>MDTG01418056.1_pt1 | contig 10071 bp, 10 predicted proteins | sample 811421 | NCBI WGS metagenome assembly MDTG01 (sample SAMN05326645, study PRJNA326480) | marine metagenome | isolation source: seawater | place: Pacific Ocean: South East | collected 2011 | reverse complement strand
TTTGAGGGCTTGAAATAAGTCGGCGAAACGGGGGCGCATGAAGGTTTCTGCCTTGGTGGTTAGTTGGGATGAGAGTTAACCGATCGGTTAAGGTCATGCTGCAAATGTTCGTACTGCTGACCAATGATGATGGAATCCACGCACCGGGGCTGTCGGCCCTCGCCGCGGCGCTTGGTGACGTTGAACGGACAATTACGGTCGCTCCCGCGGAGGAGCAATCGGGGATGAGCCATGCGCTGACCATGAATCGTCCGTTGAGGATCGCTGAGCATGGTGATCAGCGGTGGGCCGTGACGGGGACACCCGTCGATTGCGTATACGTTGCGATCCATCGTCTCTGCGACGGCATGCCTACGGTGGTTGTGTCGGGGATCAACAAAGGCGCGAATCTCGGAGACGATGTGTTTTACAGTGGCACCGTGGGGGCTGCACGTGAGGCGGCGCTCAACGGAATACCGGCGCTTGCGGTGAGTCTCGATTTGTCGCACGGGGCTGCAGCACTTCACTTCGATACCGCCGGTCAGATTGCGGCAGCGGTTCTGCGGCGAATGGTCGACTCACCATTGCCGGACGGGTGCTACCTAAACCTCAATGTTCCAAATCTGCCGCTTGAGGCGGTGCAGGGGGTCGCAGTTTGCGCGCTCGGGAAGCGCCATTACGAGCCTCTTGTTGAGGAACATGTCGATCCAAGAGGAAAGCCATACTTCTGGATTGGCGGCCATCCAGTGGGTGAGAAAATGCCAGACGGGACCGATGGAAACTGGATTGCACGGGGGTACGCGACACTGACTCCGCTGGGGTTGGACAATACAGCAGTGGACCGGCTGGCTGGTGCCGTTACATGGTCTCCACCGTGGCCCATAGGAACATACAATGAGTGACCTGCAAACACGCCTCAAACAATTCATTCGTGACGTCCCCGACTTCCCAAAGCCGGGCATCCTCTTCAAAGACATCACACCGGTGCTCAGCAACGCAGAGTTGATGGGTGAAATTGTCGCCGCATTTGCCGATCAGTTTCGCTCAGCCGGGGTGACCGCGGTGGTTGGTATGGAGTCACGAGGCTTTATTTTTGGGGCGCCCCTCGCCATTGAGTTGGGATGTGCATTTGTTCCAGCGCGAAAACCCGGCAAGCTTCCATACGATCATGTGGGGGTCGACTACGCACTCGAGTATGGAACGGCTCGGCTCGAGATGCACACCGACGCAGTGGGGCCAAACGACAAGGTGTTGGTGGTCGACGACCTGCTCGCGACCGGCGGTACTGCAGCCGCCACCAATGCACTGATCGCTCAGTTCGGAGCCCAGATCGTTGCAAACTGCTTTGTCATCGAGCTTGATTTTCTGAATGGTCGAGGAGCATTGTCAGGTGTTCCAGTCTCAAGTCTCGTTCACTACTGAACTTCGGGGGTTTCTCCTCTGCACCGTTCTGGCCATTCTGGTCTACGGGCGTGCGCTGCCGTTTGAGTTTGCCCGAACCGAGGAAGTCAAGCTTGCCGATGCACTGGGTCGGACGGATCTCGCGAGCATTTGGCAAGGTGTACTCTTGGATCCCTCACGAGTTGCAGTGGAGTTTTCTCCGCTCTGGCGACCTGTATCCAACATCGTGTACGTATTCGGTGGCTGGTTGGGTGAGGGTGCCCCTTGGGCCTTCCGGTTGATTTCGATTGTGTGTCTCGTGGTGCTGACGTGGGCAGCCCGGCGCACCATCGGGCGGCGCTTAGGGCGCGATATCGTTGCGTTGCTCATCATCTTTCACCCGATGACGAGCGCGGCGGTGATTGATGTATCGGCGATTCCGATGTTGGTGTCCGCCATGTTTGCCGTCCTCGCCGTCACCGCGCGACCAGCGTGGGCCGCGGCGTTTACGTTGGCGTCCATCGGGGCCCATGAGGCCGGGTTTGTGATTCCCTTTATCGCAGTTGGTCTTCGGCGCGATGCACAAGGGTCGCAGCGCAGCGACGCTCGATGGTCGTGGCCGTTGATTGCCTGCGCTGTTGGGGTTGCCATTGGCGGTGCGGTTCGGGCCGCTGGGTGGGTTGGCGATGGGGCAATTCGGTGGCCATCGCTCGATGGTGTGCTGATGGCCGCGGCCCATGCATGGTTCTACATGGAGAGACTCGCTGTGCCCCTGTTCCCGGTGTTCGCGCGCACCCCCCCAGAGTTTCCATACCCGTGGCCTGCCATTGCGTGGTTGCTGATCGTGATCGTGCTGTGGGTCGTACTCCGAGCGAGAGCCCCGCGCGTCGAACCTCGGGGGCCGGGTTTCGCCGCGGGCCTCTGTTGTGTCATGCTCGGCTTGCTTGGCACGGGAGGGCTGATCAGCGCCGCGGCTGGCTATGGTGAAAGCCGGTTGATCCTTCCGATTGTGGGGATGGCGTGGATGTTGAGTTCCCGTCCAGTTGGGCGTTCAGCAGGCTGGGCCCTGCTCACCGCATTCGTGCCGCTCACCTTCATGCGCATCGCAGTTTGGTCGACACCAGTCCAACTGTGGGCCGAGTCCCATCGGGCCCGACCTTCTGATGTGATGGTCTCACTCGAGTATGGGCAGCGGCTCGTGCCGATCGATCCGTCGCTTACCGTCGGACTGCTGGAACAGGTTGTGGCATCCGGTCCCGATGAAGACTCTGAATTCCAAGCACGCGTTGGTCTCATTCAGGCGTGGTTCGAGCTCGACCAGGACCGTAGAGCCTTGCCGCATTTGGCGCGCATCGCTGACCCGGAGGCAGCCGAACACAGCTGGTTGCTCGTGCGTCGATGCATTCTGGAAACCCGATTTGGTGTCGATGAAAACGAATACACAAACGTGAAAGTACGAAGCAACATTGCGAGCGTCTGCGACGAGGCGGCGCGACGCTACCCGAAGGATGCCCGCCTGGCGAATGCCGCCGGATTGGAAGCCGCAGTCAGGGGCGACACCGAGCGTGCGCGGTACCTCCTGCGCCGAGCCGCAGAGCTCGCGCCACACAATGCGGCATACCGGCGAACCTTTAGTCGCATGCCCATGGAGAGCATGGGGTGGCAAGAGGGTGACCCGCTTAGTCCAGATCCTGCAGCTGCCCCATAAGCTCAGCGTGGGCGGACATGACCTCGAGTCTCAGGTCTTCGACGGACCCGGTATTGTCAATCAACTGCGTGGCGAAGGCTTCTTTTTCTGAAGCGGACATTTGTGAACGCAGCCACCGCTCGGCCTCGTCGCGGGTGCAATGCCTGCGCAGCATCAGGCGTTTGATTTGTTGCTCGGGTTGGCAGCGCACAACCCAGAGGTGTGGATAGAGAGCGTGGCTGCCAGTCTCGACAAGCAGTGCAGCCTCCACGAAGACCACTCGTTCGCCGAGCCCATAGGCAGCTTCGATGCGTTTGCGGATTTCCAGCCGAATCGCGGGGTGGGTGATGGCCTCGAGACGCTGCTTGGCGTCACGATCCTGAAGCACGATTTCCGCCATCGCATTTCGGTCCAGTTGACCGCTGCCGTCGATTACTCGGTCGCCAAATTCATTCTTGATGTGCTGCAAGGCGGGTGTATCCGGCATCACAACGGCTCTGGCCACCTCATCAGCATCAATCACGGTCATGCCGACGCCGCGCAGGATGTCGGCCACGGTGCTTTTGCCGCTTGCAATTCCCCCAGTGAGACCAACGATCACTGTGCCGCCTCGATCCGGCGTATCGCCAGCCCGATTGCGCGTTCGTTGCAGCGTGATGGTTCGCTCGACAGTGCGTTTCGAAGCGGCAGCAGCGCCGTTTTTGTTTCCAGCATGCCGAGGATCTGAGCGCATGGTCGCTGGACATTCGGATTGGATAGTTGCCGAATGCATCGAGGGGCAACGAGGTCATCAAACTCGCTGAGGGTCTGGCGAGCTTCGATGGTTCTGAAATCGGTTCCATCGCGTACGGCGAGTCGCCATGCACTGCGGACGCGGCGCCGAAGAACCCGGGCGGCGTAGGTCTGCTTGGGGCCATCTCCGCTCACCAAGTCCGCGGCGTAGCGAGCGTTCGACGTATCTTGAGCCACTGGAAGGCCCTTTAGCGGACCGGCTGCATGGACCGAGGCGCTGACGCCAAACACGGCGAGAGTTGTGAGACCGGGCAGCTTCAATCTTCCAACTTCTCGATGTACCGAAACACGGTGCGCGGGTCGACTCCGAGGTCCCGGGCCGTCTCGGCTTTGTTCCAATTGTTCAACTCAAGAGCTTCACGTATGTGGTTGATTTTGAATCGTTCCTCTGCCTCGCTCAGGGGGACAATGTGCCGCTTCTCGGAGGAGGATATGCCCATGTCATCGGCGTTCAAGAGCGCTCGGTCGGTCATGATGACGGCTTTCTTGATTCGGTTTTCCAGTTGGCGGACATTGCCGGGCCAGAAATAGTTTCGCATTGCCCGTACTGCTTCGTTGTTGAAACCGCGAGCCTTGGAACCGTATTGTTCGGCGAACTTATTTAAGAAGAACTTTCCAATTTGGTGAATGTCATCGCCGCGATCCCGAAGGGGTGGAAGCTGCAGAGTGACCTCATTGAGGCGATACATCAGGTCTTCCCGAAACCGCCCGGTTTCGATTTCCGCATCAAGATCTTTGTTAGTGGCGGCGATAACCCGGATGTCGACCGGCCGAGGTGTCAGGTCTCCCACACGTTCGATGACGCGCTCCTGAAGGACGCGCAGCAGTTTCACCTGAAGGTTCATGGGCATTTCGCCGATTTCATCCAAAAAGAGGGTTCCACCCGAGGCACTTTCGAATTTCCCGATTTTGTCGGTTACGGCGCCGGTGAAGGCACCTTTCTTGTGTCCGAACAACTCGCTTTCGAGCAGGTTTTCGGGAATAGCACCACAGTTGATGGAGACAAACGGCTGCTTGGACCGACCGCTCAGTCGATGAATCTCCTTCGCCACCAACTCTTTGCCTGTTCCGGTTTCTCCAAGAAGCAGGGCTGAGATGTCGGTGGGCGCGATTCGTCGAATCATCCGAAAGACAGATTTCATGGGTGCGGAGGACCCAATGATGTTGCCTTGAGAGGTTCGGCGCAGCTGTTCCCGGAGGTTGCGGTTGGTGGTTTTCAGCTGGTTGAGCAGCAGGGCTGCGTGCACAGTGACCGAGGCTTGCGCAGCCCATACTTGAAGCAAGGTGAGATCGCCTTCGGTAAACAGCCCTGTGACGGCGTCGTTTCCAAGGTACAGAACACCCAGCAAGTCATTGCGGAACATCAATGGAACGCACATGACACTCGACAGCTTGAGGTCGACGACGGAACGTGACTGGCCAAACTTTCGGTCGCGCATGGCGTCGCTCACAATAACGGGGCGTCGATTTTCGATGACTTGGTCGATAATTGTATCCGAAACACGGCTTGGGTCCGATGGGTCCTCCACGACGTTGTGTGCAGCAGCAATCTGACGTTCTCCATCGCGGAGCACGATGACGAAGCCCTTCTCTGCTCCGGTCAGGGCCACCACCGATTCAAGGAGTTGTTCGAAGAGGCGTTCGGGTGATTCCTCGCGCATGAGCTGGGCCGCAAAGTCAACAAGACGCTCAAGGCTCTCCGTGCTGCTCTTGATCGGGGCCATCTGAGCGGGCGGTGTCCCGTCATGAAGCTCGAGTTCAAAGCGTCCGATTAGGATCTTGTCGCCTGTGCCCACCGTTGCCGTTCGAACCTTTTTTCCGTTCACATAGATTTCAGCCTTCGCATCCACCGCATTGATCGTTGTCGAGTCGCCACTTCTCAACAGGTTGGCGTGAGTGGCGCCAACGGCAGGGTCGTCCAGAACAATGTCATTACCGGCCATCCGGCCAATGGTTACGAGCGGCTTTCGGAGCGCCACATCGTTTGCGGCTTGCCGAAGAGTGTCATTGCACCGAAGGTAGGGCATCAAAACCTCAATTGCTGGCGAGTATAACGCTGACGCTACCTGATGGGGATGTCCAGTCGAAAGTGCAGTCTGGCTGGCATCCCAAAATCCGACTCGGATCGACCGCTTTCGGGCACGGGCCGTGCGGCGTCCGGTGATCGCCAATGTTGGTGGGCATCTGCGGCCGCCCATGCCCACACGCCATAGAATGCGGCCGTAGATGTCCATTGTACCGTCCGCCGTAGCTTGAGCCTGTCGAGCGTGTCGCCCTCATTTAGATACAGCCGGTCATCCATGAGGCTTGCGAAGCCATACAGGCTCAATGCGCCGGTGAAGGACTGAAGAATTGCGAACCGTGTGGCTTTTCGGGTTTGGCCGGTCTGGAATTGGTAGAGACCGAAGCCGAGGTAGGCCGAACCCGGTGCAGAACTCCGAACAGAGGGAGCGGGGATCGGGGGCTTGACGAGGTAGGCTCGGACTGTCTCGAAGAAGCCATACACGTCGGGGGGGTGGACGAAGGGGTCGATGGTGTACCCCGGATCGATGCTCAGGACGGCTTCAAACAGTCTTCGAGCCTCGTCCTCCTGCTGCTGCAGGTAGAGCATTTCGCCAAGATACATTCTTGCCTGTTGGCGCAACGCCTCGTCGGCGATGGTTGGATCGTTGACAATTCCAGTAAGAGCCAGCTTCGCCGTATCGATTTCACCGCGTTTGTAGCCGGCCACCGCCGCATCCAGTCGTGTTCGGCCGCTGGAAACAGCGGACTGGTCGGACGGAGATGCCGACACGGACACGTCCGGACCGGACACACCGTCATCGGCCCGTATTACGCCGGAAAGGCACACCAGTGTGATGGCTATTGCTGCTAAACGGAGATTCACGCGTTGAGCGTACGACGGCTTCTGTTCACGGGCAAGTAAACCCACTGATACAATCGCTAAGGACGGAGACACGACAATGAAGAAGATCGAAGATCAGTCTTGGTGGGGCGAGTTGCTGGCCGTCAAAGATACCCTCTCTCTACGGCAGTTGGCGGAACGCTTTGGTGTTTCTCCAGCTGCGATATCCAACGCACTCAAACGAAACGGTATTGGGCGAAAAGCCAGTCCGTCAGGTCCGAGAAAGAAGACTCGTGCATCCGGTCCAGCTCCCGGTCGAACTCGCGGACGTCAGTCGAAGCTAGACCGCTTTGCCGACCAAATGGGGAAGGTCGTTGACCGGGAAATTGCCGCCAAGGCAGGGGTCACCGTGAGTGCGGTCACCAACTACCGCCGGCGGAACAATATCAAAGCTGCGGCCCGTCGTGGGCGCCCGCGCGTGCGCCCGGCCAACCACGCCGGCGGGGACGAAAGCGTTGAATGCGCGGCAAGGGGGTACCGGGTGGAAATTGATGGGGAGTCGTTTGTCGTCGTGGCTCCCGACATCGGAAGCGCGGCAGCCTCGGCTGCGGAGGCGGGACGCGGTGAGGTGACCCAAGTGGAACTGATTGGGCGCGTTCTTTTGGCGCCCTAAAAGGCCTCCATCCGCAGTTGAAAGAAGCCACTTGGGTCGGTCAATGCAGTGGCATAGAGCAAACCGGAGATGTCTCGGATCTCGACGAGCGCAAATCCGACGCCGGCACCGACGCTTGAAATGCGGCCTTCGACCCGTTGACCTCGACTGACAAGGACGCTGCCAGCTTCTCCGGCTGGATTGACAAACACGTTGGTGACGGCGAGGTCTCCGCCTGGAGGTGCCACCATCAATGACACGGGGCTCGGAGGAAGCAGCAACTCAAATCGCCCCGTTGAGTCGGTCGTTGTTGAATGGATGTAACCGTCGAACCCAAGCTCTCTGGCATTGACGGCTGCGCCAGCGACGGGTTGTTCAAAATCGTCGACTGCGACGGAACGAAATTCGATGCGCGGCGGCAGTTCAACACGGCCAAGGTCAAGCCCCGTTGCAGCCGCGGACACCGTAAAGGCGATCTCGGATGGAGCCACCGCGCTGTCGTACTCCGGTATGAGTTGGGCAACCCATGCTCCCGGAAGAAGGCTTCGATTAAAAATTCCATCACCATCGGTCTCGGTCTCAATCTCGAGGGTCCCGTCTACACTATCCAGTGATTCAGAGGAAAAACGGATGCGCACATCTCGTATGGCACGCCCCGACTCTTGGTCTACAACTTGACCATAGACCGGGGCGATGCCCAAGTCGCCCATGTCAAAGTCGGCACGTGTGCTGACGTCTTCAACTACGGAAACGACCTGAGTGAGGCGAGGTACTGCTTGGCCTGCCTGCCCCTGGGCGACGACCTCGTAGTCTCCCGGTGAAGCTCGCAGCACGTAACGGCCTTCATCATTGGACAATACGGGCGCACCTTCCGCGCCTGTGGCAAGGTCTCTGAGGTGGACCATCGCACTGGGGACTGGGTCTCCATTTTCGTCGAGGACGGATCCGTGGAGAGGCTCACCGTATCCGAGGTCGATGGTCCCGAGGTCGGTGGCCGTTTCGAAATCGGCACTCGTTGTGACCATAAAAGGCAGGTGTTGCCCATCATGAGGGATGATGCTCATCGTGTATCCGCGAGCCGGTGGGACGTAGAGGGCAAACGAGCCGTCTTCTTCAGTGGTCACAGCGGCGCCGGAGATGGTCCCCTCTCGAATGAGGGAGACGGTGGCTTCCACTGGCGTTTGGTCGGCGCCGGGAACCTCAGCACCAAAGGGCGTCGGCGAGTACCCGGTAACGCGCCCGGATACTCGAACGCTGGCAAGGATATCGATTTCCAAGCTGCCCCAGTCGGTATCTGCACTGGCGATCCATGACTGTTTGTCGAGCCAAGGCGTTGATTCCCCGGGAATTATATCGACTCGCAACTGATTCGAACTCACGTCGAGTTCGGCCCCCCCCGGGGTCCGCTCCATCGTGGCATCGAGTGCTTCTTTCTGCGACGCGCAGCCGGCCAGTGCAATCAGAAGCCCAATCATGCGCCGGCCTCCACTTCGATTGTCCACGTCCGTCGCGCGGAGGCACCGGCAGAGTCAAAGACTGTGCAGGTCAGCACGCGGCCATGGTAAACGGGATCCTGCGGAAGCGTAATGGAACTGCCTTGGTAGTTTCCACTCACGAAACTGGTTGCGCTGCCTTGAGGCCCCAGTCCATTGATGGTCCACAAGTAGTCCATCACATCACCTTCATCTTCGTCGTAGACCGAGACCCATGCCACGCCACCCTGCTTGGTATCAATTCGAAAGATGTTGTCGGCCTCGGGGCTCGAGTACTCGATGACTGGTGGGACATTCGGGTGGACCTCAACGAAAGGCGGCCAATAAAAACAGCCGGTTGGGACCAGAAGTATGCAAAGGCTATGCCACAGCCGTAAGTGTCCAGAAAACAACACTTTTGTGGTCTCGGTGCGTGGCTGGTTTCGTGCAGATCGCGACATTGATGTCAGGGTGAGGAGAGGTCAATGGTCACATCACGGCCGGGGATGGTCGGCGCAACCGTTCGGTTGAACTGTACGCCATCTGGACACGTGATGGATAAATTATGGGAACGGTCAGGCTCCCGCACTTGCACAACCTCGTTGAGGGTCCCGATGGTACCGCGGGTCACCCCGTCGAAGGCCACGCTGCAGTCGTCGGATGGTGCATTCCGCATGAGTACCAGCACCGGCTTTCGTTGAAGGTCCGTGACCTCAATGACCTTGTTTTCACCTGGTGCAACCGTGAAAGACTGCTCGTGAGGGAGGGCGTAGTCATTGCGTATTTCAAGCCGATGGGTCCCAGCACCCACTGCGATCGATCGAACAGAACCTGTACGGCCCTTCAACTCGCCATCAATGTAGATGTCGCCCCACGAACCCGGTACCGTGACAAGGACGGTTGCCGACTCAGGACGTTCTGCAGGCCTTGGAATCGATGGCAGTGCGGGGGCGGCAACAATGGGCACTGCTTCACTGGTGGTCGGTGGTTCGTTGGTTACGGGCTGGGCAGTGGCAGCACGCTCGATTGCGACGACGAGTGGGGGAGAGTCGTCGACCACTTCAGGGTTCGTCAATCCTTGGTCGTTGACATCTTCGGCGCGCTCCTCCAGTGCGGATGCACTGGCAGTTGCTTCCGTTGGGTCGTCCGGCCAGACTAAAACGCTGGTCAGCGCGGTCAATGTGAGCGCTCCAATCCCAATTGGAATCAGTCGAGCCCTGCGCTGTCCAGACCGAGGCATGGAGTGAAGGCTGCGCAGGAGTTC
>MDTG01238794.1_pt1 | contig 10071 bp, 7 predicted proteins | sample 811421 | NCBI WGS metagenome assembly MDTG01 (sample SAMN05326645, study PRJNA326480) | marine metagenome | isolation source: seawater | place: Pacific Ocean: South East | collected 2011 | reverse complement strand
TAAGCGCTCGGTAAAAAAGGCACAGGGAATAACCAAAGCCATGAAAAAAATAATACCCTGTACCACATCGTTCTGAGTCGATTTAACATCAGGATATGCACGTGATTCTAAACCAAATGCCGCACGGGTATGCCGCATAAAAGCGCTCCAGCGCTTCTCCTCAAGAGCACGCTCTGCCTCCTCAAGCTCCGTACGAGCTCTTTCATGTAAATCATTAAGACGCTGATTTTCAATCGCGAAACTCTTCAATTCACGCATTCGTGATTCGTCGAGTGACCACATATCTTTGGCGGCCTGATACGTCGTCCGAGCAAATGATACTCCGTGCCGGACTTCAAAACCTTCGCCCTCCGCACGGTCTTTTTCTTCTAAACTTGTAGAATTGAGAAGTAGAGAACGAAAACCTAACAGACCTGCCCCAAAACCCATTTTTATCCTTGAGCCTGGACGAGCGAACAAAACCCCGAATGGCTCATTAGCAGCTGAAGGACCTTCCCCTATCGTGTAACCATATTCAACCGGAGAACTATTTGTCTCATCAAAAACACTAACATTCCCCAGCTTAGTAAGATAGCGGGGGTCAACAATGTCATAAAAATTGTATGCAACACATGGAAATAGAATAACCATCCAATGTTTATCACGCCAATCCATACTAACTTTCATCGGATATGCTTCATCGCCTTGCACACCTCTATCAGGTGCATAAACTATTTGACCCGTAATCGGGTCCATATAATACCCTTCGATTTGCACATTATTTACACGTACACGATTCACAAAAAACGAACCTGTATTGTCGACTAACTCGTAGTACTCGCCCCTGACCCCTTTATAGGACTTCTTTTTGCCATTACGAACAACAGCAACTGCTCCGGTCCTGGGCAAATCAGGTATAATACTACGCCTAGGAAAAACCATCGTTTGCCCCTTCAAAGACCGAAGGTTGTCCCGAAGTCGCATCTTGAAATCTGGAAATAATTCAGGGTCTTCTATTGCCATCTGTAACATCCCCGAAAGGACCCTGATCTGCTTGGATAAATTCTGGACATTGACTCCTGAAACTTTGTCCAAAGGTGTGTCTACTAGAAATCTGGCATCATTGACCGTTACAAAAGCCAAAGCTGGTGTTCCAGCCGCTAATACTAATTCACTGTTCACAGAGATTTCGCCAGGCACAAACGTCGACCAACTCATCCCACCTTCGGGACTTATGCCATTGACAAGCACATCACGTTCGACAAAACCCATCGCATCACTGATATCCTTAGCATAGCGCATAAAATTCTTACCGAATGGAGCAAAATACCTTTTGTAATAAAAAGAGCTATTGCTGTTCCAAATGCCTAATTCATCTGTCTGAGAAGATAAGTCTAAACTAACAAAAAGTTTTATATCTATCGGGCTAGATTTCCCAGTAAGCCAACTATTCCACAAGGAGTTACGAACCTCTTCGTCGGCGATGGCTGCAGCGATAAGTTCCCGGGAACTTTCGTAATTCTTTTCAGCTATAGAAATACTCCCTCCCCTAACTGAAATAGAGCCAGCAGAAATACTTTCGTTAACAATTTTTTCTACAAGTCCGCTACCATTTTCGACCACAGATCGAACAAGCGACTCTTTACCTAAAAATTCTTCTCTACCCATTGTATAAACAACCCCATCTTTTGCAATGAGATCTTCATCAATTGCGACATCCACAACCCTCCTTACCAACATATGATCTACAAATGGGTCTTCCTTACGGAGATAACGTTGAATAAAATCATCCACTCCACGCAATCCAAGATGATGGGCCGAGGTCGCCAAAAAAACTATCGTGCGCGCGGGTGGATTTTCCCGGAAATGACGGGCGATTTCGAGCAAAGCCGTTACACTAGCAGCCTGTTCAGCTCCAGGTGCAAGAGCCGGGACGACCGACATGGCATCATAATACCCTTCCAACACTACAATATCGTTGGTCAACAAGGGATCATACCCTGGAATCGTGCCAATAATATTCCACGCCGGTTTGCGCTCCCAATCCATCCGATAATCTAGATGAATCTTTATCGATCCTCTACCTTTTAGATCAGCACGTAACTTTTTTCCTTCCGCCTTGTTTACCCAGAACCTAGGAATGTCTAGCGGAAGGGATAAAAACTTTTTTTCACCTTCAAGATAAACGGTCGAATCGGGTTCTATGAAAACAATCGCCTTAGCACCTAATTGAGCAGCATTAACCCATGCATCTCCAGAGTTAAAATTCATCAGAACAGCCGCACCTTCAACATCCAGTCCATCCATATCCTCATATCGACCAGATTTAGCATCGATTAAGTGAGTCTGGAGACCACCTACCGGAAGCGTAGAAGTGCGGACCAAATTGGGCCATAAACCGTAGAGTCGTATTGAACGATCGGACTCTAATACTCTAAGTTCCCCACCCTTTTCAATAGGAACAGAAACGTCAAATTCATGAACCGCTATATTATCCAAATAAAGCGACCGGAATTCGCGCTGTATTAGTTCCGCTGCCGCTGTGGCACCAGGATAACCTACAACTCGTGAGGCAAAACCAGAAAATTGTTCAAGTTTTTTCTGCACTCTATGTTCAGTAGCAGTAGAAGCAAGTGCTTCAAAATCAACTGTCGCAGCCAATTCCATTGGCAACAAGGACCACAGCATGGCAGCGCCAATCAACCATTGTCTAGTTACCACAAATAACTCTGCCAATTTTAATTTCCTCAAAATATTGTTCTGTAAACTCAACACCAAACTCCATCAATATAAGAAAAAGCTATTACGGTTCCAGCAAAAGATTTTTAATAATCAGACTTCCTTTAACTCTTTTGGACAAAATTCAATAGACCCAATACCCAACAAACCAAAAAACCGATCAACATCCCGGTTATAGTAGCCGTAAGAAGGGCAATCGGGAATAAAGAGAATATCGCATATTGCCCGACAAAAACGTAAGCAATTGCCAACTGCGTAACTTGATGGGCGCAAGCGCCCCAGATACTAATACCAATCGGGCTTAAATCCACCAATCGGATCCTGTAACACAATGACATCACACACCAACTAACACAGGTTCCACCTATACTTATTACAAAAGTTGGGCCAGCAACAAGGCCTCCAACTAGCCCACCCAGAATAAGCTTTAAACAACAAACAATCAATGCAGCAAGAGGCCCATAGATAAATAATACAGCTACAACTGGAATATTCCCTAAACCTAACTTCATCCATGGAACAGGACGAGGGGCCAATCCCTCAAATATAAATAAAGTTGCAGAAACAGCCCCTAACAATGCGATACGAATTAAAACATTTATAGGCAATTTTTACCTAGACAGCCCATCATATAATTCTAGCCTCCCAGAAAGAATAACAACCACCCGATTCGGCACACAAGCGATTAACTCTCCCGCAAACTTAATAGGATCTTGATCCACACAGAATTGTTTGGCACATGGTGATTTAGAAATTCGCACCCCATCCGAATTCCTCTCGACAATAGTTTTTCCCAACGGGCCATCGTAAATTCTTCGATCTGCTTGAGCCAACATAAAACTTTCCTCTCCCTTTGCACTAAGAACTTTTACCAATGGCCCTTCAGCGGAGGGATTTCGAGCAAATATTCCAAACGCAGCTACACTTAAGATAAGCACTACGCTTCCAATATCCCCCCACGTAAAAAAACGCCAAACCAAACCTCGATCACCGATTTCACGATATAACGACATTTATCAACGTATCCGTTCAAATATCCAATAAAAGTGGACTAAACCACCAATTCGACGCAAAACCTCTACTTAATAGGCAACAGACATATTAAATGTCAAAAATAGCCCTACACAATACGGATAAATAATAAACGTTGACTCGATTGGAGCCAATCTGGGGAAAACCAACAAATAGACGAGACATATAATAGAATAATCTTTTTGAACATTTTAAAAAAGAGAGAATAGAGAGTTGTATTATTCTATCCGGAGACATTATATTCAATTTTAAATGGTTTAATTATTTCCCTACTCAATTTTTTAAAACTTTAATAATAGTTGTATCATACCTATTATTTTAACCACTAATTGAGGTCGTTATGAATATTTGGTGGATAGCTACCTTAGCCAGTATCTGCGTTGCATTGCTGATCCAATATTACTGCGCCAGCAAGCTACTCCGAATAAAACAACAGATAGCCTTAAAAAACAGTGCGCTCCGAGAAGCGCGTGAAGAAAACAGTCGGTTAGCTGATCAGGAAGTATCGCTAAAAAACCAGCAAAAAAGCCTTGAGGCAACGATCGATAGATTACGTTCCGACATCAAGCGTTTAGGCCAACAACTTTCTGATAAAGGTGTCTCTATACCTGACCCAGATTTCGATATTGCAATTTTAGATATTAAAGAAGAAAGCCCTGCCGATTCAGAATCAGCGGAAAAACAATCGTGAAAACCATTTATAGACAAGTATTTTAATTAGATTGCGGAACAAAATCATTGTCTGAATTAAGTAAATACGCAATTAAGAATATCGAATCTAAAGATAAAAACAGCTCATCCTTAGATTCGATATTGGATGAAGCTAAAAATGAGCTCGAGCTACAAATGCTGCTCATCGAAGTAGCTTCTTGCAATGATCAGGCTGATTTCCGCTTAATTGCACAAGCCTACGAATTTGCTAGCTTAAAACATGCAGGACAGCATCGTAAGTCAGGGCGGCCTTTCCTACAGCATTGCGTTGAAGTTGCTCGACTCCTATCACAATTAAGGCTAGATGACACAACAATTGCCGCCGGCTTGCTACATGACGTAATTGAAGATACGGAAACAACATATCAGGAAATTTCTCTACACTTTAATCCAAAAATCGCCGATTTAATCGATGGCGTAACCAAAATTGATCAGTTCACCTACGAAAGTCGAGAAGAACGCCAAGCCGAGACTTATAGAAAAATGTTGCTTTCTATGGTCAAAGATATTCGCGTAATACTGATAAAATTAGTTGACCGATTGCACAACATGCGTACGCTAGAACACGTAGACCCTGAAGCACAAAAACGTATAGCCGATGAGACCTTAGACGTTTATGCTCCGTTAGCTCACAGATTCGGCCTTGCTCGTATCCGTTGGGAACTCGAAGATCGCAGTTTGAAATTCACGAACCCGCAAATATATGCTGAACTCCGTGAAAAAGTCTCAATGAAAAGGCGGGAACGCGAGGACTACATAGAGGAGTTCAAAAAGCCCATTGAAGAAGAATTGTGCTTGAGTGAAATAACAGCCGAAATTAGTGGGAGGCCTAAAAATTTTTTTAGTATATATTCCAAAATGTGCGCTAGAAACAAACCTTTTGAAGAAATATACGACCTATTTGCCATACGAATTACTGTCAGCTCTGTTCGTGAATGTTACCACACACTTGGCCTAGTACACGGCATTTATTCACCAATACCTGAGCGCATAAAAGATTATATTTCAACACCAAAATCGAATATGTACCAATCCCTTCATGCATCGGTTATTGGGCCCAAAGGTCTTCCAGTTGAAGTGCAAATCCGCACAAAGGAAATGCATCATACTGCCGAACTAGGTATCGCGGCACATTGGCGATACAAATCTGGCCAAGATTCAGCTGAACTTGATCAACACCTAAATTGGCTACAACATGTAATCGATATACAGCAACATTCAACAAACCCAACGGAATTTTTAGAAGACTTTAAAATCGAACTGTTCAGAGATGAGATATTTGTTTTTACACCGCGGGGAGATTTACTCCAATTACCAAAAGGAGCTACTCCTGTAGATTTTGCTTTTCACGTACATACGGATATCGGCCTACAGTGTCTTACTGCCAAGGTAAATAACCAGGTTGTTTCTCTTAATGAAGATCTAAAAAGTGGAGATACAATAGAAATCATTACCAACCCCAATCAAACACCAGATCATTCATGGCTCGAATCTGTCAAAACAGGTAAAGCACAACAAGCAATTCGTCGTTGGCTGAAGGACGAAAGATCCGCACACAGTAAGCGCTTAGGACAAGAAATATTAGAGCGTGAGATCAAACGATACTCACGTGGCAGAATTTCAAAAGAAAATATTGTTAGAATTACAAAGGAACTCGGTATTGCCACAACAGAAAACCTATACACTCAAATTGGTAATGGGTATTTATCTATTCGGCGAGTAATCGATTTATTAGTACCATATATCCCAGAATTAAACGTTCCTAACGATCAAGACACAGAAGCAATACACATACATAGCGTCAACGACCCTACAATGAATCTTGGTAAATGCTGTAGGCCAATCCCCGGGGATTCTATTGTTGGAATTGTATCAAGCGAAAGTGGAATTTCCATCCATCGCACAGATTGTCACAATACCGGCCATCTTGGCCAAACTCCTGAAAAAATATTGCAAGCTATTTGGAACACAGACAGCGAACAGTTGTTTACCGTTCGATTGCGCATTGAAGGTGACGATAGAAAATTCCTGCTTTCCGACATCTCACAATCTTTAGGCGAGTGTGGTTGCAACATTCAATCTGCCACAACAGAAACAATTGGAAAAATTGCCAAACAAGATTTTTGGATCGATGTTAAAAGTGCGACTCACATGAATTCAACTATCGTACAATTGTTGACAATTGATGGAATTATAAAGGTCGAACGGTACGATGAAAAAGAGGAACACCTTGTATAATTTTTTATTCACCACCCTCAAGATTATCGTGCTCAGCTACAAAGTAGCTGCACGTGTACCAATAGAAACAAAATGCTCACCTCAATAAGCAATTCAATTAATATCCTATCAGTCGAAAAACTTAAAAAAAACTGTTTAAAGCCATGAAAAATAATTTTTTCGAGCGCATATTCCGATCCAATATTTCTAACATGAAGTCATACATTCCTGGTGAACAACCACAAAATGACTCATTCATTAAACTTAATACCAACGAGAACCCATATCCCCCGTCTAAATCGATTCTAAATCGCTTGCGTGAAGCCTGTACACAAGAATTGAGGCTCTATCCAGATCCGGATGCAACTCGTCTACGGAACCTCTTATCCAAGACGTTCGCTAAGCAACCTGAACAATTTATTGTAGGGAATGGTTCTGACGAATTATTAACCATATTAATCCGCAGTTTCGTAGGTGAAAACGATCGAATAGCTTACGCCTACCCGACGTATGGTTATTATCAACCACTAATCGATGTGCAAGGAGCGAAGGCAGTAGTAACTGAATATCCTGACGATTTTTCTTTACCAACAGGATTAGCTGATGCTGATGCTAATTTGACGTTTTTGGTAAACCCTAATTCGCCATCGGGGACCCTATTGCCTGTTGAGATTCTTGACGATCTAGCCTCTCGTCTCAATGGCATACTAGCTATAGATGAAGCTTACGTCGATTTTTCGACAGGAGGAGCTATGGAATTGGTCGAAAAATATATGAATGTGGTAATTGTTCGAACAATGTCAAAATCGTTTAGTCTAGCTGGGATGCGCATAGGTTTTGCTTGCGCGAATGCAGAACTTATAAATGGAATGTTAAAAGTAAAAGACCACTATAACGTCAATCGCCTAAGTCTTGTTGCTGCAGAAGCAGGTCTTGAGGATATCGGAAGCATGCGTAAAAATGCATCTCTCATCTCTAATACTCGTGAAAAGTTAATTGACGACTTACGTGACTTAGGATTTTACGTATGGGAATCAGCTGCCAATTTTGTGCTTGTGCGCTCACACAAAACCCCCGCAAAAATTCTATATAGCAAACTTAAAGAAAGAGGATTACTCGTCCGACATTTCAACCAACGCCGACTCGACGACTGCTTGCGGATTACAGTAGGAACCAATGATGAAACAGCTTTTTTAGTTGATCAGCTACGTTTAATATTAAACGATCGATAAAAACATATCATCCAACATACAGCCAAAGAAAACCTTTGGATATGAACGGCTACCTCTATGAATCAACCGTCTCCACAGGCAATACTATTAAAAATATCTGCCTTTTCCATTTCCTGATGGAGTAATTCTCCGAGACAGAAAATATTCTTCATCGCCGCATGAGGTTCTTCGTAAACACCAAGTGCCCTCAACGCGGATGGGTCTAATGTTGGAAAACCTGAGCCTCCTCCATCACCTATTTCTTCTCTACGGCATAAAATATCCGCCAGGTGAATCAACGCTGGAAGTTGAGATTCACTTCCAGGAGAACGACTAGGAAAATGATGATAGGCAATTGCCGATGTCAATCGCGCAGGTAAATTCCACTTTTCTGCCAGCCAACTACCAATATCTGTATGCGTTACTCCAAGTATTCGCTCCTCTGCCTGACTTATGTGAACGTACTCCTCCTCAGATATAGATAGTACTTGATTGAATTCTTCTGCAAAATATTGACTTAGTATAAGTTTTCCAACATCATGAAGGATTCCACTCGAAAATGCCTCACTGCGAAGTTGATAGTTGAATTTTTCAGCCAACAAACGTGCGGCCACTCCACAAGAAATTGAATGTTCCCAAAATTTCTGTCGATCAAAACTACTGGTGACCTCTCCAACAGCAAAACGCTCTAACACGGACACACTTAGACCTAAACTCTTGACAGTCTCAAAACCCAAAACAACTACTGCTTGATTTACGGTAGATATCCCTCGTGGAAAACCATAAAATGCCGAGTTTGCTAACTTTAAAATTTTAGCAGTTAGTGCTTGATCAGTCGATATGAGCTGTGAAACCTCTTTGGCCGAAGTCCCTGGATTCTCAATTAAACCGATCATCTGCGTAATAACCGTCGGTAGGGTTGGTAATCCAATAATGCTCTGCGTAATTTTCTTTATTCGCTCTTGCTTGTTGACTTGCAAAATAAGGTCCCGGGAACCTACAGTCATCAAACCAAAAAACGCTTACGCAATTTAGACCTAAGGCCTAAGACTGCTTTTGTATGTAATTGAGATACTCTCGATTCAGACAATTCTAGCACTTGGCCAATCTCTTTCAGGGTCAACTCCTCGTAGTAGTACAAAGCGACAACCAACCGTTCTTGTTCCGCAATCTCGCCGATCGAATCTGCAAGTAGATCACGTACCTCTTCCCTCTCTATATTACTCAAAGCACTAGGTTGATCTTTAGCACGCAAAGTATCCACTAAGGCAACAGGACGGTCACTATCTTCACCATAACTCATTTCATCAAGAGACAGTAAGGAAGCAGAACAAACATCATCAATTATCTGATAGTAAGTTTGCATGTCCACCTCAAGTACAGATGCAATTTCTTCTTCTGATGGCGAACGACCAAGCTTCCCTTCCAATTGCGACATCGCTCGCTCTACCTCTCGAGCCCTGGCTCTCGTAGACCGCGGAGCCCAATCCATACCTCGAAGTTCATCTAAAATGGAACCTCGAATTCTTAAGGAAGCATACGTCTCAAATTTCACTCCCTTCTCTACATCAAAATTGCGATACGCCTCAATTAAACCTACTACACCTGCATTTATAAGATCGTTCATCTCAACAGATCTTGGTAAACCTATTGCCAGCCGACCGGCAATATACTTCACCAAAGGTATATACTCGACCAGGTCCTTGCGAGTATCTTTTAATTCTTCATTTTTTCCACCCGACGTTTTATGCCTAGCATATTCCTTCGTCACCTTCCCACCCGTCATTTTATTATTACTCATGAGTATACTTTCGGACGTGTGACTTGACTAATTTCATTGTTATCATACATTAAAACTCGTTCAAAAAACGAATAGCTATTAACGTACTCTGCCGACAACCAACGTGAAGCTAGTAATTCAATCGCCACAGCAGCTGGTGGCGCTGGTTCAAATGTAGCAAATGGACGTTGTCGCTTCACTCCCTCTCTTACGTAACGATCCATGGGAATATAACCCAGATTTTCAATTTGCGCCCCAAGAAAACGATAGGCCAATTGAGTAAATTTGACTTGGAGGTTTTCGGCCTCTCGACCTGATTCAACCATATTTACTAATAATTCAACCGTAAGATCCTTGCGTCGTCCATACAACATCTTTAGCGAAGCATAAGCATCTGCTATT
>MDTG01072215.1_pt1 | contig 10071 bp, 4 predicted proteins | sample 811421 | NCBI WGS metagenome assembly MDTG01 (sample SAMN05326645, study PRJNA326480) | marine metagenome | isolation source: seawater | place: Pacific Ocean: South East | collected 2011 | reverse complement strand
GGTCGCGGTAGGAGGTGATGCCCTGCTTGAACACCAGCACGTGCGCCGGGCAATTCATCGGCTTGATCGCCATCCAGTCCGCATCCTTGGCGACGGCAGGCGAAGCGATGCCGCTGTCCTCGTCCACCTCGGGCACGATGTCGGGCACGGCGAACATGTTCTGCGCGTATTTGCCCCAGTGGCCGGACTGCTCCCACTGGCGCACGTCCATCACCTGCGGCGTCTTGATCTCGCGGTAGCCCGCACCGTCCATCTTGCGGCGCATGTAGGCTTCAAGCTCGCGCCAGATGCGATAGCCGTTGGGATGCCAGAAAACGCTGCCGTGCGCCTCTTCCTGCAAGTGGAAAAGGTCCATCTCGCGGCCCAGCTTGCGGTGGTCGCGCTTGGCCGCTTCCTCCAGCCGGGTGAGGTGGGCGCTCAGCTGCTTCTTGTTTAGCCAGCCGGTGCCGTAGATGCGGGTGAGCTGCGCGTTCTTCTGGTCGCCGCGCCAGTAGGCGCCCGCCACGCGCATCAGCTTGAACGCCTGCGGATCAAGCTTGCCGGTGCTGGCAAGGTGCGGCCCGCGGCACATATCCAGCCAGGAATTATCGCCGCCCGGCTCGCCCGACCAGTAGACCGTCAGTTCCTCGTCCTCGGGCAGTTCCTTCGCCCATTCGGCCTTGAAGGTTTCCCCTTCGGACTCCCACTTCTCGATCAGCTGCTGGCGAGACCAGACCTCGCGCACCAAAGGCTTGTCCGCCCGGATGATCTCGCGCATGCGCTCCTCGATCTGCGGCAGGTCGTCCATCGAGAACGGCTCGCGGCTGTCGGGGGCTTTCACGTCGTAGTAAAAGCCATCGTCGGTGGCGGGGCCGAAAGTGATCTGCGTGCCGGGCCATAGCGACTGCACGGCTTCGGCCAGCACGTGGGCATAATCATGACGGGCGAGTTCCAGCGCGTCTTCCTCGTCACGCGCGGTGATGAGTTCAAGCTCGCTATCGCAGTCGAACGGGCGGTTGAGATCGCGCACCTCGCCGTTTACGCGCGCGGCAAGGGCGGCCTTGGCAAGGCCGGGGCCGATGGCGGCGGCAACGTCGGCAGGGGTGCTGCCATGCTCCATCGCACGCTTGGAACCATCGGGAAGGCTGATCTGGACAAGTTCGGTCATGGGATAGCCACCTAGTGCGCCAGAACGGTTGCGCCAAGTCTGCAATCGTCCTTGCAGCTGGCATTTTCGCGCCCATTGTTATGGGATGACCACGCAATTTCACACGATCGGCGCAAACCGCATCGCTTTCCGCCACAATCCGGGCACCGGACCGGCGGTGGTTTTTCTGCCCGGCTACATGTCCGACATGGCGGGCGGGAAAGCGACAGCCGTGTTTGACTGGTGCGCGAAGAACGGGCGCGAATGCCTGTTGCTAGACTATTCGGGTTGCGGGTTGAGCAGCGGCGATTTCGCCGACGGCTCCCTCAGCCGTTGGCGCGACGAAGTGCTGGTACTGATTGGAGCGACCGTGGGCGCCGAACAGGTGGTGATCGTCGGTTCGTCCATGGGGGGCTGGCTGATGCTGCTGGTGGGCATGGCCCTTGGCGACAGGTTGCACGGTCTGGTAGGCATTGCCTCCGCCCCCGATTTCTCCGACTGGGGATATGACGAGACGCAGAAGAGCCAGCTGCGCGCCGGGATCACGATCTACGAGGAAAGCGACTATGGCTATGACCCCATGCCCACGCACGCGCAATTCTGGCAGGATGCAGAGGGCCTGAGAATGCTGTCGACCACTATACCGATCAACGCCCCGGTGCGCTTGCTGCATGGGCAGGAAGACGCGGACGTTCCGCCTGACACTTCGCTTCGCCTCGCCGCCGCGCTGGCCAGCCAGGACGTGCAGGTTACGCTGGTGAAAGGCGGCGATCATCGCCTTTCGCGCGATGGCGATATCGCCCTGCTCTTGCGCACGGTGGGCTCACTATGACCGATTTCTCCGTTCTGGATCTCGTCCCCGTGCGGGAGGGCAGTGATGTGTCCGACGCCATTGCCGAATCCGGCCAGTTGGCGCAGGCGGCCGAAGCTGCGGGTTACAAGCGCTTCTGGGTGGCCGAGCATCACGCCAGCGAAGGCATCGCCGGCGGCGCGACCGCAGTCATCCTCAGCCATATCGGCCATGTCACCAGCACCATTCGCGTGGGCGCAGGCGGTATCATGCTGCCAAATCACAACCCGTTCGTGATTGCCGAGCAGTTCGGCGCGCTGGATGCAATGTTTCCAGGCCGGGTTGACCTTGGCCTTGGCCGTGCGCCGGGTTCCTCGCCGGTCATCGGGCAAGCGCTGCGCAAGGACCTGCACCGCGCGTCGGAGTATTTCCCGCAGGACGTGGTGGAACTGCGCGCGCTGTTCGACGGAGAGCCGGGTCTGCCCTACTCCGCCACACCCGGACGCGGCGCGCACGTCCAGATGTGGATTCTCGGCTCCAGCCTGTTCGGGGCGCAGCTGGCGGCAAGGCTGGGGATGCCCTATGCCTTTGCCAGCCATTTCGCACCGCGGCACCTGGATGAGGCTCTGCGCGTCTACCGACAGGACTTTCGCCCTTCCGAAACCCTGGAAAAGCCGCATGTCATGGCCGCGATGAGCGTGATGTGCGCCGACACGGATGAAGAGGCAAGGTTACTGGGGAGCAGCCAGGACCAGTCCTTCGTGCGGTTGCGGACGGGCGATCTTGGCAAGCTGCCTCCGCCGGTTCCCGGCTATCGCGATACACTGCCTCCGCAGGCACTTTCCATACTGGAAAAGCTTGATACGGCGAAGGCAGTCGGCTCGCCCGCCACCGTGCGCGAGACGATCGGGCGCTTCATCGAACGCACGAAAGCGGACGAGATCATCGTTGCAGGTGCCACTCACGATCCGGCTGCCCAGAGGGCGTCGGTGCGGCTGACGATGGAAAGCCTGGGGTGAATTCCTGTTTGAGTCCCCAAGCGCCGGGCAGGTCAGCACGCGACGAATAGGTTTCATATGTAACTTATTGCTCGCCTCTGCTTCGCGACAACGATAGAGGCAAGCGGGAACTTCCGGTAAAGGCTAGCGCTGGAAGAGGGAGTCGCGGCACCGGCTTTGGAGCCGCACTCTAGAGGAGACACGCAAGGCATGGCAAAAACAAGCAGCAAGTCCGCGGCTTTCAAGGAACTCACCAAGGAAGAACGCGGCTTTGCAGCCGTGCTGAAGGATCGGATCAGCGATTCCGTGCTGCCCGGCGAAAGCGCCCTGGAAGGCGCCCATCTGGACACCGCCGCAGCATTCATTGTTGAGACCGCCCGCACTCGCGAGGACGGCCAGCCGAGCATTCTGCTGCGCACCGAAGCGGAAGATCGCCGCTTCATGCGCATCGCCATCATCAACAAGGACATGCCGTTCCTGGTCGATTCCATCGCCGCCACCATGGCTGCGCGCGGACTGGCCATAGACGTGCTGGTTCACCCGATCCTGCCGGTGCGCCGACGCGAGGATGCGCTGGTCGACATTCCTTCCGGTGACGGGACGGGCGAGAAAAAGGAAAGCTGGGTCTATATCGAGACCGCACGCATCGATGCCAAGGACCGGCGCGAGCTGGAAGCAGACCTGCGCACGGCTATCCTCGATGTGCGTGCCGCCGTAGCCGACTGGCCGAAAATGCGCGACGCCATCGGGGAAGATGCCGACCGTCTGCCCGATGCCGAAGGGGCCGCCCTGCTGCGCTGGCTGGGAGATGGGATGATGACCCAGCTTGGCCATGTCACCCGCAAGCGTGACGGCAGCCAGAGCGACGAATTCGGCATCTGCCGCCGCTCCACGCCGGACCTGATGGCCGACGATGCCTTCGACCGGGCCTTTGCCTGGTTCGATGGCGAAAAGCAGGGCAAGGGCGATCACGCCGGGCGCGCCCCGCTGATCGTCAAGGCCAACCGGCTGTCGCGGGTTCACCGACGCGTGCCGCTGGACCTGTTCATCGTCCCGCGAATGGAAGGCGGCCGGGTGGAGGCGCTGAGCGTCCATGCCGGAATCTGGACCAGCGCCGCACTCGTAACGTCGCCGGATAACGTGCCGGTGCTGCGCCAGCAGTTGAAAATCATCATGGACCGGCTGGATTTCGAACCCGGCAGTCACGATTACAAGACCCTGGTGCACGCGCTTACCGCGCTGCCGCACGATCTGATCATCAGTTTTTCTGACGATGACATCACCCGCGTCGCTACAGCCATGATGGGCCTGGGGGATCGTCCCCGCCCGCGCGCCACGCTGGTCACTGCGCCGCTGGGCCGCCATGTATTCGGCTTCGTCTGGCTGCCCCGCGACATGATCTCCACCGCAGTGCGGTTGCAGATACAGGACATGCTGGAAAGCCAGACCGGTGCCACCACGCTGGACTGGAGCCTGATGGTAGAAGGCGGCAACCTTGCGCTGCTGCGCTATGTCATGGATTTCCGCGGCAAGGGCGGCAGCGTGGACAGCGATGCAGTGGACGCCGCGCTGAATACCATGCTGCGCGGCTGGCAGGACGCGCTGGAAGATGCGCTGCTGGAAACCGCAGACGCCAGCCGCGCCGCCGCACTGGCGCTACGTTATGCCGAAAGCTTCCCGGCGTTCTACCGCACTTCCTACAGCGCCGCCGAAGCTGCCGCCGATATCGGTCGCCTGCGCCTGCTGGATGCCAATGCGGAAGACGGCGGCGAAGGCCGCGATGTGCGCCTGTACCACTCGGACGTCGACGAGGATGACCGGCTGCGGCTGAAAGTTTACCAGCACCACGGCTCGCTGCCCTTGTCCGACGCTGTGCCCGCGCTGGAGAATTTCGGGTTCCGCGTGCTGTCCGAAATTCCCGCCCGTCTGCAGGGTGAGGATGCCGGGACGATTCACGATTTCACACTCGGCCTGCCGCCGGGCGTGGAACACGACGAAGTGCTCGCCCGGTCAGCCGATATCGAGGCGGCCATTTCTGCCGTCCTTAACGAGCGGGCAGAGGACGACGTGTTCAATCGCCTCGTCGTGGTGTCAGGCCTTGTCGCGCGTGAGACGGACTGGCTGCGCGCCTTCTACCGCTATCTGCGGCAGGCCAACATCGCCTTCACCATATACACCGTGGTTGATGCGCTGGCGGGTGCCCCCAAGGTGACGCGCGGCCTGATCGATCTGTTCGTCGCGCTGCACGATCCTGCGGCGAAGGGTGATCGCGCCAGGGCGGCACAGGCCATCGACGACGAAATCCGCTCCGGCCTCGCCGCCGTCTCCGCCATCAACGATGACCGCATCCTGCGCCTGTACTGGACGACCGTGCGGGCGATCCTGCGCACCAATGCCTTCGCCACTTCGGCAGCAGAGGCACTGGCGTTCAAGTTCGATTCCGCGCAGGTGCCCGGCCTGCCCAAACCCGTGCCGTGGCGGGAGATCTTCGTCTATTCGCGCCGGGTCGAAGGCGTGCATCTGCGCGCCGGGCCGGTGGCGCGTGGCGGCATCCGCTGGTCGGACCGCCGCGACGACTTCCGCACCGAAGTGCTTGGCCTGATGAAGGCGCAAAAGGTGAAGAACGCCGTGATCGTGCCCACCGGCGCGAAAGGCGGTTTCTATCCCAAGCGTCTGCCCAATCCCGCGGTGGACCGGGACGCCTGGTTCACAGAAGGCAAGGAGAGCTACAAACTCTACATCCGCACCCTGCTGTCGATCACCGACAACTATGAAGGCGACAAGGTCGTTCACCCGGAAGACGTGGTGATACACGATGGCGAAGACCCCTACTTCGTGGTCGCCGCCGACAAGGGGACGGCCACGTTCTCCGACACCGCCAACGCCATCGCGCTTGAGCATGACTTCTGGCTGGGAGACGCCTTCGCCAGCGGCGGCTCCAACGGCTACGATCACAAGGCCATGGGCATCACCGCGCGCGGGGCGTGGATATCGGTGCAGCGCCACTTCCTGGAAATGGGGGTGGACGTGCAGAGCGATCCGGTGCGCGTGGTCGGCTGCGGCGACATGTCCGGCGATGTGTTCGGCAACGGCATGCTGCTGTCGAAGTCGATCAAGCTGATCGCGGCTTTCGACCATCGGCATATCTTCATCGACCCCGACCCCGATCCCGCCGCCAGCTGGAAGGAGCGCAAGCGCCTGTTCGAGATGGAACGGTCCAACTGGGCGGAATATGACGAGAAGCTGATCTCGCGCGGGGGCGGCATCTACCCGCGCACGATGAAGCGGATAGTATTGAGCAAGACCGCGATGGACGCGCTGGGCATCGGCCAGGATGCCCTGCCGGATGAGGGAATCGATCCCGACAGCCTGATCTCGGCCATTCTGAAAAGCCCCAACGATCTGATCTGGTTCGGCGGTATCGGCACCTATGTGAAAGCAAGCGACGAAAGCCATGCCGAGGTGGGCGATCCTGCCAATGACGGCTTGCGCGTGAACGGTGAAGACCTGCGCGCCAAGGTGATCGGCGAAGGCGCCAATCTTGGCGTAACGCAGGCAGGTCGCATCGAATTCGCGCTAAACGGCGGGCGCATCAACACCGATTTCATCGACAATTCGGCGGGTGTGGATTGCTCGGATAACGAAGTGAATATCAAGATCGCGCTGGCGGCAGCGCGGCAGGCCGGGCGCATCTCCGAAGAGCGCCGCAATGCGCTGCTGAAGGATATGACCGAGGAAGTGGCCGAACTGGTGCTGGAAGACAATCGGCTGCAGGCGCTGGCGCTTTCCATTGCCGAGCAGGGCGGCAGCCGAGCGGTCGGCGCGCAGGCGCGGTTGATAGAGACGCTGGAGGAACTCGGCGGCCTCGACCGTGCAAACGAAGGCCTTGGCGATGCCGAAGGCCTCAAGCGCCGCTCTGGTGAAGGGCGCGGACTGGTGCGGCCGGAACTCGCCGTGCTGCTGTCGCATTCCAAGCTGGTGTTGCAGGATGCCGTCGAATCGAGTGCGCTCGCGAGCGACGATGCGGCCGACCCGCTGGTGCTGGGCGATTTCCCACCGCAATTGCAGGAAGGCTTTCGCAAGCAATTGCTGGAGCATCGCCTGCGCACGGAAATCGTGGGCACCGTGGTGGCCAACCAGATCGTCAATCGCATGGGCATGCTGCATCCCTTCGAACTGGCGGAAGAGGAAGGAGCTGGCCTCGATCTGATCGGCAATGGTTTTGTCGCCGCCAGCAAGCTGCTGGGCATGGAGGAAATCTGGGACGCGGTGGAAACTGCCAAAATGCCCGAGGACGCGCGGCTGATGCTGTTCGACCAGGCGGCACTGGCCCTGCGCGGGCACATCGCGGACCTGCTGCGCGCGGGCGCTGGCTCCGTCTCGCCGTCCCAGCTGCACGATGAAACAGCCGACACCATTTCTGCATTGACCGACAATGTCGACAGCCTGCTGGGCGAAGAAGCGCGCAAGCATGTGGAGAGCATTGCCGACGCAATGTGCGCGAAAGGCGCGCCCGCCAAGCTGGCGCACAAGGTTGCTCAGCTGTTCGCACTCGACGGTGCCATCGGTCTTGCCCGGCTTGGCAATGAAACCGGAATTGCTCCGATCGATCTGGCCCATGCCTTCGTTAAGCTGGGCAGCTTGCTGGGGGTCGACTGGGCGCAGTCGCGCGCTGCCGTGATGACGCCTTCGGACCCGTGGGAGCGGTTGCTGGTGGCCGGGCTGGCCCGTGATTTCCAGGCCATGCGTTTCGATTTCCTGCGCGGGCTTGCGCGCAAGCGGGGCAAGTCTGCCGGCGATCCGATGGCCCTGATCGAGGAGTGGGCACAGGCTAACGAAAAACCTGTCGCGCAATTCCGCCGCATGGTCAGCCGGGCGCAGGCGGCCACCCCCGTCGCCCCCGCCATGCTGGCGCAAATCGCGAGTCAGGCCCGCAACCTGTTGCTGGGCTAAGACGAGCGACAATCCAACAGGCTTGACGCGCAAGACAATATTGGCGAACCGCCGTGGCCATGAAAAACTATGATGTTGTGATCGTGGGAGGGGGGCACGGCGGCGCACAAGTCGCGATTGCCCTGCGGCAGAACGGCTTTGAGGGGTCTATCGAGATTATCGGTCGCGACCCCAACCCGCCCTACGAGCGTCCGCCGCTGTCGAAGGAATACCTTGCCGGAGACAAGACGTTTGACCGCATCCTGATCCGCCCGGAACAGTTCTGGGCGGACAAGGGTATCGGCCTCACGCTTGGCGAGACCGTCACAAAGATAGAGCCTGATCTCAAGGAGATAGTCCTGGGATCGGGAGAGCGCATCGGATACGAGCGACTGATCTGGTCCGCCGGTGGCGATGCCCGTCGCCTGTCTTGCCCGGGCGCACAGCTGGAAGGCGTTCACGCCGTGCGGGATCGCCGCGATGTGACGCAGCTGATGGCCGACCTTGAAGCTGGCGCGACGAAATTCGTCGTGATCGGCGGCGGTTACATCGGCCTTGAAGCGGCTGCCGTACTGCGCAAGCTGGGTTGCGACGTCACACTTGTCGAATCGCTCGATCGGCTGCTCTCCCGCGTGGCGGGCGAAGACCTCTCCACCTTCTTTGCCGACGAACACCGCCGTCAGGGCGTCGACGTGCGGCTCGGTTGTCAGGTTGAACGGCTGGAGGGAGATACCCGTGTCACCGGCGTGACCCTGGCCGATGGGGAGACGATTCCCTGCGACGCCGTGGTTGCCGGGATCGGCATTGTCCCCTCCGTCGGACCGCTGATTGCCGCGGGCGCTGCCGGGGCCAACGGAGTCGATGTGTCCGACCCCTGCCACACCAGCCTGGAAAAGGTCTATGCCATCGGCGACTGCGCCGCTCACGCCAATCCCTATGCCAACGGCGCGGTGATACGGCTGGAAAGCGTGCAGAACGCGAATGACATGGCCAACACCGTGGCAAAGGCCATCTGCGGCGATCCGCAGCCCTACGATGCGATGCCGTGGTTCTGGTCGAACCAGTATGACCTGAAGCTGCAAACCGCGGGCCTCAGCATCGATCATGACACCACTGTTCTGCGCGGCGACCCTGCCAATCGCAGCTTCTCGGTGTTTTACCTGCGCGATGGCGTGGTGATCGCGGTGGATGCGGTCAACAGCGTGAAAGACTACGTGCAGGGCGGCAAGCTGGTGAAAGCCCGCGCCGAGGTGTCGCCCGAACTGCTGATGGATACCGATGTGCAGCTGAAGGAACTGCTATAGAGCCGCGCCTGATGCGGAGCATTCGGTCGGCCGGTCGCCGATCAACCGGCGTTATCCGCCCTTAAGCCTGTCCCGCGCCCAGATGGCAGCCTCCGCCACCACCGGATCGGGGTCGCGCAGCAGCGCTTCGATCTGCGGCAGCAAAGCCCGATCCGCGCTGTTGCCAGCGGCGATCAGGCAGTTGCGCACGAACCGTTCGCGGCCCACGCGCTTGATCGGGCTGCCGGAAAACCTCGCGCGAAACGCGGCATCGTCCAGCGCCAGCAGCTCGGCCAGATCGGGAGCGATCAAATCCTCGCGCGGAGCCAGCTTCGCATGGCGCGCAGCCACCTTGGCAAACTTGTTCCACGGGCACACTGCAAGGCAATCGTCGCAGCCATAGATGCGGTTGCCGATGGCTTCGCGGAACTCGGCAGGAATGGGACCCTTGTGCTCAATCGTCAGATAGGAGATGCAACGCCGCGCATCTAACCGATACGGTTCCGGAAAGGCATCGGTCGGGCAGGCGTCCTGACAGGCTCGACACGAACCGCAGCGGTCATCATGCGGAGCGTCCGGCGAAAGCTCAAGCGTGGTATAGATTGCTCCCAGGAACAGCCAGTTGCCATGCTCACGGCTGACGAGGTTGGTATGCTTGCCCTGCCAGCCGATCCCCGCCGCCTCACCCAGCGGCTTCTCCATCACGGGCGCAGTATCGACGAAAACCTTCAGTTGCATTTCGGGCCGCTGCTCCACCAGCCACCGCGCCAGCGCCTTCAGCGCCTTTTTCACCACGTCATGGTAATCGCGCCCCTGCGCATAGACAGAAATCCTTGCCTCGGCAGCCGCGAGCGGATCGACTTCAGGCGCGTAGCTCATGCCCAGCGCGATGACGCTGCTTGCCTCGGGCCACATGCTTTGCGGCCCCTGCCGAACGTCGGC
>MDTG01144076.1_pt1 | contig 10072 bp, 14 predicted proteins | sample 811421 | NCBI WGS metagenome assembly MDTG01 (sample SAMN05326645, study PRJNA326480) | marine metagenome | isolation source: seawater | place: Pacific Ocean: South East | collected 2011 | reverse complement strand
ATATGGGAGGTGTGGCTGCCATTGTTATAGCAAGTGAAGATTGGTTTTTAGGGAGAAGACACAAAAACCAAGCTTTTCAAGTCTACGAAATCTGGAGAGGATTAAATCAAACTCCGTCTTTTTTATCTTTTCGAAATGAATCTGGTGATGAAAAATTTATTGTTTTATCTGGACCGCACAGACCAAGGTATCTTAAGAGTAATTGATATTGATGAAAATTATTCGTTTTTTAAGTTTCACTTTCATAACAATTTTAATTCTTCCATTACTCTATTTCACATTTTTTTTCGATTCTGAGAATTTTAGGAATTCAATCGCTAATTACATTTCGAATAAAATTCCTGGAGATATAAAATTTGACAATGAAATTGACTTGATTTTTTTTCCCAATCCAAAGATAGTTTTGAACAATTTAGTTTTTCTTGATAAAAAAGTGATTTTAAATGTAGCTAAAACCGAAATTAATTCCAAGTGGATATCGTTTTTAAGAGGAGATTTTAAATTTAAAAATTTAAAGTTTCTTTATCCTACGCTTTCTTTAAATCTTAAAACAATAAATCATTCAGAAATTTACAACAACTATTTTTTACATGCTAATGTAGAAAATAATTCTAAATTTTTTGATCAATACTTTAGGATATTTGAGAAAATTGAAATCAAAAATGGAATTTTAAAAATATTTTCTCATACGGGAGAATATAATTTAGAAAAAGCAGATCTTTTATTTAATAACACAGAAAAACAAATTTCTGGTACTTTTTCTTTTAAGAATTTAAATTCTGATTTTTCTTTTGAGGCAAGGTCTAAATCTGAAAACTATGAGTCAATGGATGTGAGTATTGAACAAAAAATTTTGAATCATAAAGAAAAAATTTTCTTAGATGGGGTTTTGTCACACAATAAAAAATTTGTTGAATTCAATGGTTTATTAAAAAGTAAAAACCTAAACATGTCAAAACTAATTCAAAATAGTAGCCAGAGAAATACTGGAAGAGAATTTCTTTTAAAAAAAGTAAAGTATTCATCTTTAGATTTTTTAAAAATTAAAATTAATGCGAAAATTGATAAGTTAGAAATCTCTAACCAAATTTTAAACAATGTAACTTTCAATTCATTTATTAATAGTAATGTTATGAAAGTTGAAAAATTTAATTCTAGTTATCTTGGAGGAATTTTAAAAGCTAATGTTGATTATTCGAGGTCTGATAATCGTATAAAAGGAGTATTATTCTTTGAAGATTTTTCTTTGCCGTTAGAGATTTTTGGAAAAACAAAATATGATATTAGTGGCGGAAAAAATACATTATCTTCGTCGTTCGAATCTTTTTTTTTAAAGCTTGATTTTCAGTCGTTAATTCGTAATTTAAACCTAATTGGTAAGCTTGAAATTAATAATGCTGATCTCTACGGAATAAATTTAGAGGAACTTTCAAAAAAAATTGATAATTTCACTGGAATAAATGACATCTTTGAAATTCTTAAACTATCAAAAAATAGTAAAGAAAGTAATATAGATTCAATCAAATCAGATTTTACGATTGATAAAAATGAATTAAAATTTGATAATCTTATTTCGAGAAACTCCTATATCACTGTCTACTCCTCAGGTATTTATTTCTTGAATACAAGAAAGATTGATGTTTCTAATGAAATTAAAATAAAATCAAAGAAATTGAAAAGTTTTCCCACCTTCAATGTTACTATGAAGGGTTCAACAGGTGAATTAGACTACATTTATGATTTTAAAAACGTTAAAGAATATCTTATTTCAAGAAGTTTAAATAAATTATTAAAAAAGAATAACCAAAAATTTGACGATTTTGAGACTTTTTTAGATTTTTTTATTGATTAGAGGCTTTGGTCATATTAATTGGGTTTACAAAATCATCAAATTCTTTATCGGATATATAACCAAGTTTAATTGCTGCTTCTTTCAAAGTTAGATTCTCATCATAAGCTTTTTTAGCAATTTTGGCTGATTTGTCATATCCTAACTTCGGATTAAGTGCTGTGACAAGCATTAGAGAGTTTTTTAGATTTTCATCAATTACTTTGAGATTTGGCTTTATGCCACTTAAGCAATTTTTTTCGAACGAATCTATAGCGTCGCTAATAAGATTTATTGACCTGAGAATAATATGTGCCATTAAAGTTTTATTAGCATTTAGTTGAAAATGTCCCTGACTTGCCGCGAAACTTATGGAATTGTTATACCCCAAAAGATAAATACATACTTGAGTCAAAGCTTCAGACTGAGTTGGGTTAACTTTTCCTGGCATAATTGATGAACCAGGTTCATTGGCTGGTAAAATTAATTCACTAATACCACACCTTGGTCCAGAAGCTAATAATCTAATATCATTTGCAATTTTATAACAAGCTGTGGAAAGTGAGCATATGGCTCCTGAAAAGTTAACAATAGAATCATGGGATGAGATTGATTCAAATTTATTTTTAGCTGATTCAAATGGATATGATGTAATTTCTTGTAAAGCTTTGACAAATCCCATTACAAATTTTTCAGAAGTATTTAGTCCAGTACCCACAGCAGTTGCACCTTGAGAGATTGATAAAATTTCTTTTAAGGCTTGATTAATTCTAATTTTACATTTTCTAATTTGTTCTTTAAAAGAACTCAATTCTTGTCCTAACGTTAGCGGAACAGCATCTTGAAGGTGTGTTCTTCCAATTTTTACAATATTGATATATTCTTGCTCTTTTTTCTGTAATGTTTCTTCAAACTTATTTATGACAGGTAAAAGTTTTTCATTAGTTTCAATTACTATTGCAATATGCATAGCAGTTGGAAAAGAATCATTTGATGATTGTCCGAGGTTACAATGATCATTCGGATGAATAGGTTTATTTTCACCCATTACGTTACCCAAAATTTCATTACCTCTATTTGCAATCACTTCATTCAAATTCATATTTGTTTGAGTTCCAGATCCAGTTTGCCAAACAGATAAAGGAAAATGGTCAAAAAGTTTTCCCTCAATAATCTCGTCACAAACCTTCAAAATTGTATTTCCAACTTGTTCTTCAATTTTATTTAATACTAAATTACTAATTGCAGCTGATTTTTTTTGAATTGCAAATGCTTTAATAATTTCTTTTGGCATTAAATCAGAGCCAATTTGAAAATTCATTAAACTTCTTTGTGTTTGTGCTCCCCAATATCTATCACTTGGGACTTTTACTTTTCCAATACTATCTTGTTCTTCTCTTAAATTGTCTTTATTCATTTTTGTTCTTTCTAAATTTGTCCAACTTTATAATTTTATTAGTTGGGTTAAGTACTTTATTTTTAGTTTCCTTTGCTTCACTTTTTTTTGTTTTTTTAATTTTTGAAGTTTTTCTTGATCTAAATTCCAATTGAAGACTGAACTTCACAAATGGATCATTGAATTTATTAATAGACTCAAATGGAATAGTAAGCATTTCTTTTTTCCTGTTAAATGATAAAGTGACATTGAAACTATGATCCTTAACTTCAAGATCCCAAAATTGGTTTTGAATTACAATTGTGATTTCTTTAGGATATTCTCTTTTTAGTTTTGAACTAATAACTACATCAGGGTGTGTCGTATCAAATGTAATATAAAAACAATGATTTGGAGAGATTTTTGACTTATTTAAATCTAATAAAATATCCTTAATAACTCTCAGTAAAGCACTATTTATCCTTTCACCATAATCAATAAAATTTTTTTGCATTCCTCAAACTTTAAATAACTCTTTTTAACATAAATATTATAACAAAGTTTTATAAACTTCAAAAGTTTCAAAAAAACTAAAATGAAAAAGAATAAAAAAAAAAAAAATTATTATTACAATTAGTAACAAATATTTGATTACTCTTAAAAATTCGTACATATTTTACAATTAAAATAATATTCGTGACATTGAAACTTAAAAGAAAATAAAATTAATTAATCTTATATTTGTTTATAAGTTTGTTAGAAAAACTGTGTAACAAATTTATGAATATAGTAGCCTAATACCAAAAATATTAGACCTAACACGTAAGTTATCCAAAAGTTTAAATTTAACATTTTAGAAAAAAAAAAAAGGTACAAAAAAAAGTAGTGAGGCTGGTATTCCAACGATTATACTTTTGGCAAACAAAATAGTTTTATCTTTGTCTTGATGTTCTATAAAAGAAAAAGCCAATGAAATTATACTTACAAGAGGCAATGCAACAATAAATCCAGAAATTTGAGGTTTTTTAAAAGAAAGCCAACTTACAAATGATATAATTATACTTGAAATTAAAATTTTAATAAAAAAACTGAACATATTTTAATTAAAGAAATTTTTTATTTTTGAAATTGGGTTACGTAATGGCTCATAAACTTTATCAATGAATTTTATATGATCACTAAGCTTCTTATTTAGTAAATCAATAGATTTTTGTAAATCATCAACTTTTTTATTTAAATCTTTAATTTCAGAAGATAGATCATTTTCAAATTTTTTAGTCATAATAAACCCCTACTAAATGTAATTATGAATTAAAAAAAGTTAAGGTTTAATTAATAATTCATTTAATGAATATTTAACATAATTAAAATAAATTTGAATAACAATCATTTATATAAATATTTATACTTATGATTTACCTCCCCGAAATCAGAGCCCCCGTTTAAACGGGGGTTATTTTTTCTTTCTCAGGATGTAATATCTTTTATAATCTTTAAACATATTTGTTCCTTTTTGTTTCGATAATATCAAAAAAACACAGATCGTGACTATGCAAAAAAAGTTAAAATAAACAAATATTTTAAAATAAAATGGAAACATTCTATTTAAAACGACTATATAATTTTTTCTTTAATTTATATTTCTTTTATAAAGAAGGCAGTCAAATAGTACTGTGAAACAAGCTTATATTTATATTTACTTAAGTATTTGTTAATTCTTGAAGCAATTAACTCTTTGGTTGTCGTAAAATACATATCCGAATTTTTTTTTGATATTTTTTTTAAATCACCTATAATTTCACAAGTAATTAACTTAGGTTTAAATAAATTTAAATCAATACCTCTTAAAACTTCATAATCATGTGCCTCAACATCAATGTTGAGATAATCAAAGTTTTTAATAATATTATTTTCTTCAAGAATAGAGTTTAGTGTTTTACATGCAACATTTTTTATTTTGTAATTTTTGTAAAATTTTTTGGCCCAACCTTGAGCGTATTTTTCATTAAGTGTATTAGTCCCAGAACTAGGATCAAAAGTAAAAGATTTTCGAACTATATTTTTGTCAGAGACTCCAGTTTTAATTGAAATATCTCTTTTTCTAAAAATTTTGAATAAATTGATATTAGTTTCAGAAAAGTCTAAATTTATTCCTTTCCACCCTTTGTCATAAAGTGTTTTCGTTAAAGAACCAACAACTGGATTGAAAGCTCCGACATCAACAAAAAATCCATCTTTTTTATTTTTAAAAATTCTATTTACTAATATTTCTTCACCAAATGAGGAATATGACACAAATGGTTTAAATTTCTTTATTCTATATGATTTGTAAGCAAGAGTATTTTTAATGTATTTTTCTTTAAATTTTTTAAACATTTCAACAGTGCTAATCTTTCACAAAAACAAATTCATTACAACCGGATTTACCGTTTACAGTTTTGAGTTTTTCTAGAGAATATCCATGCTTTTTAAAAAAAATGAAGATTTCTTCAGGTTTTGCTGTTTCAAATGGATAACCACCTAACCAATCTATTAAATCAATGAAAGGATTCATTCCTCTTAACTCTTTTTTTTTTTTAAAAAACTTGTAACAAATTTCAGGAAATTTCATAAAGATAAAAAAAAATATAAATATTAATGGCCTCAACAAAAAGAACTTGTTGTATATTATTTTTATTTTTGTCCAAACTTTCGACCTCACACCTTGATTATTATAAACGGAAATAAAAAGTTTACCCTTTTTTTTTACCAAAATATCTATATTTCCCATTGCAATATACAAACTTCCAGTATGATGAAGGACTCCCCAGGAATATACATAATCAAACTTTCCGAGTTTCTGAACAAAAGATCTATTTAAGATATCTCCTTTTTCCACTAATATTTTTTTTTCAATGTGTTTTTTTATATTTTTTTTCGTACAATTAACAGATTCCAAATCTAAATCGAAAGATCGTACTTTAGCCTTAAGAATAGAAGCACAAATTGAAAACAGTCCACTTCCGCAACCTACATCCAAAAAAGTTTTGTTTTGAAGGTCCTCAACGTTAAAATATTCTTTTAATGATTCAGTTCCAATTTTAATTTTTTTACTATCAATTAACTTTGAATAGTTTTTCCAATTTTTTCCAAATTTAAATCTCATTGCAAATTGTTTGTACTTATAATAATTTCACCGATATATTTACAAAATATATTATATCTAAAACCCTTTTTTTGGAACATATTTAAATTATGTCATATGTTTTGTGATTATTAATCTCTCTATTTTTTCCTAAATTTTATTTTTTATTGCATTATTTAATAGCGATTATAAATTAATAGCAATTCGGGAATAAATGAAAAAAAATATCGTCTTATAACATAAATTTATTTTTTTGCTATACTCCAACATCTCTATAAGCAATCAGTTACAAAATTTTCATTATAAAATCAATAATGATATATGTTCTTCAAGTGGAGATTTATCAAAAAATAATTGTTTTGAACATTGTTTTGATCTCTTTCAAGACGATGTTTGATATTATGTCGATAATGAATTAATTAAATTTATTAAAAGTGATAACAAATCAAAAAAAAACTTATTGATTATTATAAAGAATCTGCAAAAAGATTGTTTTATTTCTTGTTTTCTGCATGGCAACGAAATTATTGAAGAGTTAGAAAATCTTATTAAAATTCATCAACAAAAATTTTATGATGAGAATTTCATGTCAATCAGTGAAAAAGAGTTTTCAAAAGGATTCAAAGAACACGAATTTCAGATTGAAAATGTGGCAGTTCTTTAGCTATTGAATAAAAAAACTTTTGTGTTTATGTAATATTAATTTTGACTTTATAAAATTTAATACTAAATTAGTACAAGTTTTAACTTATATAAAGGAGGTGGTCTGATGTCTAGTATTATAAAATTTTCACATCTTAATTTATTATATTTTTTATCCGATCAACCTTCAGAGATAAAATAAATTATATTAAGATGTGTGATTTAAATACGGAAAGGGGATTAAGTTCCCCTTTTTTTATGCAATGTAAAAGATATGTTTAAAAGCTTTGAAAAATTTCTTGAAAGACTTATGTTTGCTTCAAGATGGATACTAGCCCCTTTTTATTTTGGTTTGATAATTTCTCTATTTTTTTTATTAGTAGTTTTTATAAAAGAGATAATTCATTTTGTTTTTAATTTTAGTACTGATGAAACCGATTTAATTTTATTTATACTTACACTTATAGATTTATCCTTTACTGGAAATCTGTTGATAATTGTAATATTTTCAGGTTATGAAAATTTTGTTTCTAAAATCAATGTTAACAATCACGAGGATAAACCAGAGTGGATGGGGACGGTTGATTTTGGGGGATTAAAACTTAAATTAGTATCCTCTATTGTAGCTATATCTGGAATACATCTTTTAAAAGTTTTTTTTGATTTAGACAAATATACTCAAGAACAAATTATTTTATTCATTTCTATACACTTTACTTTTGTAATTAGTGGTGTAATTTTGGCGTATATGGATACTTTAATCTCTAAAAATAAATAAAGAAAAATAATAATCTTCTTGAAATGATATTAATAATTATTATCATTAATGTATGTATGATGAAAACTTTAAAGAGTTAATGCTTGTTATAATTAATCAGGTTTTTGAACAAAAAAACGAGAAACACATGGTGTATAATTATATTTTTCAAAAACTGATGAAATCAAATAAAACAAATAAGCTTATTATCAGTAAGTATTTGCTTTCAAGATTAATTAGAGAATCTCATAGAATAGTTCATTCAGCACAGGAATACGTAAATATGCACAGTCCTTGTCAAAAATCTTTGCTAAATAACGAAAAAATATTGGATAAAGTGACATTTCATTAAGATCAAATTTAGGTTCAAATTTTTTGAAAGTAAAATCATTTTAAGGTAATAAACCTAACGTTTTTTTTTAAAGCTTTTCTCAATTAAAACTCTAGAAATTTCTTTTATCATATTATTAAATCTTGATGTATTTTGATAATGTTTTTTTTCATTATCGTCCATCTCATCTCTCATAAATCTTTCAAATTCTTGATGAATACTTTCCTTAAATTTATCGCTCATAATCTTTATTTAATTTAAATTTGTTCTGGATTTAGTTTGTATTAAAAGTAATAGAATATTTCAACACCTAAGTTAAGTATCTACAAAGATTTTTATGAATCAATTATACTTATGCATGTTCCTCTTAGCATTATTTAAACAATTTTATTAAATAATATTTTTTTTCAATAAAAAATTTAAAATAAATACTTACTTTTTGTATTAAAATAATTAAAAAGAAATAAACTAGTGTATTAAAGTAAACGTATTAAAATAGATATTGAATTTAAAAAGATTAGTTTTCAAATAAATTTAATAATATGGATCTTTTAGGAATAACAGCAATATATATTTTTTTATTTCTACCTATCTTCTGGATATGTACCTATCCAGTTTATTGGTTAAATAAAAAAACTAAACCCAAATTAAACCCATTTCTAATGAGTCTTGAACTTGAATTTCTTGGCAGTCCTATATCTAATTTCGTTCGTGTTTTACTTTCAGCGATTTATCTAATTTTTTTCGGTTTACTTTACTGTATTGTTTTTTTTTATACATTAACATTAGTTGGTAATTTTATCTTTTCGTGGTTTGACATCTAAACCAATTAGAAGGACAGGATACTAATAAATGTTATAATTTTCTGAATAAGAAAAAAAAATAAAATGTAGAATATTTGCAAACATTTTAGACTTTTAAATTTTAAAAACTTTATGATTTATTTATGACGTTTAAAATTTTTAACTTATCTTTTTTTTTAAGTTTTCGATTCATGCTTTTAAATTTGCATGAAAGATTAAATTTCTCTTTGATTGATAAATTATTTTGTGATTTCATGTATCCCGAATAAATCGATCTATAAATATTATTCAAAGAGGGATTATCTCCAGGAACATTATGAAAGAAATGAAAAATAAAATAACAAATTATGAATATAGAAAAAGTAGTAATCTTCATAATTATACATCTAATAAAGTCTTTTTCTTTTTCAATAAATAAAATTTTTTTTCCTTTCTTATTTCTGCTAGGGTAATTCTGTGAAATCTACTATGAGGCAAACTAAACAAACAAAAGTGAACAATTAATTACTCTCCGTGCCTATTTCGCTTCTGTGTTTCGATTAAAGTCCTAGGAACTGTTTTATTTGATATTTCTCAAAATGTATAAAAAAATGCATTATTTTTTGCAAGAATTTTACACAGACTACTGTTTGTGTTTTGTTTAATCTGAAATATTTACTGAAATTTAAAAAATTGTTATTAAATTAAATTAATGAGATACTTTTTAATTCTAAGCTTACTTATTTTTACTTCTTGCGCTTCAGGTAAATCTTCATATACTCATTTCGTTGAATGTGAAGAAATTTTCAGTGAATTTACCAATCTATCTTCGTGTGCATTAGAAAAAATTCAAAAAGATTGTAACAATAATAAGAACTGTAGAAATAAGAATTCTAGATTTGTAGATGCTATCAATAGACTTAAAATCATGATAGAGAATGATGAAATATCAGAAAATGAAGCAATGTTTAGATATTATAATTTAATTGATTACGAAGAATCGAAATTTATGCAAAGAAGAAATATGGATCTTCCGAATTACTATTATAATCCATATCATTATTATGTCCAGAGGATTTCCTCTTGTTATTTTTCAAGAACTAGTTTTTGTTATTAACAATAACTATGTAAATTACAAATCGTATCTATTTATATTACAGTAAAATAAGCTTATCTTTATGAGCAACATTTTTCTTGATCTTTGCAACATCCATCTTTGCAACAACTGTTACT
>MDTG01129076.1_pt1 | contig 10072 bp, 9 predicted proteins | sample 811421 | NCBI WGS metagenome assembly MDTG01 (sample SAMN05326645, study PRJNA326480) | marine metagenome | isolation source: seawater | place: Pacific Ocean: South East | collected 2011 | reverse complement strand
TTTTGCAGTCATGAGCTATTTTCTTGATTCAACAATTTTTCAATTTTTGGATGAGCGGGCTTAACTGAAAAAATTTTATGGGTTTTAGTGCATCTTTCAACTATTAACCATAATCTACAACCATTAGTATGATGCCAAGTTTCTAATTGTTTACCGTATATATTTTTTCTAAAAAAAATAGCTTCTGTCCAATCTTTTTGATTTGACTCAAGATCAGGATATTTGATTGAAGCATCGCTACCATAAGTAAATTCACTATGATCTCTTTCTCCACAAAAAGGACATTTTATTCTAATCATATATATTACCCGTGAAGCTTTGGATCGGGTCCAGCTCCTCTTTCATCTAAATTAATTCCATTTTCGAAACGTTCCAAGTTATGATTTTTTATAAAATTGTGAGGTTTTTCATTTGCTATAAGATCTGCAAAATACCATCCTGAAGCAGGGCCAGCTTTAAAGCCACCATAATTCCATCCTGCATTTAAATATAAATTGTTGATCGGAGTTTTACATATAAAAAAAGTTCCGTCCATTGACATGTCACATACTCCTGCCCAATGTCTAACTATTCTGATTCTTCCTAAGGAAGGGAGTATAGCCATTGCTGCTTCAGCACAATCTTGAACTATAGGTAAATTACCTCTCTGTGCATATGATTTATACCAATCTAAATCGCCGCCAAAAACTAAACTACCTTTATCTGACTGAGATATATAAAAGTGAGCTCCTGCAACTCCATAAACAATTACATGATCAAGTAGTGGTTTAATTGATTCAGTTACAAATGCTTGAAGTTTATGTGATTCTATTGGTAGGTTTACAAGACCTGTCATTTCCCAAAGTCTTGATGTGTTACCTGCGACAGCAAAACCAATTTTTTTAGCTTTAATGTTTCCTTTAGTAGTTTCTAATGAATCTATATTACTGTTTGTTCTTGAAATATTTGTTACTTCACAATTTTGAAGAATATCAACTCCTAACTGATCTGCTGCTCTTGCATATCCCCAAACAACAGCATCATGTCTAGCATTACCAGCTCTTTTTTGAACTGCAGCCCCTAAAATGGGAAATCTAGCATTGCTGTAATTTAGATAAGGAATATTTTTTTTTAATTTATCAATATTCCATAATTCTGCATCAGTTCCATGAAGTTTCATTATGTTGTATCTTCTAGCAGCAACATCTCTAGCTGTAGGGCTATGGAAAAGAGATATGTGAGATCTTTGACTAAACATAACATTGTAATTTAATTCATGACTTAAGTTTTCCCATAACTTTAATGAATGTTCATAGAATTGATGACTTCCTGGCATCATATAGTTAGAGCGAATAATTGTTGTATTTCTGCCTGCGTTCCCTCCACCAATCCATCCTTTTTCAAGAACTGCAATATTTTTTATATTAAAGTTTTTTGCTAAATAATAAGAAGTTGCTAAACCATGAATCCCGCCACCTACTATAACAACATCATATTCTTTTTTTACTTCTGGATCTCTCCATTGTCGATCCCAACCAGTTTGTCCATTTAATCCATTCTTAATTACATTCCAGGCATTAAATCTTGTCATAATATTCTTCTATATTTTTTCAAAAAAATAAGCAAATATAACAATTATCTATTTCAAATTATCTGGCCAAGTATCATTTATTCTGTATCCTTCTGGAAAAGGATCATTGTTATTTACATACATGATTTGTTCTCCAGTTATAAAAGCACTTCCTTTAATATTTGGCTTAATTGTTGTATGAGATGATTGATTACTTTCACTTTCTATAAAAGCTTCAAAAGTTGATCCAATAATTGACTCAGAAATTATTTTCTCTTCGATTTTAATCATATTTTTCAGTCTTAACAAAGCTAATCGAGCTGAGGTTCCTGTTCCACATGGAGATCTATCTAACTTACCTGGTCTTATAACAACAGTATTTTTTGCTTTTTTATAATCTCCATCATTTATTAACGGATCCATGAATTGACAAAAAGAAATATAATTTAACTCAGGCATAAAAGGGTGATTAAATCCAATTTGTTGATTTGCTTCATTTAATAATTCTTTTGCAATATTAACAAAATTTTTAGCGTTATTGGGAGCTATCTCTAAATTGAAATCTTTAGCATTACATAATAAAAAGCTATCTCCTCCAAATGCAGTACTAACAACAACATTGCCATAACTTGGTGTCTTAAGATTGACATCAACTTTATCAACAAAAGATGGTAAATTTGTTAAAGAAACATTTTTGACTTTTTTATTTTCACATTCTGCAAGAACTTTTATTAATCCGCCAGGTGCTTCAAGAATTAATTCTGTGTATGGATATTCCATTTTTATAATATTTTTTTCAAGTAATACAGTTGTAACACATATTGTGTTTGAACCACTCATGGGTGGATTATCTTCAGGTTCCATTATAATAAAACCAGCATCAGCTTTAGGATTAGAAGGTTTTACTAAAATATTACAGTGCTTAAAAACACCTCCACGAGGTTCATTTAAAAAAAAATTTCTCCAAAATTTATCTTTAAATAATAAATCTGAACCTTCTTTTGGAGATTGAAAATTAAAACTTTTCGTACCAATAATTACATCGCCAACCTCTCCACAACAATGAGCATTATAGATTTTAATCTCTTGCATTGATCAAATAATTAAATCTTTAATTTCTTTAGAATGATGGGTAATTTGTTCATATCCATTTTCGGTGATAATAAAGCTATCTCCTACTTGTGCTCTAAAAGAGTCAGTGTTGGCTCCACCATCTACTGCAAATACCATTCCTGGTTGTAATACTGTTTTATTTCCAACGACAAGTTGAGGTTCCTCTAAAACACTAAAACCTGTAGCTCGGCCACAACGAAAAGTTGGATATGGATAACCTTCCGCTTGTATTGTATCAGCATAAGCCGCATGTACTTCTTCAGCAGTTACTCCCGGGGCTAATACACTCAATGCCGCTTTCTGTGATTTTACGGCCACTTCAAAAGCTTTAATTTGTGAATCGTCTTTAATTTCATTTATCCAAAAAATACGATCAAAACCTAATTTAAATCGGTGAAAGTTAGTTGATCCACAAAAGCATAAAAATACAGGATCTCCTTTTTGAATTAATTTTGTTGATGCGCGATGGTGAGTTTTAGGCAAATCATGACCTGAAGACATAACCTGTAAAAAATGTATGTTTGGTGACATTGTTTGGTTATTATAGTATTTAGTTAAAAGTTCTGCTGCTTTTCTAGTTCCTGCTTGTGAAGTAGCAATTGCTACCTCATATTCGGGTACATTATGTCCTAAAGCTTTTTTACCTCCTTCCATCATTGCTAATCCTACTTCTCCTGCATGTCTAGCAATCTGCAATTCTTCTTTTGATTTGATCATGCGTATATTATTTATAATTGGAGTTATATCTTCTAGCACTTTATCTGAAACTAATTCTCCTAAATAATTACTAACTGTTGCATTGATTTTAAATTTTTCGAATGCAATTTTTTTATTTTCTTTTATAAATTTAGGTAAAAATTCTCTCCATTCTTCTCCAATACCATCATTCCATGTAACAATATTTTCAACAGGACAAGTATTTTCTATTAAAAGAACATCTAATAGAGGTGTTATTAATGTACTGACATCATCTTTTGGAACAATTAAAATGGTTGGACGAAAAAAATCCATATGAAGAAAATTATAATAACCAGTAAAATAATATAATGAATCATCGTCTGTTATAATTGCAAGATCAATATTATTCTCTTGCATTTTTTTCTTTAATTTATTTAAATTATTTCTAAACATTTATTTAAAAAATTTATTTTAGTTGTTGTTCAGCTAATTCTACCCAATATGAAGAGCCAATAACTAATAATTCATCATTAAAATCGTAATCTGCAGCATGTAAGGGTCGTGCGTTAGATCCCGTTTCTCCGTTTCCCATCAATACAAAACAACCTGGAACTGAACTAGACATTATTGAAAAATCTTCAGAGAACAATCTAGGTTCAATATTGCCGTCACTTTTATCTTCTCCTAATAGAGATTTTGCAGCTTTTGTAGCTGCTTCCGCTTGATCAGATTCATTAAAAGTTACTGGACAGGTGGTCTTATATGTTATTTTAAAAGAAACTCCATGTGCATCGCATATACCCTTAACTATTTGCCTCATATTCTTTTCAATCATTTCATTTGTTTTTTTTGATAAAGCTCTCGCATCTCCTGTCATTTTAACTTGTCCAGGCAAAACATTTTTTTTACCATCAGTAATAAATTCAGTAATAGATACAATGCCATTATCTGCAGGATTTAATTTTCTTGATACTATTGATTGTAAAGCTACTGCTACCTGAGAACCAACAGTTATTGCATCTATACCCATGTGTGGTAAGGCTGCATGACCTCCTTTAGCTTCAATATTTATTTCAAATAAATTTTCACTTGCAGTAATCGCACCCTTTCTTGTACCAAAAGTACCTAACTTCATATTAGGAATATTATGCATACCATATACTTCGTCTATCTGAAATTGAGTAAACAATCCCTCCTCAATCATAGTTTTTGCACCTAAACAATTTTCCTCATCTGGTTGAAAGATAAAATATATAGTTCCGTTAAAATTACTATTTTCAGATAAATATTTTGCAGCGCCAAGTAGCATAGTAGTATGACCATCATGACCACACGCATGCATTCTATTTTTAATTTTAGATTTATAAGAAAATGTATTTATTTCATTAATCGGTAAAGCATCCATATCTGCCCTAATACCTATACTTTTTTTGCTTGTTCCTTTTTTTAAAACACCTACAACACCTGTTTTGGCTATACCTTTATGGACCTCAATACCAAATTCTTTTAATAAGTTTGTAACTTTATGTGAAGCATATTCCTCTTCAAAACTTATTTGTGGATTCATGTGTAAATCATGCCTCCATTCTACTAATTGATTATGCAAACTTTTTGTCTTCATTTTGATTTAAATACTATTAAATTCATTAACCTTATTATCAAGAGAAAGCATATAATTGTAGTGCTCATTCCAGAAAATCTGATCTCTTCTTTTTTCAAAATCATTAATATCTAAGCCTTGTTGTTCTACCCAAGTATAGTATCCAAGATTAAAAATTCTTTCTTTGTCATTTTGATTAAGTTCCAAAGTATGGTCTGTTGCAACGCCTTTTATATATTGACCATATATCTCTGAGCATGAAACTTCATCATAAATTCCTTTAAATTCTTGTTTGGTTTTTTCTAATTCTGAAAAATACAAATCAGCACCATCTGTAGCTACAGTGATTATTGCATCATCAGAACCTAATTTCATATACTTAGCTAATTTTATAGAAGCAATTATATTTGCAATTGTAGAGAAACCAAAGTCGGGTAATCTGTTTATAAAATTTGTATTATAACCTTTTTTAGAAATTAAAAATTTGTTACCTTCTTCAGTATTAAATATCAAATTAAGATTATTTGTTGCTTGCTCAGAAACGCCTACAACAAAATCAGTATTCATTACATTATGAATCAAAGGAACATGTTTGTCACCAATACCTTGTATATTATGTTCTCCATAGCCATTTTTAAGTAAAGTTGGGCATTCTATAGCTTCTACTACAGCAATTTTAATACCTAGTTTTTCCTTTAGATAATCTCCCGCCGCAAGTGTTCCGCTTGAACCAGAAGCGCTAACATAAAATCTTGGGGTTAAATTTGAATCACCTTTTAATTCTAAAAAGGATTTTTCAAAAGAAGGTCCAGTAACTGCTCTATGTATGGCATAATTATAGTATTCATCAAATTGATTTATAATATCATTATTTGAATTCTGTTTTAATAAATTACAAGCGTCATATATTTCTTTAACATTACTCTCTGTACCTTTTGTTTTAATAATATCATTTTTATCCTCAACCCATTTTTCTAACCACGCAAATCGCTCTTTACTCATTCCTTCAGGAAGAATTGCAATACTTCTTAATCCAAGTATTCTTGAAATAGCTACCCCTCCTCTACAATAATTTCCTGTTGAAGGCCATACTGCTTTATGGTTTTCATAATCAAAAGATCCATTTAAAATTCTGGGCAACAAACATCCGTATGCCGCAAGAACTTTATGTGCTGTTATTAGTGGAAATAATCTTCCGATGTTAACAATTATTTTTGCTTCCACTCCAGTAAATTCACTAGGTAAAACTATATGTTCAGGTACTTTTGAAAAGGAAGAATGGTCTAAATTATTGTACCAGTGTACTCTAAATAAATTAAGTGGATGAATTTCATTTTTATCAATGGATTTTAATTTATTTTTTACTTCTTCACCAATCGAATGAGGATTACAAAGTTCTGAAACTGTCGGCAAGACTACTCCATTTTTTTTAAAATATTCTGAGGTTTTATTAATAATAGATTCGTTCATAACTTAATCAATATTAGTTCCTAATTTCAGATTCATTGCTATTTCAAATGTTTCCCTTGCAATTGCAGTATCTTGTATGCCAGTTCCAGTCAAGTCACATACAGTTATATCTTCTTTACTTTTTCTTCCTAAATTAGGATCAAGAATAACATTGCCGAGCTCATTATAATGTTCATTTGATGAGACTAAATTAGATTTTATTGCATGATGTAGTTCACCTAAAATCTTGGTTTGAGATAAACTATCTGGAATATATAGATCGCAGTTCTTAATTATAAGAGGATCTAATTCATTCTTTTGTTCAGCATCAGAACCCATTGCAGTTATATGCAATCCTTTTTTTAACCATTCATTTTTTATTATAGGAGATTTGCTAGGTGTAGTTGTGACAAGAATTTCAGATTGCTCAACTACTGCTTCTGGCGAATGACAAGCTTTAATATCAATGTTTAAATCTTTAATTTCATCAATAAATTCATTAAGCTTATTAGTTTTTCTTGCCCATATAAATGCTGTGTCTATATTTCTAACTAAAGTTAGTGCTTTAAGTTGTAATTTAGCCTGTATTCCTGCGCCAATTATTCCTACTCTTTTAGAATCAGAATTTGATAAATATTTTGCTGCTATAGCTCCAGCGATAGCAGTTCGAATATCAGTTAAATAACCTTTATCTAACAAAATTGATTTTATAATTCCAGTTTTAGAATCTAATAAAATCATTAAACCATTACTAGATGGAAGGCCTAGTGTTGGATTATTAAAAAAACCAGAAGCCACTTTTATAGCGTAACTATCCAATCCTTCAATATAGGCAGTCTTGACATCAGACTCGCCATGATGTTTTTCTATATCAAGTCGTAAAATAGGAGGCATTATTACCTTTCCCTGTGCTAAATTTTTAAAAGCTGCTTCAATTATAGGTAAAAGTTTTTTATTTAAACTAATGCACTTTTTGATTTCATATGAATTTAAAATAACTGTCATGAAACTAATTTTGTAAATAATTTAGATTCAATATTTCCTCCACAAATTAAACAAATAACATTTTTTCCTAAATGAGAAGATAAATTATCTTTTGCTACCATAACACTAGTTGCTGCTGCTCCTTCAGTTACTAATTTGTGCTCCAAAAAATTTAATTTAATACCCTCCTCTATTTTATCTTCATCAACTAAAATAAAATCATCTATTGTTTCTTTTACAATATTAAAGGTATACTTGTTATCTAAGCCTATACTTCCTCCTAAGCAATCTGCTAAAGTTTCTAATTCTTCAACATCAACAGGTTTCCCTAATTTTAAACTTTCATACATAGAAGGCCCTCTTTTCATTGAAACTCCTATAATTTTAATAGTCGGTTTTTGTAATTTTAAAGCTAAAGCAATTCCACCAATCAGTCCTCCTCCAGATGTAGGTATAATTACAGTGTCAACTTCAGGAAAATCTTTAATCATTTCTAAACCTATAGTTCCCTGCCCTGTGATAATATCTTCATCATCAAAAGGATGAACAAGTGTAATATTTTCTTTTTTAGCAATATTTTTTGCATACAAATCAGCTTCATCACTATTTTTTCCTACAATTTCTACTTTTGCTCCTAAAGCTTCGATTGCTTCCTTTCTATATTTGGGAACCATAGATGACATATATATTGTTGATTCAATTCCTAATAAACTAGATGCATAAGCAACACCTTTGCCGTGATTTCCTGTGGAAACAGCAATGACTCCCATGTTTTTCTGTTCATCTGAAAGTGATAATAATTTATTCAATGCTCCTCGTAATTTAAAAGATCCAGTTTTTTGAAGTGATTCTAATTTTAATTTAACTTTTCTATTTTGTGATAAAAAATCAGAATATATCAACGGTGTATAATTGATATAGGGTAGGATTTTTTTATGCGCTGTTTTAATTCTATCTAATGAAATCATATTATCATATTATTATATAATTTAGTTTTCTTTAAATAATTTACCATAGCCATTTATTTTAATATCTATATTTGACAATCTTAAACAATCCCATATTATTGCTTGGTTACTAGATACAACTGTAGTATTGTGTTTTTTCTCAACTTTTTCAAGTATATCTAGTATTTTAAGAGCTGTGCAAGAAACAAATAAACCATCTACATTCTCTAAATTAATTTTAGTAATATTATCTAACAAACTTGTATGACTTACCTTTGCAATTTCAGAGTCATAATTTAAATTAAACGAATTAAATGTATCTATTGCTAAATTATTTTTCTCTAGATAATTGAAGATTGTTAAATTGACATTTTTTGGGTAAGGAGTCAAAACAGCAATTTTTTTTAAATTTAATTTTTTAAATGCCTTCAATGCAGCTGTTATAGGGGTAGTAACAAGTGCTTCTGGTTTTTTTTTATGTACCTGTTCTGTTATAATATCTTCTCCAATTGCTATTGTTCCTGAAGTACACCCATATGCTATCACATCTACCTTTTGATTGGGTAATATTTGTTCTGTTACTTCTGGAATAAATTCTGCCATCCTTAAGTAATTTTTGTGATTAAGAGGATTAGAAAAAGGTATTCTATTAAAAAAAATATCTAAATCGATACCTTGACATACTTTTCTAAAATCTTGTTCTATTGTAAAATCTGTTGAAAGAGTTATGACACCAATTCTTGGATTGCTTGTCTCATTTATAGTAGGAGATAAATCTTTTTGAATAAAACTATTCATTTTTGAACTGGAAAATAATCTTCACATTTACCCTCTCTATAAACATCAGTAGTTGCACAATGTAACGCTCCTCCAAAAGGATATGCATCTCTAAATGGAACAGGTACAACTTCCATCCCTAATTTATCCAATTGTTCAGACTGATAAACTTCACTAGCCTCTACACATACTGTTTTTGGATCTATTACCAGTACATTCATGCTAAGCCAAACACTAGAATAACAAAGGGGTGGTGGTTCATTATGAGCTGGTTGAGCGGCATCCACAATATTCCAATCATTATCATAAAAAATTTTTTTCTGCTCTTCAGGTAGTTGTCTGCTTGCATTATTTATAACTAAACCTGGTTTGATAGGCGAAAATGTTGCATCAATATGAATTGGATACATGTCCCCAGGAAAATTTAAAATATGAACTCTATGATTAGGAAAGTGTCTTTGAATCCAATCTGCACCTTTAAGGTTTGTTGTAAAACCATTCTGTATAAAAAGATCTTTTCCCATTCTAAGTATGTCAGCTGCATCAAATAAGGGTTCTTCTTCAGTTGTTACAAATTCTTTTCTTTTGACCATTTCTAATCTTTGTTCATCTGAAATTCCCTCACTTAAATAATTCGATCTGTAAGAATCTTCTGTTAACCTTGGTTTTGGAGCTGATTCCCATTTCATTTCAGGATCTTCATTAAAAAACTTCTGAAGCAAAGGTCGGTAACATAAATATTCAAACCATCTTGATCGATAAGACATTGTAGCTTCTAACATTTCATTTCCCAGCGTTAGAATTACGTCACGCGGAGGCATACAACCAAACATCGAACCAATCTCCCAATCAGGTGTAGCAATTTTTTGATTAAAATCTAAAGGCGTTGGTCTATCAACCTTTATGCCTCTTTTTTTTAATATATTTGCTAAGCCATCAAGCTGTTCATTAGCTTTATCAACAGTATCTTTGGGA
>MDTG01121113.1_pt1 | contig 10072 bp, 8 predicted proteins | sample 811421 | NCBI WGS metagenome assembly MDTG01 (sample SAMN05326645, study PRJNA326480) | marine metagenome | isolation source: seawater | place: Pacific Ocean: South East | collected 2011 | reverse complement strand
GAATTAATATGTTCGTTTGATTTATGCCAATCACCTAATCTAAGATGTATTCCTATATATTGATTATGAATATTTGGACGAACTTCTTTACATATCTCTGTTAGAAAATCATTGTACTCTGATAATCCAACGCATATATTATTCATAGATTTATAATTAAAGTTGTTTGTATAGATATTGTATAAAATTCTTGACGCATTACTCTTTTTAAATGTTATTATTTTATTTTTGTTGTTTAATAATCCAAAATCTTTCATTTTAATAGGCATTCTGTAATGAATGAATTCTTTAACATCCGCATCTGTAAGTTCAAAGTTATCATCTACTATTACACAACTTGACATTTTACTGGGAATTTTGATCTCATTTATATTTGTATTAATACTATCTTCATATAGACGCACATCTATTCCATTCAAATATTTTTTATAATTATCATTTATATAGTCTGTAATAGGTCCATAATCACGATTTGGTCTTCCACAAGCCGATAAAGGATGACGAATGTTTACTATTAGATATCTTCCGCTAATATGAGCGAAATATACTGCCTGTTCAAGAGAAAACAACTGATTATAATATCCTACACCAGAGAACAAATCAAATATAAGTATATTATGTTTTATATGACCTAAATTATATTTTTCTATTAATTGTTTTTCATTTAAATTATCATTGCTTGTTTGAACTGGTTTTTTTACCTCCGAGTCGCGTCCATATTTCAACTCTTTTGCTACAGGAACTTCTTTTATTGTAATATCACTTGAATCTATCTGTAATCTAAAAATTACTGCACCATTTTTTGGTATTTTACATTTATTTGAAATAGCGTTTTCCCACGGTGCTCTTACATCCGCATATGATTGGGTTCCATTTGGATATCCTGGTGAAAACACTAAGTATAAATATTTATCTGTTTTATAGTAAAATCCTCCCTTTTCTTTTTTATGCAAATGAGCTTGATCTTTATTACTTATTTTAAAAGTTTCTACTACTGAATCTGGATTATTATTTCTACATATTAATATATCATAGTCATACTTACAAGACACACGCCAATTATTTGTATGGCTATTATTTAAAATTATTGTAAATGGTCCAATTTCTTGAAAAGTTTGTTGTAGATGATTTATTTCTACACGACCTTCTGGTAGGTTATTTTCAGTATTTTCAGTATTTTCTATTTTTTTTAAAGTTTTATCATTAGTAGATTTTATTTCAGTTATTTCCAACTCTAGTTTTTCTTTTTTTGCTAATGGAAATTGTATTTCTTCCAATTCAAAATCTGATTCCTCATCTAATAATACGTGTCTCATATAACAAATAAATTGCTCCCATTCTTTATCATTATAAGCACCACCATGGTATATTTGATGACATCCTACTGGCTGCAAACATTTTACACGTTCTACTGCAAATGATATATGATAATCACTATTAGGTTCTGGATATATAAAAGAATCTTGATTTGAAAAATATCCATCTTCGTTTCCTCGCGGAATTTTTTCATAATTTGTATTTCTGAATTCTTCACAAACCCTTATACATGAATTTACATTTCTAAGAGAAAATCCTCCGTTACCCGCATTATATTTAGTCCAATGATTTTTTTCTATCCATGGTGCGCCTATATAATCAAATTTGAAATAATAGTCAGGTATTTTTCTAAACATTAGTGCATCTGTTTGATATATAAGTACATGAGACCATTTCTTAAATTCTTCATAAAATTGTGGCATTTTTAACAATGCACTATATGTTCCTCTGTTTAAATTATCTATATTTTTATGAATTAGTTTTATATTTTTATAATCTGAATATAAACTTTCTACATAGTCTTTATTTGTATTACCATATACAATAGACAAACCTATCTCATAATCACCTGGATACAATTTAAGAACTGCTCTAATAACATAATCTATTTCTATCATATTTCTAAATTCTATTAAACATATACATAATCTACCTTGAGTATTAAACTTTGGTTTTCTTTTTATTTTTATCTTTTTTAAAACGTTATTATACTGCTCGTGTCTTGTATTGAAACAAGATAATTTCATATATTTAAATTTATAATTATATTTAAATATATTAAATTTTACGATTACTTTTCTTCTGTTAAAGTTAATTGTTTCAACGATTCTATTGAATCATCTATATTATCTATAGCTTCTAAGGTTGAATCTATAATATAATTATCTGGGTCCACTTTATTTGATATATAATATGATTCGTGTATTTCACAAAAGCATTTTACTAAGGGTGATTCTATACCTGCACTATCTATATTACCTCGCAACTCATCTGCTTCTGTTGTATTTTTTACTATAAATACGGGTGCTACCGGTTTTTGCACTTTAAATATATAAAATATCAAATTACGTATTGTATAATTATTTATTACTATTATACTATGTGTTAAATATTGAAATTTTTCTTTTTTCATTTTTCTAATAAATTTAATCGCTATATAACAATCTTGTATATTTGGACTTGTTAATTCATGACTATCTATTAAAAAATTAAAACATATTTTATCATTGTGTTTTTTTTTCCATATATCAAGAAAATTATGGATACTTCTTGATTTATTTTTTTCTTTTTTTTCTTTTTTTTCTTTTTTTTCTTTTTTTTCTTTTTTTTTATCAGTTATTATTATTCTAATACAAGGATCGTTTGCTTTTTCTTTAACTGTAAAAATCATTGTAATTATTTTATATTATTTTTAAAAATCTTAAACGGATTAAACTACACTAAATTTAATTATATGTTATAGAATATTTACTTAATTCTTTTCCTGTAATTGTTCTATTTATAATTAAATCTTTTGTTACTAATCTCAATGTATCACTATTTTTCATTAAAATGTTTATTGCCATTTCATGTGCGTAATTAACTAATTTTGAAATTTCTATATCTATTTCTTTTTTTGAATACTCGCTCAATTTATTAGAATTAGTTGCTAAATCTCTACCTAAAAATGGTTGTGAATTGTCAGTTAAATCAAATACTCCTATTTCTTTTCCCATACCAAACAAATTCACATAATTTCTAGCTATTGAATTTGCTTGTTTTAAATCATTTGATGCTCCTGTTGTAACATCTAAATTACTTATATCTGGAAATACCAATTTTGAATTATATGTAAATTCATCGCTATCTTTGTTATTAGAAACACTTGAACCACCATATATTATTACCTCGGCTGCTCTCCCACCCATCGCAATTATCATATTCGCTAACATAAACTTTTTTGTAGGAAAATTATTATAAGTTTCCTTTGGTGTAAATAAAGTATATCCACCTGCTCCATTTTTATTTGAATTTATTGTTATCTTTTGTAAATTAAACATATCTTTAAACAAAGCAACTAACATTGCATGTCCTATCTCATGATAAGCTACTAATTCTATTGTTTCTTTATTTCTATTTTCTTTTAATACAGGAAGTCCTATTGTTATTTTTTCATATGCATCATATAAACATTTTTCTGTTATAAAAGTTTCATTATATCTAACACTTAATATTGCTGCTTCATTTGCTAAATTTGCTATGTCTGCACCAGAGAACCCCGTTGTAAGAGTCGCTATATTCTTTAAATCTGTTTTATTTTCCACCTTTTTATCTCTAAAATGCACTTTTATTATTTTTTCTCGTCCTTCTTTATCTGGAAGCCCTACCACTATCTTACGATCAAATCTTCCTGGACGTGTCAATGCTCCATCCAAAATATCCGCACGATTTGTTGCTGCTAATACAATTATTCCTGTAGATTTTGTAAAACCATCCATATTTGTTAATATTTGATTTAATGTCTGTTCTCGTTCATCATTGCCTCCCGCTAATCCTGTTCCTCTCTGACGACCTACCGCATCTATTTCATCTATAAATATTACTGCTGGTGCCGCTTTGTTTGCTTTATCAAATAATTCTCGCACTCTCGAGGCACCCACCCCTACAAACATCTCTATAAATTGAGAACCACTCGCTGAAAAAAAAGGAACTCCTGCCTCTCCCGCTACTGCACGAGCAAGTAATGTCTTACCTGTACCAGGCGGACCTTCCAATAAAACTCCTTTTGGTATAGTTGCTCCCGCATCAACGTATCTTTCTGGATTCTTTAAAAAATCTACTACCTCTTCTAGTTCATACTTTGATTCATCGCATCCTGCTACATCATTAAAGGTAACGTTAATTTCTTCTGTATTTACTTGAGAATATTTGGTTGAAAATATATTCATCTGATCAAATAATGATTTGGATGTTCCTGAATTCATTGGATTATTCATATTATTTGTCATTAATAATCTAAACACTATTGACATTATAAATGAAATTATTATATAAAATCCTACTATTTGAAATACTATTGGGATATTATTTAAAAATGAATATTGTGTTATATCTGTGATATCATAATTTATATGATACTTATTTAATTCATTTAATATTCCATTGGTTAATTCTGGCACACTATTTAAAGCATGTAAATTATCCCCAATTATTTCCGCACCATGTTTGTTATCTATAGCAAATAAACCTTCTATTTGATTATCTTTTACTATCAAACTAGCTGATTCTACATTATTGTTTTTTAAATTTTCATATAGATCTGTCACCGTCCATTCACTACCTGTTTTTACATACGATGAACCAATTGACTGTACTATTTTAGATGGTCTATCTAATTCCATATTTATCCTTATTTTATTTCTTGTCATTGGAACTTTTGGTAGCATGAATCCACTTGCGCTATACATTATAAATGATAGCAACTTTATTTTTACCATATACAATTATTAATATTATTTCTTTATATTATATAAATTATATTAAAAATATATTTTTTATATAATTTATATGCACTTTATAAGATTTATATATAGAGGTTTAATAACCGGTATGCCATTATTAACGTATAACTCTTTTTCAAATACTAATTTTCACGCACCATTCACAGTATCTCCAAAAAGTATCTATATAAATTATAAATTAAATGAATCCGGTAAAAATATAATAGAAAATTATATTCAAGAAAAAAATTCTATATTTAAACTAATACCTATGAAAATATTAGATAATGAAACTCCTTCCTATTATTTAAGTTTAAATATTTACAATTGCACTAGTCCTTTATTTTTAAATGATGATGGTATGAGTCGTTTTGAAATTAATACTTATGTTAATGACGGCACTAATAACGGCACACTTATTATTGATTATTTATCTAATGCTGTTTCAATGGATCCTGTTAATATTTTTAAATTTCCTTCATTTTTAATTTATAATAATACAAATATATTTGGAAATGATAAAAATATAGTTATCCATACCAAATTAAATTTATCAAATAAAGATCAAATTATTGATATCTCTCGTGATTTATATATTTTTAGTGACTATATTTATTACATAAATGGAATATATGATAAACTATTTTATGATAATTCATTAGTTAATTCAATTTGTAAAATTCCTAAAATAAATGTTGTTAATTTAACATTGTTCGGAATTAGATTTCATAAACCAGACAATGTTTTTTACTTTGATAATAAAATTAATTTAGTTGGTAGTATGTGGGATAATTTAAATTTTTCAATATTTGAATAACTATTGTTTATTACTATAATTAATTCTATTATCGTATGATAATGTTCCATTTTTTACACATCCTGATATTATTGTTGCTAACCAATCATGATATTCTTCTATTTTTTGCTCGTCTCTATTCTCCAATCCCTCGCAAATTGTATGATGCATTATTTTACCCCACGGATAATCTAATATATCACAATGTCCATAATTTGTAGCTGTTATAAACTCTTTATTATCCGCTTTAACGTCATCCATTGAAAGCGAAAACATTGGAATAAAAGGAACCTTAAAAGGAAATACACGCCACTCATATGATTTTTGAGCGTTTATCATAATTAAATTCTTTAAATTATATCTTGGTTCTATAACTTTATTTTTATTTTCTTTATCCGTCACAAATCTTGTATCAACTGGATCTAATAAAACTACGTTTTTTATATTATCCAAATAATTACAAATATCAAGTGCTTCTGTAGCACCTGAAGAATGTGCCAAAATGGTGGTTGGATGATCGTTCACTATCGATTTTAATAAAATTGGTTGTTTTTTTATTTCTGGATTAATTACATGAACCGTAACATTTTTAGAACTTAATTTTTCTAAAAATGAAGTATATAACTCTCCTGGAATATTTGAACTTCCACCTGTATAAAACAAACATTGGTTTTCATTCGGATATATTTTTGTATTTGGTTCATGAATTTTATAATTAAATCCACTTATCTCTCTATAAGCTGACCTTGTAAAAGGTATATTATAACATTGTGTCTTTACTAAACCACTCAACAATAACAAAACTACTTTCATTATAAATTATATTATTTTATATATTTTAAGTTATTTAACATAAATGTTTAAAATTAAATTCCCTTCTTATTATAATGAAATTTTTTAATTACTTTTTTATTTTATTTCCTTTGTTAAATACTTCTCAAGGATTTAATCCAAATTTTCTTATTAAAACCAGTAATAATATATACAAGAATTATAATTCACTAGGTGAATATAAATCTTATTTTGAACCTAATTTATTTTCTTCAATTCATCATTTCACAGAATATAAGGAAAATAAAATAGATCACTTTAGCAATTTAATTGGTAATGAAGTTGTTAAATTTGTATCTTCCGCACTTCCACAAGTAGACCAAATAGGTCATCAGATTCTTCACGCTAATAATATTTATATTAATAATATTTTAAATAATGATAAAATACCACACGAAATACAAAAAGACCTTATTCTTATAATTATAAAAATCGCTCAATATGGTGATGACATGGGTTCGCACCTTTTACAGATGTATTTTGACCTTGTTAATAAAAGTTTATAGAGAGATTTTAAATTATATAGAAAATATATAATTATATAGAAGTTATGAAATTATTTTATAATAACTTAAATATACATTTCAAAAATTCTAATTCCTTTTTACATAAAAGATATATTGTTAAAGCAATTGAAAATCCTTTGCCTGGTATCGATATCGGTATTCCATTAACTATTTTTCAAAATACTTATACTACACTACATTATGGTGAAAATATTATCAATTTTAAAGATATTGCTCTTCAATTTTTAATTGGTTATTATGTTTATGGAACTGACCGTTATAACGATGCTATTGACTATCATTATCATCCTTATAATACTACTAAAAGTTATATGTATCAAAATATATACAAAAATAAAATTTTTGTATATAAATGTATTTTATTCAGTTATTTAACTACTATTTATCTATTGATGTACGACCAATATTACATTTATAATATTCCTTTTTTATTTTTACTTCAAATACTTAATAATTACAAAAAAATGAAACCTGCTTTAGGACCTTTTAAACCTGTATTTATTTCTATTATGTGGACTATATGTGCTATTGGTATTCCTTCTGTTTTACACGACCATAATTATGATATTTTTTATCACCCTCAAGATTATTTACCTTGCACATTAACCTTATTTAGCTGCAGTAATATTATAGATAATAAGGATATTCGTGAAGATTCTATTAATGGTATTAATACTATTCCCGTACTATATGGTAAAGATACATCTAACTATATTAGTCTATTATCTATTATTGCTTCTTCCATCATTCTTGGAATGAATCATAACTATTTACAATTTCCCATTCAAAATTCTATACTTGAAATACAAAACAGTTTAATTGCTTTTTTACCTTTTGTTATTAACGGCACTAAACCTTATTAATATTCTAATATTTCTTGATTTATATTAACTATACTGTTATAATCATATAGTTCTTCGTCACTTAATGTTAAATAATCTAAATATCTATATATTCTACTTATATCTAATTTTGATATATCATAATTTTCAAATAAATCATATAAATTATCATCATCTATATCACTGTTTTTTAATTCATTAAAATACCCTAACATGTCATTCTTATCCATATTTAATTCTTGACAAAGTAATTGTATAAATATCATATTATTATATTCCGTTGAATATTTTGTTAATACCTTTGTAAATCTTAATTCTGATGGATTATATTTTCCAGTCAATTCATTTGATTCATGTAAAATATAATTATTATAAAAAGTTTTTATTAATGAACTCATTTCATTAAATTGCCATATCTGTTTTTGAAATGTTACTCTATCTATGTAATCTGAAAAACAAAAATTTTTTAAAAATTTTAAATACAATTTTATCGGATTCTCTTTTACTTTTGATATAATATCTATTATGTTTTCATGCCATAATAATGCTACTATTGTACGATCCGTTTCATTTATTGTTAATATATGTTCTGAAAAATTCTTTTTTGTTTTTATCAACTTATATGTCACTGCCTTTGAATCTTCTGAATATATTTTTTTTTGAAATATACGATATACATCATCTATCGTTAAAACACTTTTATTTTTATCATATATATTAAATATCATTTGTAATTTTCTTAAGTCATTCTGCACGTATTCCTGTAATTCTTTCTTCATATATTCTTTTATTTCTGGAAACAACTCTATTATTACATTGTTTATTTCTTCACACGTTGGATCTTTTATTTCTATTATATCACATACTTTCATTAATTCTTTTATTTTTTTATCCATTTGATAATTTCCTATGCATATTATTGGAATCATTGTTAGATCCTCTTGTTTTTGCTTTTTTGTTTTTTTTGGACGTATTAATTTTATTAACGTGTTTAATCCTCCTTTATCTCCATTATTCATTCCATCTATTTCATCCATTATTATTGCTAACTTTCGTTTTTTCTTTTTAAATAAACTTAATACGTTTGTGTCTGACATATTATGTTTTGTTATTGTATCTATTATTGATTTGTTTCTTATATCACCCGCATCATATAATATTATATCATATTCTAATCTCTCTAAAATTTTTTGTATAAAATAACTTTTTCCTGTTCCTGGATTTCCATATATGTATATACCACGACGTATGTTTATTTTTTGTTTATTTTCCTCAAAATTATTTAATATTGATATTATTTCTTCCTCTTTTTTTGTTCTATTTAATATTTTTGTTATATTTATTTTATCCATTATATGTATTATATCATTGTTATTTATACTTTTTAACTTATCTTTTTCTTATATAGTTCATTAATAATATAAATACGCATTTATATTATTATTTATTCTACTTGATTCGCATTTGATACACCGTCCCACGATACACCACACTTTCTAGCCCAGGTTTTTTTATCTTCTAAGGCATCCATATCCGCAACATCTGGATCAAAATATACATATGTATTTGATAACACTACCCCTGATACGTCCTCCTCATCATCACCATAACTACCCCAAAGACTACCATCTGGATCATATGTATCTACAAAACTACTTACATTTGCTGTCGTTGAACTATTAAAAGGCGCAGACCAAACACCATCTGAATCTTGCGTTGCTAAATGTTTATTTACAACATTATCATCACTTACTTCAAATTTTGCTTCTCCATCATTGTACTTATATTCCAATGTCTTACATTTATCTAATAATAAATCTCCCTGATCATAACATACACCCGACGCATCTGATAACTCTACCCAAAAATCCGGACACGCTGGTTGTATAGGCGGCCATACCACATTCTTGTCTACTTTAGTCATAAAATAAGAAAATACTCCTAGAGTACCAATTAATAATACCAAACATACAATTAAAATTATTATTTCAACACGATCCATATATAAAATAATTATATATAATTTTTTCTTTCATAATTAATATATGAACGGTAGAGTAAACATAGAACAACCTAATACGGCTGGTTTGTTTCATTTACAAGATAAAATACCTATTGAATCTAGCGATTTTAGAGATGCACTTAATGGTAATATTATTAAAACTGATATGTCTATTGCTTTTTTTTCAAAAGAAAATATTAATATTATTCAAAATGGTATTAGAGCCGGCGTACATAAACTTTCTAAAGGTTCCTATGTAATTGCCCCTCAAAGTGAAG
>MDTG01054538.1_pt1 | contig 10072 bp, 7 predicted proteins | sample 811421 | NCBI WGS metagenome assembly MDTG01 (sample SAMN05326645, study PRJNA326480) | marine metagenome | isolation source: seawater | place: Pacific Ocean: South East | collected 2011 | reverse complement strand
TTGTTACACCAGGATAGACGGTGCTTTCTAAAATAATAATTTTATTTTTGATATTAATCTTAGATAAGTTTTTATAACAATTATTTAGATAGCTTAAATCTGGATTATTATTTGATTTTAAAGGTGTTGGTAAACATATTATGATTATATCTACATCTTGTAAAATTAAGTAATCACTGCTTAATTTCTTTTTATTTTTTTTAAAATATTCAATTTTTATTGAATCAATTGGTGATTTTCCTTTTTGTAATAAATTTATTTTTTTTTTGTCACTATCAACTCCAAAAATTTTTCTGCTACCTGATTTAATTAGTCTTTTTACCAAAGGTAAACCAACATATCCTAGTCCTATGATCCCAATTTTGCTTTTTTTTGTATTAATTTTTTTATTTAAAGAAATGTAAGAAGTGGTTTGCATGAAAATAAATTTTTATAATTATATATAATAATATCTTAAATTCATTTAAAATTTAATTATCTTTCAAAATCTGAATAATATCTTTTTTAAGAAACTTTAGTTTCAAGTCTTTAAATTTTGGGTCTAATTCTTTTAAAATTTCAAATATTTTCAATGTTTCTTCTCTATCAAAAAATGAAAATTTAATATTTCCATATTTTAATTTTAGGATCTTTGATCTTATGTCTCTTATCTTAAATCTAAACTTTAAAAATAAATCATTATTCTGGTCATTAACTTTATTTACTCTCATTAACCTCATGAACTCATCTACTATCATTTTGTATCCAGGTTTTTTTGATGAAAAATTATAAGCTCTAAGTTTTAAGTCTTTAGGATTAGTTTTTTTAATTTTATTATTATCATTTGTCATTTTTTTAATTACATTTAAACATTCATTTAAATTTTTAGTTTTTTTTGAATATTTATTTGAAAATGCATGACCATGTGATGATTTAAAAGGAAGATAAGATATAGTTGGTTTTCCTCTAACTGAAGCTTCCAAACCACCTGCACAACCCGTATGGACAACAATTTTTGCATGATAAATCCATTCTGAAATATTGCCCTCTTTGATGACTTTTATATTCCTGTATTTATTTAAAAAATTATATTTCTTTGATTTGTCTACTGGGTGAGGTCTAACAATAATAGTTGAATTAGTTTGATTTGAGAGAGTTGTTATCAATTTGTCAAATTTTTTTGACATTCTTTTGGTATCTTTGTGAATTTTTGTCACTCTGCTAACGGTCACGCCACGATCAATATAACCTTCCTCTTTTAAGTAACCTATCACTTTTTTGAATTCTTTTTGAGACCAGTTGTTAAAATTTAAACTAAATAATATGTAATTCTTATATTCTAATTTTTTTTTTTTAAAAAAAAAATCAAAATCTTTTCTCCAAAAATCTATTCTTGGATTTCCTGATTTTATAAATTTTTTTTTATATTTTTTATATTTTCTTGATAAGTTATTATAATCAAATTGTCCCCATGTGAAAACTTTGTCCGTTAACTCTAAACTTTTATTAGCATAACGTTCTTTTAGATATTTAGTATTTGTTTGAACTAAACCAACCTCTTCATCCATACTCGTAATAATAAAATTATTTTTTTTAAAAAATTTTAATTCTTCAATTCTACTATCAGAAGGTGTTATTGATTTATAAAGAACAATACCTGGAACAAAAAAATCTCTTAATAAATATTCTAAAACCCTTCCCATGTAGACTTTCATGCCTTTAGATGCACTCTCCATTGCAATCAATAATCTTGACTGAAATTCTCTATTATATATTTCAATCGGTAGGTAAAGGTTCATAATCTTTAATTAATATCTTATTTTCATTGAAATATTTGTAAATTTAAAAAATTAATTTTATATATATATTTAATTGTGTCTAAATCTAGATTATGGACTGTTTATTTCTTTTTTATTTTATTTAAAATTAAAAGATCTGATTTGTCATTTACAATAAATGAGTCATTTATGTCCAAAGTAATATTTGTGGTTTTATTTATATTATCGTTTAAAAATGAGGAATATTTCATTATTGCAAATGCTCCTACATCTTTATGAATTATATTTCTCTCTGACTTTAATCTCACATTTTTTTGATTAGAAAGAAGTTTTATTCCATTTGTGGAAAACTTATAATAATTGTTTTGAAAATCTGGGATAGTTCCGATTACTAAATCACTTTTATGAATAATTGAGTTACTTATTGCTTGTTCAATATAATGTTTTTTTCTTAGTGGATTTTCAAAAGTTAAAATGGCAATTAGATGAGGATTTTTTTTTTCAAACTTATTTATAGCTTCAATTATTGTATCTTTATAACTCATATTTATAGATGACAAAACTTCCTTTCTTTTATGTATATAAATTTTTTTTTTATATTCATTTTGTAGTTTTTTTATTAAATCGTCGTCAGATGTAGTTACAATTACCTTTTTAAACTCTTTAACTTTTAGCGCCTCATTAATTGTATAAAAAAGTAAAGGTTGGCCATTAAATAGCTCTAGAGAATTACAATTTAAATCATTCTTTTTACCTCTCACAGGAATTATACAATTAATTTTATTTTTTATTTTTTTTAAATTCGAAAATTTATTTAAAATTTTTGTTCTTGTTCTATAAAGTTTAGATTTATTCTTAGTTAAATTTTTTTCATGTCTTCTATAATAAAACAATGGCAAAGATACATGTTTAAATTGAAAATTATTTAATAACTTGTACCAAATATCATAGCCATCTTGTCTACTAAATTTTTCGTCATATAAGTTAACTGAAAATAATGCATTCTTTTTAATAAGACAGCATGCGGCAAGGACTGGTAGATGGCTTAATCTTTTATTCTTTCTTAATATTTGCCTTTCCAAAGACAAAATATTATTTTTACTATCAATTAGATAATAATCTGAATAAACTAATGCAGTATTTCTCTCTTTTATGATTGAATCATATAGAACTGACAAAGCATTTGGATCAAAATAATCATCAGCATCTAATCTAACAACATATTCGCCTCTTGCTACTTTTATGGCAATGTTTGATGATTTAATCAAACCTTTTGTGGATTTATTGTAAATTACACTACATAAGTTTTTTTTTTTATACTTTTCTATAATTTTTTTTGATGAATCGGATGATCCATCATCCACTATAATTAATTCTCTAGATTTAAATGATTGTACAAGAACACTTTTGATTGCTTGTTTTAAATACTTATCATAATTTTTATTTACAATGTAAACTGAGATTATTGGTTCTTTAATCATATTTGTATAAGATCGCCTTTTTTATAGTTTTTTTTAGATTTTTTTTTAATCAATTTAAAATACATTAAAGAACTATTATTTAAAAATGGTCTCAGACAAATAATATTCTTGTCTGAAAACTTTTCATTCTTTTTAATATCTTTTTTTGCATAAACTGACCTACGAAAAGAATATAAGTTATTTTGATTTTTTTCACTTTCAGTTAATTTTTTTTTTATATGAAGAAAAGTTGAAATTTTTTTAATTTTATAAAGAAATTTATTAACTGATTTTTTATCTAGAGAAATAGCGTGATCTCTAAAAGTCTTTTTTTTAACATTATTTGAAAAATGCTTTTCTATAATTTTTGCTCCAGATAAATATGAATAAACCAAAACTTCATCTCCTATAGTATGATCTGAATATCCAATATCGAGATTAAATCTATCTTCTAAAAATTTAATTGTACCTAAATTACTATCATTTAGTGGAGTTGGGTAAGATGTATTACAATGAAGAATTGCAAGTTTTTTTTTCTTCAAATAATTTTTGTCAATTTTGTTGATAAAATTCACCGTGAATTTAATATCTTTTAAATTACACATACCAGTCGAGATAATTAGCGGTTTTTTTGTTTCAACTATTTTTTTAATTATTTGTATGTTATGTACATCTCCTGAGCCAATTTTAAATATATCAATATAATTTTTAAAAAAATTTACTTGATCTACATCCCAAATAGATGCAGATGTTTTTTTTTTATAATTTTTTATTATTTTTAATAATTCAAGATTTTGCCTTTTATTTAATTGAAGTTTTCTAAAATGTTCAAATCTTTTTTTATCATATTTTTTTGCAACCATATTTTCAGGTGTAAAAATTTGAAGTTTAATTACATCAGCATTTGATTTAGATGCGTTTAAAACTAATTTTTTTGCTTCTGCAAAACTTCCTTCATGATTTGATCCTACTTCAGCAATAAATAAGACTGGGTTAACTTTAGAGCTAAATAACATAAAAATAATGTTCACTCATCTATTAATTTTTTTAATCAAATAGTTATCCATATATAAATATTTTAATCCACTTTTTAAAAATGATCTGACCGCATCTTTTGGTTGAAATACTATGGGCTCTCCATGCAGGTTGAACGAAGTATTCAATAGGACACCTACTCCAGTAATTTTTTTAAATTCATTTATTAATTCGTGATATTCAGAATTAATTTTTCTTGAAACAAATTGAGGTCTACAAGTTTTGTCAAATGGATGAACTGCTGCTGATATCTTTTCAATATAATTTTTTTTTACATCAAATGAAATTGTCATATATGGATTATTATGATTTTTTACGACATGCATGATTTTTTTTGCATCTTCAGCTAAAACGCTTGGAGCAAACGGCATCCAAAAATCTCGTACTTTGATTTTTTTATTAATCGTATTAATTATATCCTGTTTCCTTGGATCAGCTAAAATTGATCTATTTCCCAGAGCTCTAGGACCAAATTCATTTGGTTTAAATGAAAATCGAGCAACCGGGTCACCATTTGATAATATTTTTGCAACTTCTTTGTTAGAAGATTTAGTTATTTTAAGGTTTTTATATTTCTTAATAAATTTTATACTGCTATTATCAAAACTAATTCCAACATATGGGTTATTCATGTTTGTAACTTTAATATTTTTATCTACATCTCTACTTTTTGCTAAATAGCAGTATACAGCACCAATGCATAACGATTCATCTCCTGGACCAGGAGGAACATAAATAGAATTAACCCCCTTGCTCTCTAATATTTTTTTTGTAGCTTTAACATTCTGAGCAACGCCACCAGAAAAAATAAAATCTTTTACGTTATATTTTTTTGAAATGTTGTTAAACCATTTTACTAAAATTTCCTCTAGAAATTTTTGTACAGAGTAGCTAATTGTATCAAATCTCTCGCCACTTAATTTATTTTTAAAATAGAAATAATGATCTTTGATTTTCTTTTTGTATTTAAATTTTATTCCATCTATAGTTAATGTTTCCCTAAATATTTTTAATGATTTTTCATAATAAATATTTTTCTCTAAGGCATAACCAGCTAGCCCCATCACTTTAAATTCGTGTTCTGTAGGCTTCATTCCTAATATTAGTGTAATATATCTATATATTCTTCCAAGGTTGCCTATATTTGTCCTATAAATATTTTGTAATTTTTTGCCTTTTGAGATCCAAATAGTAGCATTAGTTTTATCACCTCCGCCATCAAGAGTAACAATACATGATTTTTTATTTGTAATTCCTTTACCATAATATCCATAATATGAATGACATTCATGATGATCAAAAAAATGAATATTTTTTTGGTCTAATGAAAAATATTTACTAAAAAGTTTCTTTCTTGCATTTTGCATCCCTATACAATCATCTTCATTTTTAATTTTCGAAAAATTATAAAAAAGTTTTTTTTTATTGATAATTTTATTCTTAAAGATTTTTAAATATTTTACTTTTTTTTTTTTTATATATTTTTTCAAACCAAAAATCATTTTGCTCTTTAATATAATCTTGTAATGAAAAAGTGGTATTTCGTTTTACTAAAAAATATTTTGGTGGTAAAAATTTAGTTGATACTGCTATTTTATTAATTTGATTTTTTGATATTTTGTTGTGTTTTAATATAAACTTTATTGATTTTTCAGGAAAACCATACTCATTCTTTTTTCTAGATATTTTTTCTTCTGATATGGCACTTAATAGTTTTCCATTTTTAAATAATGAAGCGCCAGCGTTATGTCCATCATGAATTCCTAGTACAATCATAATATTTTTAACAAATCTATATATTTCTTTTTTGTATGCTTGTTATATATATTATTAATTTTAAATAAATCTTTATTATTGTTTATACTAAAATCTTTATTTTTTAGATTTGCATATTTTTTATTTAAAGAAAAATTATAAATTTTATATTTTTTTGCATTCTTATAAAAATAATTAAAGATATGTTCTTTATAATTTTTTGATAATTGAGATTTACTAACCTTAAAAAAAATATTTGTTCTTGCTACTTCACAAGCTAATCCTTTAGGATATGTTCTTGGATGTTGGTTAGTAATTATATCAAATTTTGAATTTATAAATTTATTAATCATTCGATCCATTAAACCTACGTCAAAAAAAGGTCTATCAGCACAAACTCTTATAAAGGATTTTAAATTAAATTTATCAAAACAATCTAAGCTTCTTTTATAAACATTGCTCAAATCTCCTCGAAATATTTTTATTTTGTGTTTTTTACAAAAAACTTCAATTTCGTCATCACTTTTATTGTTTGATGTGGCTACAATAATTGGAATTTTAAACTTTGATTTTATCTTTATCCTGTCAATAATCAGCAATAACAATGGCTTTGATTTTATTTTTTGTAAGACCTTCTTCGGCAACCTTTTGGAATTTAGTCTAGCAAAAATAATTATTGCCATACTTTGTTGATTTATATCTAATTTCATTTAATTATAGATTTATTATGTGTGGTATAGCTGGTTATATAACCAAAAAAAAGTATTTAAATTTTTCATTTCATCAAACAAGTAAAAAACTTAAAATCTTAATGAAAAATAGAGGACCTGATCAACAAGGATCATTTCAGTACAATAATGAACATGTAAGTTTAAATTTATTTTCTTCTAGATTAAATATAATTGATTTAGACAAAAGGTCTAATCAGCCTTTTAAAACAAAAAATTTTATATTAATTTTTAATGGTGAAATTTATAATTATCTTGAAATAAAAAAATTTTTAAAAGAAAAAAAATTTAATTTTAAAACTGAGTCTGACACCGAAGTTTTGTTGAAAGCATATGAATATTGGGGAGAAAACTGTGTTGATCATTTCGATGGCATGTGGGCGTTTTGTATCTTTGATTATAAAAAAAATCATGTTTTTCTTTCAAGAGATAATTTTGGTGAAAAGCCGCTATATTATCATTTTGATGGCAAAAATCTGGTATTTGGATCAGAAATTAAATATTTAAATGAAATTTTAGATAAAAATTTACCTAAAGAGTTAAATAATAATAAAATTTATGACTATTTAGCTAAGGGCTATAAGTCTTTGCATAAAAATAATGATACTTTCTATAAGGGTATTCAAAAACTGGAACAGGGAAATAATTTATTATTAAAACTGAAATCTTTTAAATTAAAAAAGAAAAAATATCTTAATATTAAAGACCTGACATCAGAAGCTGTATCTAAGAATCCTAAAGAAAATGCAGATCAAGTTAGACTACTTTTAATTGAAAGCTTGAAATTAAGATTAAGATCTGATGTTCCGTTAGCATTTTGTTTAAGTGGTGGTGTCGACTCGGCTAGCTTGGTTTCGTTATGTTATAAAAAATTTAACCTTAGGACAAAATGTTATTCTATAATCGATACAGATCAAAGATATAATGAATCAAAAAAAATTGAAGTTTTAAAAAAAGAATTTAACTGCGATATTGACTTCATAAAATTAAAAAGAGAGAAAACTGAAGATTTTTTGTCAAAATTAGAAAATTTAATCGAATATCACAATTCTCCATTATCTACTATTTCATATTATATTCATTCAAAAATCTCAAAAAAAGCAAGTGAATCAAATCATAAAGTAATATTCTCAGGTACTGGTGCGGATGAAATATTTACAGGCTATTATGACCATTTTTTACTTTTTCTAAATTCAGTGAAAAATGAAAAACAATATAAAAAAGAAATTAATAGTTGGCAAAAATATATAAAACCATTTGTAAGAAATAAGTTTTTACAAGATCCTAATCTATTTAATAAAAAACCTAAATTTAGAGAACATATTTTTCATAGTCCAACATTTATTAAGAGTTTTTTAAACAAAGTAAAAACTCTAAAATTTAATGAGGAAAGATATAGTTCAGATAATTTAAAAAATAGAATGATCAATGAATTATTTCATGAGTCTGTCCCTGTAATTCTTAAAGAAGATGATCTAAATTCAATGTACAATTCTATTGAAAATAGATCTCCATTTCTATCTAAAAAACTTGTAAAATATTCACTAAGTATTCCAACTAATCAATATATAAACAATTCTTATAGTAAATATCCTTTGAGATATGCGATGAAAAATATTCTTAATGATGAAATTAGATTAAATAGAAAAAAGATGGGTTTTAATTCAAATTTAAAATCAATTACAAACTTTGATCAAAAGAGTTTATTTGAATTTTTAAATCAAAATGAATATCTAAAAGATTTAATTAATTTAGATGAAATTAAAAAAATAAACTTTAAAAAAGAATTGACAAATAGTACAAGCAAATTTCTTTTTTCAATTATATGTCTAAAAATTTTTTTAGAGAAATATTAAAATAGATGATTGCGATATCAATTATGATATTAACAGCATTTTGTTCTTAAAAAATGCAATAGCAGAAATTGGACTATAAGTGTGGAATAGCCAATAATAAAACTATTAAAAATAAATCAAATCACATAATATAGACTTTCACAGAAATAAATAAATTTCGAAACTGAATAGAAACAAATATAAACGAACTTTTGAAATAAAATGAAAAAAATCCATAAAGATGATTTTGATGGTTTTCTTAGATTTAAAAATCAAGATGTATTTAATAAAGTTTCTGGAAGAATTTTACATTATAAAAAAATTGTTCAAAAAGATAAAAAAATAAATAAATTAATTTCTAAAAAAAAAAATCAAAAATTTAGAAAGTGTCAGGTTTGCAACTCTTCATCAAACAAATTATTATTTAACAAGAACGGTTTTAATCATGTGGTTTGTAAAAATTGTAATTTTGTATTCGTAAATCCAATTTTAAAATTAAACATTCAAGAAAAAATTTTAAAAAATGAGAACTCTTATATAAATGTTCTTAAAAATAAAACTAATGTAAAACTAGATAATTTAAAATTTCAATATGGGCTACAAAAAATTAAAACAAAATCAATAAATAAAAAGTTATTAGATTTTGGCACTGGTTATGGCCTTTTTCTAGACAATGCAAAAAAATTTAATTGGAATTGTTATGCTAAAGAACTCAATAAAGATTGTATAAAAATCTTAAAAAAAAAGAAAATAAATATCGATAATCAATTGAAAAAAAATTTCTATGATGCGATTACACTTTGGTTAGTTTTAGAGCATGTTCCTTATCCTAATAAATTATTTAGAAAAATTTATAAATCTTTAAAGAAAGATGGAAAAATTTTAATAAATGTTCCAAATATAAATAGCTTAAGTTCCTTAATTCTTAAGGATAAATGTACAATGTTTGGAGGTGAACAACATATTAATTTTTTTTCTGATTTAACTCTAAAAAAATTTTTAAAAAAAAATAACTTCAAAATACTTTCTTCAGAAACAATTATATCTGATGCTGGAAGCGTTATAAATTATCTAAATTACAACAATTTGCTAAAATACAATAATAACAAAATTTATCCTTTCACAAAACCGAAGTTTATTCACAAAAATATGTTAGGTTACACATTGTTAATGATAGCTCAAAAAAAATAACCAAGTATTTAAATTTTAACTATTTTTAAAACCAGTAAGTTAATACACAGCCATATGAGCTTGTTCCTACTATCAAAATATTTTTAGAATTTACTTATTCGTAGCTTAAGTGTTTTAAAGCAATATCTTTATAAAATATTTTTGGAGATTTTTTATTAATTACTGAATTATAAATTCGCTAATTCATAACAATAATTAATACATTGTATAAAAATATAAAATTTTTTTCAGTGCATAAATCAAGCCAATTGAGCTATTAGTACTGGTCAGCTGCACGCATTACTGCGCTTCCACATCCAGCCTATCAACGT
>MDTG01042083.1_pt1 | contig 10072 bp, 9 predicted proteins | sample 811421 | NCBI WGS metagenome assembly MDTG01 (sample SAMN05326645, study PRJNA326480) | marine metagenome | isolation source: seawater | place: Pacific Ocean: South East | collected 2011 | reverse complement strand
TTTAAAATAATTTTCTAGCCAATAATAGCGAAGCGGATATTTGAGTAATTTTTTAAATTTTATATCTTTAACGAATCTAGAATAAGATGTATTTTCTTTGCAAATATCTAGTATTTTTTTTTTATCTTTTTTTAAGTATAAACGGCATTTATTCGTTACTTTCTCATTCTTTATCATAAACTTTTTTTTAAAATTGATTTGTTCACACATAAAATGCGGGTCTAAATTAGCAATTGATTTTTTTGGAATACGTTTTTTTAATTTTAAGTGAATAAAGAAAGGCTTCAGTGATTTTATCCTATTCAAATTTTCTACTAGTGAGGATTTATAAATTTTTTTTTTGGTAATTTTTGATAAAAATAAATCCTTAACAAGCATTATTTTTTTTAAAGTTTGATTTCAGTTTACTGAAGGGAATAAACATTTTTTCTCGAAAATTTATACTGTTCATTTAATGAACAGTCAACTATATAATTTTTTAATTGATCGTTCAAGTTATGAACAGTATAAGTTCAATAAATGAAAGAAATCGAAAATGAAGAAGATAAGCTTAAGGTTTTAATAAAAATTAAAAATAAACCCAGCTCTTCCCAAAGAATGTTAGCTGCGGAACTGGGCTTTAGCCTCGGAAAATTAAATTATTGTATAAAAGCATTAAAACAAAAAGGTTTAATAAAAATAAATAATTTTAAAAAAAATAAAAATAAACTAAATTATTTTTATATTTTAACCCCCAAAGGAATTGATTATAGAGTTCAATTAACTTTAAGTTTCATGAAAAGAAAAATGAAAGAATATGATGAACTTAAAAAAGAACTTTAAAAATGTTTAAACTAAAAGAAAAAATAAAAAATAAAAAAGCAATTATTGGGGTAATAGGACTTGGATACGTAGGATTACCTTTAGCATTAAATTTTTGTAGCAAGGGTTATGACGTAATTGGTTTTGATAAAAACAGAATAAAGATAGATAAAATAAACAAAAGAATTAGTTACATGAAAAATATTGATCTAAATAAATATAAAAAAAAAATCAAAGCTACTTTAGAATTTAAAAATATTAAAAAATGTGATATTATTATAATTACTGTTCCAACTCCCTTAAAAAAAAACTATGAACCTGATTTAAGTTTTATAGAAGAGACTATGGTCAGTATCTTACCTTTTTTAAGAAAAAATCAATTAATTTCCTTAGAAAGCACAACTTATCCTGGTACGACGGAAGATTTAATAGCAAAAAGATTAAAAAAAATGAATTTAGGAAAAGATTTTTTCATTTGTTACTCACCAGAGAGAGAAGACCCAGGTAATAATTATTTTAAAACAAAAAATGTACCTAAAGTTGTAAGCGGGTACACCTCCAACTGTTTAAAAATTGGAAAGTTATTTTACCAAGTCTTTTTTAAATCATTAGTTCCAGTTAGCTCGACTAGAACAGCAGAATTTACAAAACTTTTAGAAAATATTTATCGTTCAGTAAATATTGGACTTGTTAACGAGATGAAAATTATTTCAAAAAAAATGAACATTAATATCCATGAAGCAGTTAAAGCAGCAAGCACAAAACCTTTTGGATATAGACCTTTTGATCCAGGTCCTGGTATGGGAGGCCATTGCATACCAATTGATCCATTTTATATGTCATGGAAAGCCAAAAAACTTGGATACAACCCAAGATTCATCAAAGAAGCAGGGATAATAAACAACATTATGCCAAGGTGGATAGTCTCAAATATAGAAAAAATTTTAAAAAAAAATAATACAAAAATAAAGAATACTAAAATTTTGATTATAGGTATCGCTTATAAAAAAAATATAGATGATGATAGGGAGAGCCCGGCATATGAAATAATGAATTTACTAAAAAAAAAAGTTTCAAAGATCGCATATCACGATCCATTAATTAAAAAAATTGATAAAAAAGAAAAATTTAAAAATTTTTCCAACTTAAAATCAATTAGTTTAACACGAAAAAATATAAAAAAATATGATGTGACTTTAATTGTCACAGATCATGATAATGTAAATTATTCCTTAATTTTAAATAATTCAAAAATAATTTTTGACTGTAGAAATAAAATAAACGTTACAAATAAAAAAATACAGACAAAAGTTGTAAAGCTATAGAATTAATGTCAATATTACTAAGAAAATTTCAACAATTTAAAAAAATTTTTTTTTTAGATAAGAACGAAAAAAAATATATTAATATTTTTCGTGAAATAAATAAAAATAATTTGCCAAAAAAAAGTGAAGTTATCTTCGTAAATATAGCAATGGACTATGAGCATTTATCTAATGCAAGTTTTATATTGCAAACTAAAAAATTTAAAAATGCAGTCATTATAGGTATTTGGAATTATAATATTCATTCATGTTGGAAAAGTAACTATTTTCTAGAGAATGCGGTTATTTTAAAGAATCTATTTAAAATATATTTTTTAAAAAAAAAATGGGTTAAGATTTATAAATCTATAGGTGTCCAGGCTGTAATAGATACAAGCTCAGCTTCATTATTGGATAAAAATAAATATAAAAAAAAAGCTAAAAATATAGTTAATTTAATAAAAAAAGAAAAAAAAGAAAAAATATTAAAACTAACAATGAATAATATTTTAATTGGGGATTTAGTTATAGATACATTTATTAGATTTCGTAATACCCAAAGAATATCTGTTGATGATTTTTTTTTAAAAGAGATTATAAAAAAATTTTTAATTTCAAAAAATAATATAGATAAAGCAATTAAAAAGTTTAAACCAAAGTGTATATTTTTAAGTCACTCAAATTATTCTGCAGGTGTAGTTGCTAGAGTTGCTGTGAATAAAAAAATTGATGTTTTTTGTACTGGTGACCAACTTTCATATCTAAAAAAATTATCAAAAAATGACACAAGTTCACAGACAGGATATGAAAATTTTAAGAGCTCTTTTAAAAAAGTTAATCTAAAAAAACAAAAAATTCGCCAAGCAAGTATTGAACTTAATAAAAGATTTTTAGGTAATCATGATTCATCATACCAAAATTTTAAAACTCATCCATATAAAGTAAATTCAAAAAAATTGAAATTTAAAACAAAAGGTGTTTTATTTTTACATGATTTTTTCGATTCGCCACACCATATTAAATCTATGTTTTTTTTAGATTTTTATGAATGGGCAATTTTTACTTTAAATATAATAAAACAATACAATCTTGATATAGCTGTAAAACCACATCCTAATTCAATTTATCAAAATAAAATTATTGTAGAAGAATTGAAGAAAAAATTTCCTGAAATTAAATGGATTAATAGTGATGTAACCAATACTGAAATATTTAAAAGCGGTATTAAATTTGGAATTTCTGTTTACGGAACAGTATTATATGAACTTGCCTATAAAGGTTTAGTAGCAATAGCATCTACACCTTATCACCCATCATACAATTATGATATTGTTTATACGCCAAAAAATAAAAGTCAATATAAGAACCTTTTAATTAACTCTCATAAATTAAAATTTAAAAATAACACAAAAAGTAAAATAGAGGAGTTTTATTATATGTTTACTTTTTATAATCATGATGCATTACCCGAAACAGGTAGACTGATAAATTTAAAGAGCATAAATTACGAAAAAAGTAAAAGTTTAATTGAATACTTAAAAAAATTATCAATTTATAAAAAAGAAAAATCAAATTTTTTAGTATGAAATAAAATGTTAATAGCAAAGAAAAAAATTTTGTATAAAAATATATATAAATTTCATTTATAACATAATCATGGGATTATTGAATCTTTTTGAAAATTTTTTAGATAAAAAATTAGTTTATTTATTTTTGTATTTTTTAATTAAGTTTTTTAAAGTCTTAAAAATTAAATCAATCTGTTTTGCATTTAATTTTGGATGTATTGGAAAAGAAATTGCAGAAGAACAATATTTTTGAGCACCATTTAATATATCTGATCTTGAATTAAATATCTTATATTCATTTATAGATCTATAATGAAATTGTAAAAATATTTTTTTTTTAATAAAGAAATTAAAAATATGATCTTTTTTGCATTTTAATTTTTTAAAATTGAAATGAAGTATTTTAAGATGATCGGCTGAAAAAAAATTTTTGTCAATATTTTGTAAAGGTTTAATATAATTTGACAAATTTCTTAAGTATTTATTATATTTTTTTGATATTTGCCTTCTTTTTTTGATAAAAAAATTTACTTTTTTTAATTGCGTTATTCCTAATGCTGCATTCACATCGCTCATCCTAAAATTCATTCCTGGAATTTCTATCTGATTTTTCCAATAAGACTTTAAATTTCTCTGTATCCCGTGTGATCTAATTAAACTAGAATTTAAATATATGTTTCTGTTGTTAGTTGTGACCAAACCACCTTCGCCAGTAGTAATAGTTTTTAAAGGGTGAAATGAAAAAGTTGAAACATCTGAATGTTTACAAGATCCAACTTTATAAGTTTTATTTTTGATTTTATATTGAGCTCCAAATGCATGGCAAGAGTCTTCAACTATCATAAATTTGAATTTTTTTTTCATTTCATAGAATTCTTTAATAAAATATGGATTTCCTCCTAGATACATTGTGTTTACAATATCCACTTTTTTTAGTTTAAATTTTTTTATACATCGAGATAATAGTTTGGGTGTCATCTGTCCTGTAAATGAATCTACGTCACTTAAAAAGATGTTATTTGTAAAAAATTTAGCTACTCTATATGAGGCTATAAAATTTACTGAGGGCATTATGATAATTGAATTTTTGTTAACATTTAGAGCTTGATATGCAATAAAGAGTGCCGATGTTCCACTATTACACGTTATAGCAAATTTACAATTAAGGAATTTTTTTAATTTATTTTCAAATTCTTTTACTTTTGGGCCTGTAGTAATTTTTTCATTTTTTAGAGTTTTAGATACAGATAGTATGTCAGACTTATCAATAAATTGGCTTCCATAATTGATTATATTCATAATTTAAAATAATTACTTGGATAGTTTATTTAACAAATTTGATATTTTTTTGTCATCATAATTTATTTTTTTCATTATCTTTGCAGCGTTTTTTGGATCAAGTTTAAATGCCAATCTAAGAATATTCATCCAATTAACATTATTTTTGGATCTAATTTTTTCGATTTTTGTAATTATAGAAAGATATTTGTTGGGAGATCTTTTCATAATTTTTTACATTATAATATTTTTATATAATAAATATTTATATATATTGAATGTTGATGAAAATACAAATATTAATTAGCAAATCTTCCTGGGCTGCTAATTATAAAGATTACTTAAAAAAAAGATTAAAGAAATACTCAAAAAATATAAAGTTTTTAGATAATCATAATTATCTGATTAAAAATTATGATATAAATATTATTTTTAGTTATTTTAAATTAATACCAAAAAAATATTTAAAAAGATCAAGATGTAATATTATACCCCATGAATCAGATCTTCCAAAAGGAAAAGGAATGTCACCATTAACTTGGCAAATTTTAGAAAATAAAAAAAAAATATTTTTTTCTTTAATTGAAGCGAGTGAAAAAATTGATGAGGGTTTGATATATTATAAAAAAAAAATTAAGATTAAAAATAATTTATTGTTTTCTGAAATCAAAAAAATTCAATTAATTGAAAATATTAAACTTATAGAAAAATTTTTAAAATATTATGAAAAAACAAATCATTTTCCTAATGCTAAAAAACAAATTGGCAAGTCAACCTTTTATAAAACTAGAAAACCTAAAGACAGTCAGCTTAATATAAATGATACAATCAAAAATCAATTTAATTTAATTAGAGTTGCTGATCATAACAATTATCCGACTTTCATTAAAATTTTTGGTAGAAAATTTAAGATAAGTATTTCTAATTTATGAGTTACGTTGTCATTACTAAAAAAATATGGGACTCTAAAAATTATACGAAACTAAATAAAAATATTAAAGTTTTTAATGACATAAATCTAAGAAATATAATGAGAATTAACCCAAAAATAATTTTTTTTATTCACTGGTCTAATTATATACCTAATTTCATATATGAAAAATATTTATGTATACAATTTCATGCCTCAAATTTACCAAAAGGAAAAGGAGGCAGTCCTGTACAAAATCAAATTCTAAATAATATATCTAAATCAAAAATATCTGCATTTAGGATTTCTAAAAAATTAGACTCGGGCCCTATATGCATGAAAGAAAATTTTTCTTTGCTAGGTAACGCAGAACAAATATTTAAAGAAATGGAAAAAAAATCAATAAATATGATAGGTAAATTAATTAAAAAGAAAAAGATTATATTTAAAAAACAAATAGGAAAATCATCATATTTTAAAAGACGAAAACCATTCCAAAGTAAAATAAATCTAAAAAAAATAAAAACATTAAAAAAATTGTATGACTTTATAAGAATGTTAGATGCACCAGGATATCCTAATGCATATATTGAGTTGAAAGATTTCAGATTTACATTTAATCATGTCAGGAAGAAAAAAAACTTATTAGAAACAAATGTAATAATAAAAAATGAAAAATGAGAGAATTTTAATTGTAGCAGCACACCCAGATGACGAAGTTTTAGGATGTGGTGGAACTATTTCTAAATTAAAAGATAATAACAATATTAATTTAATATTCATGACCAATGGTGTTTCTGCGAGAGGCATTAAAAGGAGTAAAGAAATTAAGCAAAGAAAAAATTCTGCATTAAAATTATGTAAATATTTATCAATTTCAAAGCCTGTTTTTTTTAATTTTCCTGATAATCAAATGGATAAAATTCCATTATTGAAAATTGTAAAAAAAATTGAAAATCAGATTAACATATATAAACCCACAACTATTTTTACTCATTATTCACATTGCTTAAACGTCGATCACAAAATTACCTTTAATGCAGTAATTACAGCATGTAGACCAACTAGCAAACAAACTGTAAAAAAAATTCTTAGCTTTGAAATACCATCAAGCACGGATTGGGCTTTATTTAAAGGGAAACAATTTCAACCTAATTATTATATCGATATAACAAAAAATTTAAGACATAAAATTGAACAATTAAAATTTTATAAAAAAGAATTAAGAAAATATCCTCATAGCAGATCAATTAAAGGAATAAAATCACTGGCAGGTGTGCGTGGAGTAAGTTGTGGTGTGAAATATGCTGAAGCTTTTTATTTAAATAGATTAATTCAATAAAATACAATACTAAGTCAAATTTAAATGAAAAATATAATTAAAAAATTATTTGATAAAAAGTCTCCACCTATTCTAATAGCAGAAATTTCAGCAAACCATAATGGTTCAATTAAAAATGCAAAAAAATTAATATTAACAGCAAAAAGAAATGGTGCTGATATTGTAAAATTACAAACCTATGAACCAAAAAACATGACTATAGATTCATCAAAAAAAGATTTCCTAATAACAAGTGGTTTATGGAAAGGACATAAACTATGGGATTTATATAAAAAGGCTCAAACACCTCTTAATTGGCAAAAAGAGTTATTCGAATATGCAAAAAAAATAAAGATTCCATGTTTTAGTACCCCATATGATGATGAGGGTGTTGAACTTTTAAAAAAACTGAACTGCAAGTTATATAAAATTTCTTCATTTGAGATGAGTGACTTAAGTTTAGTAAAAAAAATATGTAAATTAAAAAAACCCGTAATTATTTCCACTGGATTAGCTAATTTTTCTGAAATTGAAGAGGTTTATAAAGTTGCTAAGAAAGCAGGATGTAAAAAATTAATTATGCTGTATTGCGTAAGTTCATATCCAGCAAAGAATGAGGATTTCAATTTAAATAATATTGATATTTTGAATAAAAAATTTAATTGTGAAATAGGATTTTCTGATCATTCAATTGATAATTCAGTTGCTATGCTCGCAGTTTCTAAAGGAGCTAGAGTTATTGAAAAACATATAGCATTAAAAGGACAAAAGAAAGGACTTGATATAGATTTTTCGTTAAAAGGAGAAGAGATAAAAAAATTTAGAGAGGATATTAATAAAGCATGGATGCTATTAGGGAAAAAAAATTTTTTCAGGACAGGAAATGAATTAAAAAATATTAAATTTAAGAGATCAATTTATGTAATTAAAAAAATAAAAAAAGGGGAAAAGTTTTCTGAAAAAAATATAAGAAGAATTAGACCAGGTTTTAGTTTAGCTGCAAAAAAATGGCCATTTATAATTGGAAGAATATCAAAAAAAAATTTGAATGTTGGATCTAGACTAGATTTAAAATATATCAAATAATGATAGAAATAATTTCTAAAAATTCATGAACAATAAAATTGTAGCAATAATTCAAGCGAGAGTTACCTCTTCAAGATTTCCAAATAAAATTTTTCAAAAAATAGGTAATAAAACATTAATTGAAATTTTAATAGATAGACTAAAAAGATCAAGACATATAGACAAAATAGTCTTAGCAATTCCAAATAATAAAAAAAACGACATAATAAGAAAAAAATTTAAAAATAGCATATCCATATTTTCGGGAGATGAAAATGATGTTTTGGATAGATATTATAAGGCAGCAAAAAAGTATAAAGCTAAAATCATCGTTCGTATTTGTGGTGACTGCCCTTTAATAGATCCAAATATAATTGATGATATAATAAGTTATTATAAAGATAACAACTTTGATTATGTCTCCAATATTATAGTTCCCACATTCCCAGATGGACTTGATGCAGAAGTTTTCAACTTTGATGTATTAAAAAAAACTTGGAAAGAAGCTAAAAACGATAAAGAAAGGGAAAATGTAACACAATATATTTTGCAACAATCCGTATTTAGAAAAAAAAATATAGCTTATAAAAAAGATTTATCTTTTTTAAGACTCACAATAGATGAGAGAATCGATTTCGAACAAATTAAAAAAGTTTATTTAAAATTTAAGAAAAATAAATTTTTTGGTATAGATGATATTTTTAATCTTTATCTGAAAGATAAAAACATATTTAAAATAAATAGCGATATCAAAAGAAATGAAGGATCTATTTTATCTACTGGTCAAAAATTTTGGAAAAGAGCAAAAAATATAATACCTGGTGGTAATATGCTTTTATCAAAAAGACCAGAAATGTATTTACCTAATAATTGGCCAGCATATTATAGTAAAGCAAAAGGTTGTTATGTTTGGGATTTAGATAATATAAAATACAAAGATATGTCTTTAATGAGTGTTGGAACTAATATTCTGGGATATTCAAATAAATATATTGATAATGCTGTCATAAAATCGATTAAAAAAAGTAATATGTCGAGTTTAAATTGTCCAGAGGAAATTTTTTTGACTGAAAAATTAATTGAAATGCACCCCCATTTTGATATGGCAAGATATGCTAGGACTGGAGGAGAAGCTAATTCAATAGCGATTAGAATTGCAAGAGCTGCTTCAGGTAAAGATAAAATTGCAATCTGCGGATACCATGGTTGGCATGATTGGTATTTATCAGCGAACCATAATACTCATGACAAAAATGGAATTTTAAAAGATCATCTTCTACCTGGATTATCAACTCTTGGTGTGCCCAAGAATCTAAAAAATACTGTTTACCCATTTAGATTTAATGATTTTAAAGCTTTGCAGGAAATATGTAAAAATAACAATATAGGTGTAATAAAAATGGAAATATTTAGAAATTTTCCCCCACATAATAGTTTTTTAAAAAAAGTTAGAAAACTATCAGATGAAAAAAATATTGTTTTGATCTTTGATGAATGTACGAGTGGCTTTAGAGAAACATTTGGTGGTTTGCATTTAAAGTATAATATAAACCCAGATATTTGTATTTTAGGCAAAGCTTTAGGCAATGGCTTTCCAATTACCACTGTACTTGGTAAAAGAAGTGTAATGGAAAATGCTCAAAGCACTTTCATTAGCAGTACATTTTGGACTGAAAGATCAGGTTATGTAGCAGCATTAAAAACCCTTGAAATTATGGAAAAGTTTAAGTCTTGGGAATATATCAGCAATCAAGGCATTAAGTTAAAAAATTATATAAAAAAAATTTCAGAAAAAAATAAGTTAAAAGTTGATGTTAGTGGACTA
>MDTG01428752.1_pt1 | contig 10073 bp, 11 predicted proteins | sample 811421 | NCBI WGS metagenome assembly MDTG01 (sample SAMN05326645, study PRJNA326480) | marine metagenome | isolation source: seawater | place: Pacific Ocean: South East | collected 2011 | reverse complement strand
GCTTCCTGACGCCACTGGCTCATGGGCATACCATCCCAATCTCCATAATCAATTTCCTGCCACTTTTCCTCAACATGACAGGCTGTTTGAGCGGCGATTGCGGCACGCTTGGCAAACTCACGACACCGGGCAAGGGGTGAGCTTATAACTCTGTCCCAAGGCGGCGTTTTTGCTGTAGCCAAAAAAGAGGAATCTAAAGAAGCTGCCATTCGCATCTGTTGCCATCCCAAATCGGTTAGAACCGGATTAATCCTTCCTCGAAGAATATCTCCCCCCTCCGGTTCACCGTGGCGCATTAAATCGACAATTAATGAACGTGATTGAAACAAAAAATTCCCAGATAACGCTTACTTTGTATGACAGAGTTTACTGACTTTGACAGCACAATAGTCGTTATTATACGTATTAAATCCATAATAGAGTGCGAGCATGTCATCAAACGCTATCCCAATGCCTTCGAATTCATTTACCTTGGGCAAATTTATGGAAATCGAGCGAAGATTTTCTCCCCCGAGATGTTCGAACATGAGTTGGCAGATGCCTTTTTGACGTCTCTCGACAGCGAAGCGCAGACGTTCTCTGGTCTCGACAGTATCGGCTCCGCTCCTTTACATGTCACAGGCCTTGATCTCATTGCAGCCCAATACCTCTTACTTGCTAACATGGGTAAAGAAAAAGCTCGCCTATTCTCGACAAAACTCTGCATAGCATCCTGCAACTGAAGCCAGAAATCGCAGCGTAGGCCAAATATGCGGCTGCCGGCCGCGAAGTTCTCGAATCCAGGTACAAATTCCCCACCGAGCGACCGCAACGGTAATGATGCTATAAGAAAAACCATCAAGTTATCACGTTTTAATTTATCAACAGGCCTATTCAGAATAAGCAAGGAGTGTCTAGTAAAGTAGGCGATAACATGCCTGCAGGCCCGTGCCTGCGAGCACACCTGCAATGGCATCATCGAGCATGATGCCAAGACCACCGTGGACTTTTTTATCGACCCAGTTTATTGGCCACGGCTTCACGATATCCAGCACGCGAAACAAAATAAAACCGCATAATAGCCCACTCAGGGTTAATGGAACGGCCGTCAACGTAATCCATACTCCCACGAATTCATCCCAAACGATCCCACCATGATCATGAACACGGAGTTGCCTGGAAGTCGAGCCGCATATCCAAACTCCCGCTGTGAATGCTAGGGCGATTACGAAGCAATAAATCGCTAGCGGAAGATCTGCCAGTGGCAAATATAGCAGAACCCCAGCGGCAGAGCCGCAAGTGCCAGGGGCTTTGGGTGCGAAGCCACTCCCTAGCCCAAAAGCAAGCCAGTGAACCGGATTCGTCCTGTCGAAACCTGCTGGTCTCACACCGTCTCCACCGTAAAAAAATGATCAAAACTACGCCTGTGTTGAGCCGGCGCTGCAACCCCTTCGTAAAACAGGCCGACGCCTTTGCCTTGCTGAACTTCGCCTATCGCGGTGACACGCAAGCCTAATGCCGATGCGGCTGCCTCGATCTGCTCTTTGTGAGTGGTCGCCGCCGTAAAGCAAAGCTCATAATCATCGCCTCCATAAAGCGCTGCAGTCACACGCTCCTCTTCTGAGGTCAGGCTTTGCACTTGTTGAGCAAAAGGGAGTTTATCCAGATTGATTCGCAGACCTACGCCGGAAGCGCTGGCTAGGTGACTAGCATCAGCGTGCAGCCCGTCAGACACATCAATTGCCGAACTCATCAGGTTCCGAGTACGCTCAGCAAAAGCAATTCTGGGCTCGGGCCGAAAAAATCGCGTCAGCAAATATTCCTCTTCCCCTCGGGTCAGACCTCGATGACCTTCTCGTTGCAGCGCTTCTGCCGGGGCCGCCTTTTTCGCAATAGGCTCAGCAGCACTGAAACCCAAATGGCGCAAGGCTATTTGTCCACCACCCAAGCAGTCGGTGACATAAAGCACATCGCCCAGCTTTGCTCCGGTCCGGGTAACGGGCTTTCCAGATGGCACCTCCCCTATAGCGGTTATGCTGATGGATAAGGGCCCGCGGGAAGTGTCACCGCCAACCAGCGAGCATCCAAATTGCTGGGCGGCACTAAACAATCCCGATGAAAATCTTGAGAGCCACTCCTCATCGGCAAAGGCCAGAGTTAATCCAAGCGTAAAACACACGGGCCGAGCACCCATCGCTGCAAGATCACTTAAATTGACTCGCAGGGCGCGCTGTCCGATTTCGGCGGGATCACCATCAGCAGGAAAATGAACACCACTGACGAGGACATCAGTACAAACGCACAGTGACTGCCCGGCTGTACCTGTCAGCACGGCAGCGTCGTCACCTATACCGAGACTTACGGCCGGATGCAGATTCTCTAAGAATCGAGATTTGAAAAAACGGTCAATAAGTTCAAATTCTGAGAGTGACATTTTCTATCAGGCCATTTGCATTAGGATGGAGCTTTACCGCTGAGGTCACTATTCAGTTTGGCCTGCCGTATTCGGCGGTTCGCAATGCTAGTGCGAGTTTATCTAGTACGCCATTTATATATTTGTGGCTCTCTGTGGCACCAAACATCTTGGCTAGCTCTACGCACTCGTTGATCACAACACGATATGGCACGTCAATACGATTCGCCAGCTCGTAGGCTCCAAGATAAAGCAGGGATTTTTCTATTGGATCGAGTGCTCCCAGTTTTCGGTCCAGCAAAGGGCTTAGATGCCCTTTCAGAGTTTCTACGGTTTTTGGGATATCCTGAAAAACCTCATCAAAAAACGCCCAATCAATCTTCTCATTATTCCGATCATGAAACTCTTTGCCGATCTCCTTGGGGTCAGCGCCAGTAAGCGCCCATTGATAAAGGGCTTGCAGAAGAAGCTGCCGTGCCTTTCTGCGTTGCGCTAAAGGGAGTTTTCTGTGCACCTGATTACAGATAAGCGACGCTTTAGACTTTGAGCTGTCGAGACAAGCTGATCATTTCAATCACTGTCATGGCAGCTTCCGACCCCTTGTTGCCGGCCTTGGTACCTGCTCTCTCAATGGCCTGCTCAATAGTGTCAACCGTAAGCACGCCGAAGGTGACTGGCAAAGAAGCAGCGAGCCCTACCTGGCTGAGCCCTTTCACACATTCGCCCGCGACGTGTTCAAAATGCGATGTTCCTCCCCGGATCACGGTACCGAGCGCAATAATGCCATCATAAGTGTTCTGATCCAGCATCATCTTAACGGCCAGAGGCAATTCGTAAGCACCCGGGACCTTGACTACCGTGATATCCCGCTCCATCACACCGTGCTTGCGCAGAGTATCTAAGGCCCCTTCCAACAGTCGATCAACGATAAAGCTGTTAAAGCGGGCGACCGCAATACCTAATCGTGCCGTGGCAAAATTATAGTTCCCTTCAATGATCTTGATGCTCATGCTCATTCAATCCTGTTCTCGTTACGTGACCCGTTCCCGCTCAATCCGAAAACCTAGGGATAATATTATTTCTCAAATCCGACGAAGTCGACCACCTCAAGGTCGAATCCTGAAATCGCGTTAAAACGCGCTGGGTGGCTCAACAAACGCATTTTGCCAACCCCAAGATCGCGCAATATCTGTGAACCTGTGCCGATCGTCAGATCGCTACCGGCGCGAGTGGACTGAGGGCCGTCAGTGCTCTCGACAATCGCGGAGGCCAGATTTCCGGCGAGATCTTGACCATAATCCTCGCCAGATAATAATACGGCGACACCTTTGCCTTCCGCGCTGATTCTTTTCAGCGCTGCACTGAAAGACCAACTGGTCCTCTCTGAATTAAAGACCTCGCACGTATCTCGCAGCGTGTTAGGGATATGAACCCGCGTTAACGTAGGTTCGTTTGCTGCTGGTTCTCCTTTGACAAAAGCGAGGTGCAGGCTCCCACTAATGGAATCAACATACTTGTGAACCTTAAACGGACCGTGGGCAGTAGACATCTCATACGTCTCAGTTCGAGTGACTGTTTGCTCGTTTGCGATACGATAGTGGATCAAGTCAACGATGGTACCGATCTTGAGGTCGTGCTTTTGAGCAAATTTCTCGAGATCTGACCGACGCGCCATTGAGCCGTCTTCATTCATTATCTCCACAATTGCCGCCGCTGGCTGATAGCCCGCTAATCGCGCAAGGTCACAACCCGCTTCTGTATGTCCCGCTCGGCGCAGCACGCCTCCTGGTTGTGCCATGATGGGGAAAATGTGACCAGGCTGAACAATGTCTTCCGGCTCACTGTCCCTGGCCACAGCCACCCTAATGGTGCGGGCGCGATCGGCCGCAGAGATTCCCGTAGTTACTCCACTTGCAGCTTCAATAGAAACCGTAAAATTCGTGTTATAGGGCGTGTTGTTGTCATCCACCATCAGGGGAAGCTTGAGGTGCTCACAGTGCTTGCCAGTGAGCGTCAGGCAGATCAATCCGCGCGCATTGGTTGCCATAAAATTCACGTCCTCAGTGCACACGCGCTCTGCCGCAATAATCAGATCGCCTTCATTCTCTCGATCCTCGTCGTCCATAAGGATAACCATCTTGCCGAGGCGAATATCATCTATTATTTCTTCTATGGAGTTTAGTTTCATTGTATCGCCATTCAATCTCGCTTGAATCCATGTTGTTCAAGCAGCGATGCACTTACACCTCCGCTCTCCCCGCAATGTTCGTTCGAAAATAACTTTTCGAGGTAGCGGGCTACCAGATCGACTTCCAGATTGACCCGCTGACCTAGCTCATAAGTACCAATCACTGTCATTTCCTGTGTGTGAGGAATGACATTGATAGAGAAGGTATTACCTTCGACCTGATTAACTGTCAGGCTCGTCCCATCGATACAAATCGAGCCCTTAGCAGCGATAAATCTGCTCAGTCCATTTGGCACCGAAAATATCAGCTTCTGGCTCTTACCCTCAATTTCGGAAGACACCAGCTCGCCTACGCCGTCAACATGACCACTGACAATATGCCCGCCAAACCGATCAGTAGCTTGCATCGCTTTCTCAAGATTCACCCTCGTCCCAGACTTGAATTGCCCCAGTGTTGTGCAGCGCAGCGTTTCGTTGGAAACGTCAGCGGCAAATCCGTTTCCTGTTAATTGCACGACTGTGAGACAACAACCACTTACCGCGATACTTTCTCCCAGTTTGACATCATCAAGACTAAGACTCCCAGTTTGCAATGTAAGGCGCCATTCATCCTGGATTCTTTCGAGTTTTACAACTTTGCCAATACTTTCAACTATTCCGGTGAACATATTTGACTCTCAAATAGATAGTGCTACAGACTTTTTACTAAACCTGCGGCAGCAGGCGCAACTTGACATCGCGCTCCAGCTGCTGCGCTTCTATAACTTCAAACGTCGGCGTATCCGCCATGGTTTGAATACCATGCAAATCCAGAAGGGCCTTTCCGTCACTACCCATCAGCTTCGGCGCAACATAAAGTATCAACTCATCGACCAGATTTGCGCGTAAGAACGCACCGCAAAGTGTGGGACCTGCTTCTATCAATGTGTCATTGCAGTAGTATTCGGACGCCAGAGATTTTAGGACAGGGAGAAGCTGAACCCTTGCGTCGCTACCTGCTACTTTGAGTGTGCAGCTATCGAGTGCTACCAGCTCGGCCGACTGCGCAGAAGCAGTCGAATAAATGAGGACATTGCCTTCCGCTTCCAGCAATTTGGATTGAGCAGGGGTGCGTAACGTGCTGTCTAGCACCACACGCAAAGGCGGGTTCTGTAAATTCAATGCGTTAGTTTTAATCTGATCGGCGTCCAACCCCATTTCATCTAGTCGCACCGTTAAACTTGGATTGTCTGCGAGAATGGTGCCAACTCCGGTGAGCACTGCACAGCTACTAGCGCGAAGCAACTGCACATCTTTGCGAGACGCAACATCGGTGATCCATTTACTCCCTCCGTTAGACAAGGCAGTGCGACCGTCAAGGCTCATTGCAAGCTTTATTCGCACCCGCGGCCTGCCACGCTCAACTCGGGAGAGGAAACCGGGATTGATTCCACGCGCAGCTTCTTCGAAATCGACCATCATGATCACCTCGACGCCGGCCTCTTCGAGTTGCGCGATGCCTTTTCCGGAGACTGCTGGATGAGGGTCCTGCATGGGGATAACTACCGTGGCGACGCCCGCAGCGATGAGCGCTTCACTGCAGGGCCCTGTCTTGCCATGATGAGCACAGGGCTCGAGGCTTACAAAGGCGATTGCGTTACGTGCCTTCGGACCTGCCTCTTCCAGTGCCATCGCCTCGGCATGTGGCGCTCCGGCAGCACTATGCCAACCCTCCGAGATCACTTGCCCACCCCGGACAAGCACGCACCCGACACGAGGGTTCGGACTAGCCGTTAAGACAGTTTCAGCAAGGTCAAGCGCTCTTTGCATATGGACTGGCCAGTCGATACACGAAGGTTTCAAGTCTGTGCTTTGGACGTATTCCATGGTCTCGCCTCACCGACGCTAGCCGAACTTCAGCTAACGACGCAGACAGTGGAAAAGGAGCCAGAGTTTAGCAGATTCACGCTTGTTTTTGGACTCGGGCCGACCGGTTTCTGCCGGCTAATTATCAGGTATTGTTTTTGGAGAGTTTATCAATCTCAGCCCTGAACTCTGCCAAATCTTTGAAGCTTCGGTAAACCGAGGCAAAGCGAACATAGGCAACCTCGTCCAGATCCCGAAGCTCTTTCGTGACTTGCTCCCCGACCGTCCGGGACGGTATTTCACGCTCTCCAGTTGAGCGCAGATTTGCCTTGATACGGTTCACGGCCTCTTCGACGCTTTCAATGCTGACAGGTCGCTTCTCAAGCGCCTTGTTTAAGCCCGCAAACAACTTGTCTTCGTTAAAAGGTTCTCTTATGCCGTTTTGCTTGATGATGCGCGGCATTACCAGTTCCGCTGATTCGTAGGTCGTAAAACGCTCCTCACAGGTAATACATTCCCGACGACGACGCACATGATTGCCTTCAGAAACCAACCTAGAATCAATCACTTTGGTATCTATAGCGCCACAGAAGGGACAGTGCATGGATTAGCTCTCGTTTAAGACCCGCTGATAAACTGGATGCTTGGCGCACAGCGACAGCACTTTTTCTTTGACAGTGACGCGTACCTGCCTGTTATCCAGGTCATCCAACACGTCACACATCCAAGCAGTTAGTTGGGCACAGTCACTTTCGACAAAGCCTCTGGTCGTTATCGCTGGCGTTCCGATCCTCAACCCACTCGTCACAAATGGTGGGTTCGGATCATTCGGCACAGCGTTTTTATTAACCGTAATATTGGCCTCATCAAGGGCGGCATCTGCTTCTTTACCGGTAATGCCGCGGCGAATCAAATCCAATAAAAACAAATGATCGTCGGTGCCTCCAGAGACTATGTCATAGCCTCGGTCGATGAACCCTTTAGCCATCACCTGAGCATTTTTGATTACCTGCTCTTGATAAGCGCGAAAGTCCGGACTCATAGCCTCCTTGAAGCAAATTGCCTTCGCTGCAATCACATGCATAAGCGGACCACCTTGACTTTCTGGAAATACGGAAAAGTTAAGTTTCTTTTCAAGCTCAGGGTTCGACTTAGCGAGAATAATACCACCGCGAGGACCACGCAGAGTCTTGTGCGTAGTTGAGGTAGTTACGTCGGCAATCTGCACTGGACTGGGGTACACGCCGGCAGCCACCAACCCGGAAATGTGAGCCATATCGACTACCAGATAGGCGCCTACGCTGTCGGCTATGTCCCTGAATTTCTGCCAGTCCACTACGCGCGAATAGGCAGAAAATCCCCCCATTAATATCCTCGGCCTGTGTTCCTCAGCGAGTTGGGAAATCTGATCGTAATCGATTTCCCCTGTTTCGTGATTCAAGCCGTACTGCACCGAATTGTAGATACGTCCTGAGAAACTCACGGACGCGCCATGGGTTAAATGACCGCCATCAGCGAGACTCATGCCGAGCACAGTGTCGCCTGCCTTTGCCAAAGCCATGTAGACTGATGCATTGGCCTGGGAGCCCGAATGAGGTTGCACATTTGCATAGTCGGCACCGAATAACTCTTTTGCTCGGGCAATGGCAAGATCCTCAACGTTGTCTACGAACTCGCATCCGCCGTAGTAGCGTTTGTTCGGGTACCCTTCTGCATATTTGTTAGTCAGAACGGAGCCCTGCGCTTCCATCACGAAAGGGCTTGTGTGGTTTTCCGAGGCAATAAGCTCGATGTGCTGCTCTTGCCGTGTTCTTTCAAACTCAATAGCCGCGCTGATCTCAGGGTCAAACTCTTCAAGGCTGTCGCCGGTCTTAAACATTAGGTCTCCGTAGTAGAACAACACTCAGTGGATTGGCAGGTAATCCTCTATTTTAACCGAAGGAAGCAAGCAGAGCATCAAGATATTGGGAATGGGCTGTCATTAAAAGGCGCTTTGCAATTTCAATGGAAATACCTGATCACACATGTGGAGGAATGTTATTTCGGGAAACCATTTATGGTTTATTCTGGGAAAGGCGTTAAACTGAGAAATCCTAACGTCCAATTGGTTTAAGGAAGTCCGCACCAAAAAATTGGATTTGACACTTCCTCGTCTCGTTGTGGTAATTGAACTTTCATCACGAATGCTTGAGCATGGGATGCTGCCACTTGAGTGATACGGGAACTTGCAAGACGCTCATCTACGCAGGTCATCCCGTCATATGTTGATGTTTTTTCTGTAAAGTCAGATCTGCGGTAAATCAAATAGCAGAACAGCGCCTATGATGGTGTAAAATATTTTCAACGGTTATCGCTTTCAAAAGTCTTTCAAACTGAAAACATTTACAACGTTTCCGCATTTACTCCATGTTCTTGAGGCATGAGGTTTATTTAGATGGGCCTTGAAACACGCCAGACTGTCTAGCACAATTATTTAAGTGCAGCTCTTTTCGCTGATCTCATAAAAAATAATAGAGAATCCAAATGAATATGACAGACGCAATCATTGCTGTATTGGTTAACTGGAAGAATTTTGATGGAAGGGCTTGCAGAAGTGAGTTCTGGTATTTCGGTTTAGCATCTAGTTTGCTTGGGTTCGTCATTGGAGTTGTTGAGGTTGCTTCAGGGATCGTGGACGTTGAAAATGCTGGGACAGGCATACTAAGTTTTATTTTTAGCCTTGCCGTATTAGTGCCTTCTATTTCAGTCACCTCAAGACGGCTACATGACAGGGGGTTTTCTGGTTGGTGGCAGCTTTCTTACGTCACATTAATCGGTATTTTTGTCGTTATAGTGCTGTGCGCTCTGCCAGCTAAAGACGATGAAAATAAGTGGGGAAGAAACCCCCTTCTCTAACAATGTCTCGCATTTTAGAAGCTGTTGAAGCAAACTCCTAGGATAGTCACACTAGGCACTCTCTCAATTCTAGCAAAGGCGATTTATCTATCGCATCACGAAGCAGACAATCGTATAGTCAGCAATTCAGCACGGCACATCTGGAGGATTGAGTAAAGATCAGGAAGACAAACCTCCAGTAAACACTTACTGACCTTTACCCATGTCCGATCCCCGAATTTATAAAGTATCGTCTATATCCGTGTAGAGATTGGATTTATCAGACACACTCAGAAGTGCCGTGTCACCTGACAATATTGTCCCCAACAAAAATAGAGATGCCGCAATAGAAATTAGAGTGACCACGAGTACTGAACTATCAAATAAGTTTTCCATCATCAAATACCGCTTAAAGTTGAAGACATGGGACATAACGACGTTCTTCACTGACATGGTTCTAAAGTGAAATCATAGTTCTGCCAACTTCCTGTCGTTAATTGATCAAAAGGTGAATGAGAGTTATTTGCAGTTAGGATGCTGATGAAGAAGGAGATTGAAAGGCAAAAATTGAAGCTGCGGATCAAGCGATGGAAAGAAACGGAAAAGATCGGAAATTGGTTATATAATTCCCATAAATTCATGTCAGGGACGAGTTCGTTATGGAATTTAATGATACTGGAGATGATGAACTCTTGATGGAGGCACTTACTCTGATTCTGACAGACACAGGATTTTTAGAATATGTGCAGGAAGGAACGATTGCATTTGTAGATG
>MDTG01306191.1_pt1 | contig 10074 bp, 11 predicted proteins | sample 811421 | NCBI WGS metagenome assembly MDTG01 (sample SAMN05326645, study PRJNA326480) | marine metagenome | isolation source: seawater | place: Pacific Ocean: South East | collected 2011 | reverse complement strand
CAGGCTAAATTCATTGCTAACGAGCCTACAAACGCACCTGAATAAATACACTAGATGACACAGGACAACAAACCAACAGAAACAAAAGAAGAGAATAAAAAACCCCAGGATAACACAGGTGTTATGATGACGGGGCATATCAAGATTTCAGACCCAGAGACAGGCGAAGTTATTGTAGACAAGAGAAATGCAATACACTATGAGAACATGTCTCAGGCGTTGGCCAATTCGTTGGCAAACAAAACAACAGGATTCATACACGAGATTGCACTAGGGAATGGTGGTACAAGTGTTGATCCAACTGGTATTATCACTTACCTCACTCCAAACTCAACAGGTACAAATGCCTCATTATATAATCAAACATATTACAAGGTGATAGATGATAACTCTGCAACCAACAAAGACACCACAAGGAACAAGATGGAAGTAAGACACACAGCGGGTAACAAGTATACTGACATCGTTGTGACTTGTACACTGGACTATGGTGAGCCAACAGGACAGGCGGCATTCGATAACACAACAGATTTCAATGGTGATTACGTTTTTGATGAACTGGGTCTTAAGAGTTGGGAAGGCACAGAAAACGGTGCAACAAACAAATTGTTGACACACGTTATATTCCACCCGGTACAGAAGTCATTGAACAGACTTATACAGATAGATTACACACTAAGGATACAGAGTTTAACAACATTCACGGAGACAAGTTCTACTGCACTGTCAACATCAAACACAGTGAGTGGAACAACATCAGGTGGTAACACAGGATACTAATGGCTTACACTGTAAACAAGACGAATAGTTCAAGTTCACCAAACCAGTACACAGTACAGGATGGAGTAATTAATAATCAAACTGATCTAAATTTTATCGGTAAAGGTTATGCGGGTTATGGCGAATCGATTGCGGAGAACTTCCTACATCTTCTAGAAAATTTTGCAAATACATCAGCACCGTCAAAACCTATCACAGGTCAACTGTGGTGGGACGCAACAAACGATAAACTGCAAGTTTACAATGGAACAGCATTCCAGACTGCAGGTGGTAGTGCACCATATCAATCAGATGCTCCATCCAACATGGCGGCTGGTGACATATGGATAGACTCGGACACAGGACAGATGTACTACTATAACGGCACTGCATCAGTTTTAGTTGGTCCGCCTAGTTCAACAGGAACCACAAACGGATTCACGTTCGATACAATACTAGATTCTGGAGACAATAGTCAGAACATAACGAAACTGTTCAATGACGGAAATCTAATAGCAATCGTATCAGAAGACACATTCACACCCAAAGTAGCATTATCAGGATTTGCCTCAATAAAAAAAGGTATCACTTTAAGCACCGCAATAAGTGACTTGAAATTCCAAGGCACTGCCGCAGATGCAGATGAATTGGGTGGTGTAGCGGCGGCCAACTATTTTAGATCAAATGCTAATGACACCACATCAGGCACTATATCTATTGCCAATGACGGAGGACTTATTGTTGGAGTTGACAGTGACATGACTATCACAGTGGATTCATCTGGTGGTATCATATCAAACACGGTAACAAATACTGACATTACTTTCAAAGTCAATGATGGTGGCGTGACAACCACTGTGATGACAATCGATGGTTCTGAATCTAGAGTTGGTATCGGCACAACAACACCAAGCACCAAATTAGAAATTTCAGGAACAACAACTTCTACAGCATTCTCCGGACCACTGACAGGTGCAGTGACAGGAGACCTGACCAGTTCAGGCGCCAACACAATGGGCACACTGACAATGGGTGGAAATTTAACTTCCAAGGCAATACTGCCTGATACTACTTTGACCTATGATATAGGCACGTCGGGCAAGAAGTACAACACCGTATTTGCAAAAGCAACATCGGCTCAATACGCTGACTTGGCTGAGATATACGAGTCCGACTCGGAATACGAAGTTGGCACAGTTGTCATATTTGGTGGAGAAAAAGAGATCACAGTTTCAAGCATGGGTGCAGATCCAAGAGTGGCAGGAGTCATATCTGAAAATCCAGCGTACTTAATGAACGGTGATGGGTCAGGTCAAGCAGTGGCATTGCAGGGTAAAGTACCATGTAAAGTGATTGGACAGATCAGCAAAGGAGATATGTTAGTCACACACTCACAACATCCAGGTGTGGCGAGAAAAGGCATAGACCCTAAAATAGGAACAGTAGTAGGAAAAGCACTAGAAGAGTACAATTCAACCGAAATAGGCACAATTAATATTGTGGCTGGAAGACAATAAATATAAGCAAATGGCGTACACAATAAACAAAACAGACGGAACAGTAGTAACAACGATCACAGACGGCACAGTAGATAACACTACATCGGTGCAACTGTTCGGAAAGAGCTTCTCGGGATTTGGTGAAGGTCTAAACGAGAATTTAGTAAAATTATTAGAAAATGCCGCTTCAACGTCGGCACCATCAGCACCATTAAAAGGTGAGCTTTGGTTTGATACAGCAACGTCACAGTTGAAAGTGTATGATGGTACAAGTTTCAAACCAACAGGCGGAGCAAAATCACAAAACTCAGCACCTACAAACCCAAGTGCAGGTGACCTTTGGCATGATTCAGATGATGATCAACTTTACGTTTACACAGGATCAGAATTTTTATTAGTAGGGCCAGTTTACACATCAGGACAGACACTGTCAGGTTGGAAGATCGAAACACTGGCTAGCTCGGGAGGAAACAAAGTTGTTTCTTCGATGTATGCAGGAAACACAAGAGTAGCAATATTATCAAAAGAAGACTTCACACCTAGTGCAACACAGTCAGGTTTCGCGGCAATCAAGGCAGGGATCACATTGAATTCAACACTTGGTGCTGTGTTTGATGGAACAAACACACAGGCATCGTTTATCAATACAACAGGAACGGCAAACACTTCCAGCAATGTTATCGCAGGTGGTAACTTCCTAAGGGCAGACGCGGCGGACACGTCAACAGGACAACTGACGCTTGACACAGATGATGGATTAAGGATTGGTGACGCACAAGAATTAACAGTAACAGTATCAAGCAACAACGTCACAGTAGCACAGACTTCACAAGACAAAGATTTAAAATTTACAGTGAATGACGGAGGAGTTACAAAAACTCCTTTACAATTGACAGGTGCAGACGGGGGCGTGGACATCGTAGGAGATGTTACAATTACTGGTAACCTTAATGTAAGTGGTGCATATGATTTTACTTCATCAAATATTGTAAAACACACTGACACTTTCTTAAAAGTAAATGCAGATCAAAGCGAAGCAGACGCCGGACTTATAGTAGAAACTGGCGACACAGATGATGCAAGACTCTTTTATGATGTTTCAGAGAACAGATGGACAGCAGGAGAAGGTTCAATCAGCACAGGCTCAAACTATTCAGCATTGATAAGATTAAAAGATGCGGTCGAAGACGGAAACTCTTCGAAAGGCAAAGTATTAAAAACAACAGCGGCTGGTTTAGTAACAGTAACAAACATGAATTTAGGTGCAGTTGGATCAGACATCACGTCATCAACAAGTACCTCAAGTACTGCGGTTCCAACTACAGGACAGGTTGCAACATCACTGAAACTATGGGGCGGCAAAACGATATCGGACGATGGTAGCAACAGCATAGCAGGTAACAGGTACGTTGAGACTTCGGCACCAACATCTGGACAAGGTGAAAACGGAGATCTCTGGTTTGTAAGGGAGTCATAATCCCATGGTAGCAGTCGTTAAGGAGTTGCATTATTCAGGCACACTACAACAGGCAACCATTCCAGCAGGAACAACATCAGTTGATCTAATTCTTTGGGGCGGAGCCGGAGGCGGAGGCGGTTCAGACGCAGGAGGTCCTGGTGGCACAGGAGCCGCGGGACACCATGTTGTAAAAACCGGACTAGCAATATCATCAGCACAGATCGGCACCACACTAGAAGTGGCAGTGGGTGGCGGCGGAGCAGGAGGATCGTCAGGAGGCGGTGCACCAGGTGGTACTAACGGTAAGAGCAAAACAGGATTCTCAGGTGGCAGAGGCGGAAACGCAGGTCCTAGACCATACTCAGGTTCAGGAGGTGGTGCTGGCGGAGCCACAGTAGTATTCATAGATGGCACAGAGATAGCAACTGCTGGAGGAGGCGGTGGAGGCGCTGGTGCAGGAGCAGGCTCAAACGGCACAGCAGGTATTAACTCAAATTCAGCAACATCAAACTCACCAGGAACACTAGGAGAGAACGGCAAGGATCACAGCGGAGACGGTGGTGGTGGTGGAGCCGGCGGTGGTGGTAATGATGGCGGTATATCAGGTAACGGTGGATCAGGAGACCAAGGTGGAACAGGCGGAAGGTCAGGATCAAATTTAGTACCATCGGGTGGATCATCAGATGATGGATCTGGAACAGTACCGGGCGGCACAGGATTATCATATCACCGTGTAGGTATAGGAGTTGGCGGAAACCCAAGTTCCCCAGGCGGTGACGGAGAAGCCGTTGTGATATTCAATATAGGTGTACAAGGAAAATTTAAAGTAGGCGGAGCATGGAAGACGCTTAATCAAGCATTTTTTAAGGTAGGCGGTGCATGGAAACAGATAACAGCAGGATATGTAAAAATTGGTGGAGCATGGAAGGCATTATTCAATGCAGGAGTTAACTTCGTTTCGACAGCGGCAGGGTTTGGTGACTCGGTAGGAAGTTCAAGTTCAGGTAGCGGCGGATCAGGTGGTGGCGGTTGTTTCATAGCAGGCACAATGATCTCAATGCATGACGGTTCGTTGAAACCAGTAGAACAAGTGGACATAGGCGACACAGTTTCGGTGGGTGGCAAGGTTTTTGCTACAGGTAAGTTCTTAATAGACAACTTGTATGACTACAACGGCATCAAGGTATCTGGAACACACATGGTCAAAGAAGATGGTGCATGGCTCAGAGTCGAAGACAGCAGATTAGGTAAATCACTTGGTGATGATGAGGTTATAGTTTACGTGTTTGGTAATGAGAATAGAAGAATAATCATTAACAACACAGAATTCACAGACTACTTTGAATTAAGTGAACAACAAGAATTAATCAATCACGGCGAAGATATTTTTAGTAATTGGCAGGATCATGATAGACAGATACATGATAAAAATGTTAATATACTAAATGCTTGATAAATCCTTTTACCTCGGCCAACAAGGCGAATGTTTCCGACAGATAGAAAAATATTTCGAAGAGATTAAGTACGAGTTCGACTCGCAACCAGACAAAGCATTCCTAGATCCAGAAGACTTCTCAGACAGCGTTAGAGGACTACCAGACGACTTCGATGACAAGTCAGGCGATTACGTGCATGGGGAATGGCAGGCACTCGGCATACAATCAGGAGAACACGAAGGTCAATCGTTTGATCACTACCCTATACTCTATTCTATACTGAGAAAATTTCCCTACAAAACAAATGTAGCGATAATGACAGTTGGACCCAACACAAAGATTGGCAACCACACTGACAACGAAGGCGGGTGGAGATACCAAATGTGCCTAGACGACGGTGGAGGAGATCAGAGTGGTATGTATGTGATGAACCTTGCAACAAGAAAGCAGGAACTTATGACCTGGAAAACGGGGGAAGCGTTTGTGTTCCAACCAGACATACAAGTACACAATGGTTTTAACAGAAATAAAGGGCCAAGGACAACATTATTAATTGACTTCTACAAAGAATCATTGTACACTAAAGAGAAATTCGAGAAGTATTACCAACACTATTCAGAATGTTTCGAAGGGTTGGAAAATCTAGTGGACGTGCATGAGAAAAGAAAACAAAAATAAAAAAATTGCCGTAATCGGACATACAAAAGGTATAGGCAAGGCCATAGCCGATCTGTATAAAAGAAAAAAATACGAGATTGTTGGACTCAGTAGGACCACAGGATACGATCTAGAAAAAGATCAAGAAAAAATCATTGAGAAATTAAAGGACTGTCAATTAATTGTTTTAAATGCATACGCAAAATTTGGACAATACGAACTACTTAAAAAAATTTACAGCGAGTTCCACCATCATTACAAGAAGGTCGTAGTAATTACTAGCACGTCAGGTACACCACAGGGCAAGGACGAGGAAAATTATGGCGCTGACTACAACGAATACTGCCGGCATAAGCAACACCTAATAAAATATATCAGCGATTTACAAGAAGAGTTATTCAACAAGCCTCTGTCAGTGTATGATGTTTGTCCAGATGTTGTAGACACCGATATGATTAAGGGCATGTGGGAAGATTTGCCTAAACTAAAAGCAGATGAAGTCGCAGACACTGTGCGTTATTGCTTTGAGTCACCTTTTAATATCAACAAGATTGTGATGCAGAAAAATGTTAATTAGAGCCTGGAACAGAGATACTGATTATGACACACTAGTCAAGTGGTGGACTGACTGGGAGTTTGGCACGGTTCCTAAAGAATGTTTACCACCAGACGGCATTATAGTTGAACATAATGGAGCACCTGTTTGTGCCGCTGGACTGTACATAGGTATGGGCACACAGTTTGCATTTATGGAATGGATAGTCACAGACAAGAATGCAGAACAACGTGTAGTACATAAATGTTTAAAATCGTGTATTGATCGCATAATGGAACTAGCCAAGCAAAAAGGCATGAAATTAGTTTACACAGCCACAAAAGCACAGGCTCTGCACAAAAGATACACCAAATACCATAATATGGTGCTTACCGAGAGCAATGTCAAGACGTTCCTAAGGGATCTAGATGGCTCGTATTCCGCGGATTTAACTTGGATATCTGATGATGAGCAGATAGATAACCGTAATAAATAAGCATAAGGAGTACATTTAAATGGCAACAAAACAAGAAGTCGCAGACTACATCAACGCAAACTATGAGGGAGCATGGACTACGGAGGAAGAAGCAAAGATAGACGCAATGCTGACACCTGAACTGGCGACCATATTGATCAAGTTAGTAGGCGATGTAAGTTTCTTGACAGAAGTCAGAGACAATAAATCTAATAGCGACTAGACAATGGCATACAAGATAAACAACACATTCGGAACACTATTGGTCACATTGGCCGATGGAACCATAGATGTAGCAACCACTGATCTAACACTGATAGGTAAAGGTTACGCAGGCTTTGGTGAAAAGTTGAATGAGAACCTTATAAAACTCCTAGAGAATTTTAACAACACCTCATCACCGTCAAACAAAGTTCAAGGTCAACTTTGGTATGACAAAACAAACAATCAATTGAATGTATACACAGGATCAAAATTTAAACCAGTAGGCTCTACATCCAACTCTGCTTCAGCACCATCCAATGCGGTACAGGGAGATTTATGGTTTGACACAGGAAACACACAGTTATACGTGTACACAGGATCAGCATGGACATTGATTGGACCAACAACAGTTGCAGGATCAGGTGTGACACAGGTTATTACAGAAACTCCTGAAGACAATACAGGGGTAAAACAATCTATATTGAAACTAGTAACCAATGACACAGTGGTTGGTGTAATATCCAACGTTGCGTTCACTCCAAGTCCTACAGAAACATTAGGTGCCGCTCTTGTCACAGCAGGATTTGCCACGGTGGCACAAGGTATACAATTATCATCGGCTGTTGCCTCAGCGAAATTCAGAGGAACTGCAACAACTTCAGACGCACTAGGCGGAGTTGCGGCGGCAAACTATCTAAGGTCAGATAGTGATGACACAACAACAGGAAAACTTATAATACAAAATGACACAGGATTAATATTAGGTGCTGGACAAGATGTAACAATGTCATTCTCTAGCGATGATTTTACTATTGCACAAACGACACAGGACAAAGATATTATTTTTACAGTAAATGATGGTGGCACAACGAAAGAAGCACTAAGGATCAACGGATCAACAGGTAGGATAGAACATCTACGTATTGGTGACTTAACAGTCGACGGGACAAACACAATAGTAAACACAACAACATTATCGGTGGAGGACAACCTCATCGAATTGAACAGGAATATATCTTCAAATTCAGGAATGCCTAACTTTACAGGACTGAAAGTGAACAGAGGCGAAACATCTGTTGCAACAGAACAAAACTTGTACTGGGTATGGGACGAGACATTCGCGGACGATGGGTCAACAACTTTTGGAAATGCAGGCGGTGCCTGGACAGCGTTTAAGTCAGGTGGCGGTGACGATGAATTATCAGCACCAACGTTGGTAGACGTAAGGGCAAACATAATCCATGCTACAAGTACAAGTGCCATGTACGCAGACTTGGCGGAACGTTATGAGGCTGATTGCGATACAGAAGTAGGAGATGTTGTGATGTTGGGAGGAAATGCAGAGATAACCAAGTGCAATGACAATCTGTCAGATGCTGTTTTTGGTGTTATCTCAGAATCGCCAGCGTTATTGATGAATGCTCAAGCAGGTAACAACGACTCACACCCCATGGTAGCACTGAAAGGACGTGTTATGGTCAAATTGACAGGCAAGGGCAAGGCTGGGGATCGTATAGTATCAGCAGGCAACGGCGAGGCACGTGTTGCAGACGAAGGAGAATGCACCGCTTTTAACACCCTGGGCCGACTGATCAAGGATAAATACAACGTAAATTCAGCATTAACAGAATGCGTAATAGGGGTTAAATAGAAATATGGCATATTCAGCAGGTGATACAATTTTAGATGACGAGTACAACGCTTTTGTAGGAAATTCATCAAGTCCATTCGGATACAACCACTTTGCAGGTCCTGGATCTGGGGAGTATGGTTTAAATCAAGCAACTCTTTCAACAGTTTCAGCAGGCGACACAGTGGCGGCGTCAAGTTGGAATGCATTATTCACGGGTTTGGACAACATAGCCAATCATACCAATGACTCAATTACATCAACATCAGTATCAGCGGGCGACACCATCGCTATCAAATCGGCATTGGTCGCAGATTTGGCATCTTTGGCGGCGGAGGTTGCGGCAGGTTCAACGTCGGCAACAGCACTGGGTACAAACGCAGTTGGATCATCAACAAATTCAGGCACATGGAACTCAACTTCAACTATTGAGAGATCAGTAACATTCGCCAACAACAACACAATGAGAGCGTTCTTCAACGGAGGCGGAAAGATCAGGATAGATCCTAGTTGCGTAACAGGTATTGACGGTGACAAAGACACAGTGTTCAATGACCTGACAACAACAGCAATAGGTAACCTAGACTTTGGCGCACACGCAACAACAAGATCGGGCTCAGGTGAGACACTTACAACTAACGGTCTGGCAAATGGCTTCCATGACATATCAACAAGTTACGTGACATTAATAAAATTAACTTCAGACAACTCAGGTTACACTTCAAACACAGTTGAGATATTTGCCAAGTTGAACGCGGCTCCGGGCTCAGCAACAGTAGTGACTATCAAGATGGTTTCAACAGACGCGGCAGGTGACACGACTTTCACATCAGGTAACACGTCAGGTGTCCCAGCAAATCCAAACGAAGCACCAAGAATGACTTTGGCTCTTATCGAAGTTCATCCAACTAACGCACAAGGCTTGGCTTCCAACATACAGTCAAGTTCAAACGCAGAAGTTTCTAACTCAGCATCGTAATAAATTAATTTTTACCAGGTTGCAATACCGCCATAATTACAGTATAATTGTATTATGGATATTGGCTCATTAAAAAAGGAATCTGACCTTTCATTCGACGTTGCTATTAGTAAACGCAACGCACTGGAGAAAGCACATTCACGACTTGTGGTAGTTTACAACGAACACATCTTTCGTGCAGATGCCGAAACAATCAATCTAGTTAAAACATTGGAGGAAGTTCATTCTTCACCGTTATACATACTAGACACAAACAACAATCCGGTAGAAATTTCAGACCCAAAAGAGTTTCTTCACGTGTTAATAGAAAGAAACCAGGAGGCCATTAGTTCATATCACCAAATGTCGAAAACATTTGCGAAGAGAAATGACTAAAGGCATCTTATTATTTTGTTTTGACACCCCTGAGACAAAGTACCACAAGGTACTTGAACGTTGTGT
>MDTG01260609.1_pt1 | contig 10074 bp, 9 predicted proteins | sample 811421 | NCBI WGS metagenome assembly MDTG01 (sample SAMN05326645, study PRJNA326480) | marine metagenome | isolation source: seawater | place: Pacific Ocean: South East | collected 2011 | reverse complement strand
GTAGTTAGTTTCTAATTTTTGAAAATATTCTGGGCTTTCTGAGACAAAATCAAGAGGAGATTCAAAAGAAGCTAAGGCACAATACAAGTCAGCTGGATGCCAATTTAGATCAGCAATATCCATCCCATAACTATTATAGTTCATGTATGTGCCAAGCTTTTTTAAGAGATCCAACTGAGATTCCTTATAAGATAATGACTTTAGAATTTCACCTGCTGTATCACTTAGATTGTCTCCAAACGCACCCACCGCCGCCCACGCTGAATAACGAGATTTAAGATATCCATTAATTAATACGCTAGTGCATACCCCCGAGGAAGTGTTTATTAATGTTTGTAAAGCCGGATGGCTAGGCAACTCACCGGAAAAATGATGATCACAGTAAAATATGGATGCTCCAGATTCTATTGCCCTAAGGACTTCGACTCTATTTCTATCGAAAGATACATCAAGAATCGTTATCCTATCTCCTGCTTGAGCACTCGCGCGGCTCACTAGAGCGATATCACGCTTTACTCCAGTAATCAATCTCGCTGATCGAGGATAGAATTGTCTTAATTGGACAAGTGCACAAATTCCATCAGCATCACCATTAAAAATATCTATGTCGCCCAAGCTTATTAAGTCCCTGGCTTGTCACGAAGTATTCTTTTTGGAAATGGTTTTATTTTTTCATCACTTGCTTGATTTTTTGGTAAGTATCTCTCTATATTACTCTGCTTAAGCCATATGTGATCGTGACGGATCTCATGATTGGCATAACCGTCGACTGTATTCTGAAGGACTGCACTAATACCTGCACAATCCGCTTTTAGACAATGGGATTCTAATGATTGAAGCGCTTGCTCAACAATAGTATAAGCAAGAGCTTCCTCTTCCGCTCGCATTATCATTGGATGACCTGTACCCGCCACTCGTGTCCCCAGCAAAAGTTCTTCATGTAATTTTTCACCAGGACGTAGGCCAATAAACTCTATGTCGATGTTATCTACAATTTCATTGCTACGATTAGCACCATAACCAGACAACTGAATCATTCGTTTAGCCAATTCTAAAATACGGACTGGCTCCCCCATATCTAATACAAAAACATCACCTCCAGTTCCCATGGCGCTAGCCTGAAGCACTAATTGCGCCGCTTCTTCCAAACTCATAAAATATCTAGAAACATCAGGATGAGTGACTGTAACAGGACCACCTTCTTGAATTTGCTTTTTAAATAAAGGAACTACCGAACCTGAAGAACCGAGCACATTCCCAAATCGCACAATGCAGAACCTCGTTTTCCATTCCTCCAAAGCTAAGCCTTGCACAACAAGCTCCGCAAAACGTTTGGAAGCACCCATTACATTTGCAGGGCGAACTGCCTTATCCGTGGAAATAAGAACAAAAGTCTCCACATTAGATTCTCTAGCTGCCTGCGCAGAAGCAGCGGTTCCAAAGACATTATTTGCTACACCTTCCGCAACATTATACTCAACTATAGGGACATGCTTATAAGCTGCCGCATGATAAACTGTTTGCACATCAAAAGTACTGTATATTTTTTTCATGCGATTGAAGTCTTGAGCAGAGCCTAAAAGACAAATCAACTCGGTAGAATTAGATTTTATCTCGGACTTAATCTGATTTTGAATGTTATATAAAGCAAATTCAGAATTATCTAACATGATCAACACTCTGGGAGATGATTGTAAAATTTGCCTGCACAACTCTGCACCAATACTACCTCCAGCTCCAGTAACTAAAACCACTTTAGAAGCGATACATTTTTCTATTAATTCTGGATTAGGAGGAACCGGTTCTCTACCAAGAAGATCTGAAAGATCAATATCTTGTATCTGTCCAACGATAGCTCTCCCAGAAACAAGTTCACTTATTTTAGGAACCGTTTTAACAGAAACAGTTAATCCCGCTAATGAATTAATTATCTCTCTGCGTCTCTCAGATGAAATTGTTGGTAACGCGAGCAGCACCTGAGAAATATTAAACTCGGTTGAAATAGATGAAATAGATTTCGGAGGCACTACTGGCACACCATTTATAACTGACCCATGGAGACTCACTTCATCATCTACAAACGCTATAACTCTGAAATTTTCTCCATGTTGAAGAGCGGTAAGAAGTTGACGACCCGATTCACCCGCACCATAGATAATTACATTTTTTGAATTAAGCCACTTTAAAGAATGAAAGAACGCACGAACACATAATCTGGTGCCTCCAATGGAAAGAACGGCAAAGATCCAGTAAGTCATAGACAGTAGCGTTGAAATTTTATTTCCAGATACATATATCGCCATCGTTAAGACGATAGAAGAATAAGTTATAGATACTAATATCGTCCAGATCGCATGCTGACCCATAAATCGAATCATTGCTCTATAAAGTCCAATCCTGATAAAAATGACCGCACTAACCAGGAGAGTTACAAGTAATGGAATTATTAGAGTACGATCTACAAATCCGGTGTATGTATAATCACCGGCAAGACTAAAGGCTATTAACATCGACAACGAAAGATAAATAATATCTAGCGTCAACAATGAAATCGCTATCCTCTGTGGAGGCAAAGACACATCCGGACTCATGGAGACCGAACGATGCCAGAAAATTCTTCTAAGAAGAGAAAAGACATCTTTATTCATGCGAACATTTCCTTTGCCACTGGACTGAAGGAAAAAGGAATTCCTTCAAAAAGCCAAATGATGTGAACTTAAAGGCAATAACTAATTAAGCCAGTCTCCTAGACCTAAGTAATGCTAGCAATAGAGGAACATAAGTCAACAGCAGCAGATAAGCATCATAACCATCATAAATTGTAACAAAATAAGCGAGCGGAGCACACCAGAAACACTGGAATATGCCCATACTAATGACTACTTGCTTATGTGAGTCCCAATGACGAGCCAATCTCTGATACATATGTGACGAATGAGGCTTAAAAATATTTTCCAAGTGAATTAATCGAAATATTAAAGTGCCTAGAGAATCCGTTAAAAACGGACTAAATATGATAATCCAAGCTGCAACCGGTAAAAATTCGTTGGTAGATGTTTCAATTGCGAATGCTCCCATTAAAAAACCAGTTGGAATACTCCCCGCGTCACCCATAAATAGTTTTGCTGGTGCCCAGTTAAATATTAAAAATCCGAGCTGAACCGATGCAAACATTGAGCAATAAAATATTAAATTTTCCGGAGCTGAACTAATAATCAATAAAAATACTGCGATCACTAAAGAAATAATACAATTGGTCGCTAACAAACCATCTATACCGTCCATAAAGTTATGGAGATTAATAAAAAGGCAAAAACAAAGAGACGCAAAAAAAAATTCAGAACATGATAGTGATGGGAAATTGCTGTCTGAACCGAAAATAAAAACAGCTATACAGGATATAGAAAAATAAATTACGAGTCGTGAAATAATTTTCAATCCAGATATATCGTCTACAAATCCCACGACGACTAAAATTCCCAGTAATGGGAAAAGCAGATTGTTAATAAATTCGATTTCACCAAAAGCACTAAAAAATATTCCTATTGCTAGAAATACTGCATAGATAGCTATTCCACCTCCACTAATTACAGGAGAGCTATGTGCACTTCGCGCATTTGGATAGTCAATCCAATTCATTTTTTTAGCTGAGAAAATATATATCCAGCAAGCTATCAGCGAAAATATTGACGTTAATAATATAATCAATAGATACTCCAAAAATAAAACTCATTAAGAACTGAGAATTTTCTCTATAGCATCTTCAAATGAAATAGTTACTTCCCAATTCCTCAAGTGACTAGAATCAAAAACTTGGTGAGAAAATAACTTATTAAATGTAGTACCTACTGGCAATCTCCGTAATAGATCATTAAAAAGCGCTAAAACACGCCAAACGCTTAAAGGCAGCCAGCTATTTATTTCTTTTCGGCGGTACATCGTCCTAATAGCATCATAAATCCTACTTAACGAGTAAATTTCACCATCAGTAACGACAAATTTTCTCACGCTATTGCCAGATTCGCTGCCGACTAAGATCAAAAATGAGACCAAGTCGTCCACCCAAATCATGTTCCTAGCGCCTACATCAGGAGGTTTTGGCAACCCTCTCTCAACTGCTCTTATAAGATCTGGTAAATTACCTTTCATCCCTTTGCCGTAAACGAGAGCACTTCTCACAATCTCCACAGCCATATTGCTGTCAAAAAATCGTTTTTTTAATTCATTCTCGGCTCTCTTTTTTGAATCCGCATAGGGATCGACCGGTTTAGTAAAATCATCCAATCCTTTATTGGCATTTACACTACTTAAGAATACAAATTTTGGAACAGCACAGCTACATGCGTGTTCAGCAAGCTTAATAGTAGCTGCAAAATTTATTTGCTCATACTCCTCCGATGCGGCTCTTTGATGAGCAATTCCAGCAAGGTGATAAACTATATCCACATTTGAGAAGAGAGATCTTGGTATTGTTTCGCAAACAAAATCAATGCTGTGAATGACTTGACCTTTAGAAGTAACCCCACCCGATTTACTTACGGCCACCACCTCAAAACCCAAATTAAGCAGTTCATTTACTAGCCTACTACCAACAAAACCGCTTGCTCCTGTAACAAGACATTTCACGCTGCCAGGTATAAAAAACGGCGGTTTTTTCTATGGGGCTTTTTCAAATTTAAGCTCCTGATGAATGATTTCTAGCTCGAATAACGGATCGCTTGCTCTCGTAATGCTGCGACCCAACACAAGGTAATCAACACCAGAGAGAATAGCCTTCGATGCCGTAACTACGCGGCGTTGATCATCTGCAGGTTGACTAGAAGACCGGATTCCAGGTGCTACCAAAACGAACTTTTTTCCAAAAATATTACGCAACTCTATTGCTTCCCGGGCCGAACAAACAACCCCATCAAGACCATTATCCTTAGACAATTGAGCTAATTTAAAAACTTGTTCTGCAACGGGAGTATAAATTCCTATTTGGGAAAGATCATCTTGCTCCATACTTGTTAGTACAGTAACAGCAACTAAAATAGGGGATTTATCAAAATTTAAAATAGCCTCTTTTGCGGAAAATAACATGCGACCTCCCCCTGCCGCATGTACATTCACCATCCAAACACCCATCGACGCAGCTTGTTTCACAGCTCCATAGACAGTCTTTGGTATATCATGAAATTTCAAATCCAAAAAGACTTCAAATCCTAAATTTTGAAGTCGATCTACTACCGCTGGACCAGAGTTCGTAAATAACTCTTTACCAACTTTTACCTTACATAACTTTGGATCAAGCCTTTTTGCGAAATCGATCGCCATATTTAGTTCAGAAAAATCTAAAGCTACGATGATTGGTGTATCAAATCTCGAACGATCTCTCATTTAGGTTATCTTCTCTATCTCTTCCGAATGCAAAGGTCTTACGGTTCCCCAATATTTGCACCCGGGACAATACCAATGAAGTTGCTGCCCTGAAAAACCACAGTGATCACAACGATATTTAGTTCTTTGTTTAATTAAAGTATCAACTAAATTCAGAAGTTGAGCTAAATTTTTCCCAATGTTTCCGTTTAAATCAGGAGATTGCAATTTAATAAGCTTTGACAACCCGCCAAGCGAAGGATGTTCTCTCAGTTCTTTGTAAAGAAATGCTCGAGCCGATTCCGAACCTTCTGTCAACAGAAGGTCCTCCGCAATTTCTAGAGCAATTGTCGGATTTGGATGAGACTTATAACACTCTTTGAGATAATTGGTAATTGTGCCTTTTCGGTCAACTTTGGCAAAAGCATCTCTTAGAAGAAAGATAGTTTCAGAGATAAATTCTGGTGCAAACTCCCTAACCTGTTTTAAGGATTTAATTGCTTCTTTGGGTCTTCCACTCATTAATTCAATTTCACCAAGCTGGATCAGTGCACGGACACAATATCTATCATGAAAAATTGCTTTATTGAGAAGTTCTCTAGATAAAGAAAATTCTCCAGAAGTTTTTTTTTGAAAAGCCAATTCACAGTAGTAATGAGCTAGCACTATCGCTACCCCTTGTCCTCGTTCTTTAAAATCTGGAGGTGTCTTTAAAATTTTTTTCTTTGGCAATAACTCGATAGCAATTTTTATCGCTTGGCTCCAATCACGCTCACTTTGATACACATCTAACAGATGCCTTCGAGCAACTAATCTCTGCTCTGGCGCTTCATCTACTAAATCTAGCAGTAATCTTTCTGCTCTATCTAGCAAGCCAGCGCTTACATAGTCTCGAGCAAGCTCCAGATGCGCCAAATGAATGTGCTCTTGTGACAAACTTGGCCTTGCTAGTAGATTTTGATGGATACGAATTGCTCTATCCACCTCTCCGCGTTTTCTAAGTAAATTTCCTAGAGCAATATGTGTTTCAAGAGTATCGCTATTTACTTCCAGAGCATTGATAAACGCATCTACGGCCACGTCAGGTCGGCCATCCAACAGAAAGTTAAGTCCCCTATAATATTGACTAGGTAATTCTGAACGAATGGAGGGGGCGTTAAAGCTTCTCCGACCTAAAAACCAGCCAATACCTACAGCAAAAAAAAGAAGCCAGAAAACAAAAATGTCAGTCACTACTGATTAACCCCGAACGTCGTAATTGATCTACCTCTAATTGCGTGCTTTCTAACTTTCGACGAGTTCTAATCAAGCGGGCTTTCAAGCGCAGAGCTAATAATCCTGACAAAAACATGCCTAGCAAAGCTCCAAAAACCAGAGCAGAAAGAATCCAGAGTGCAATACTCCTAGGCCTAAAAGTTATGAACAAAAGATCAAGAGGCACAACTTGGGGATTCTGTATTGCTAGCAATGCTCCTAAAAGTGCCATGGCACTAATGAAAATTGCTAGGATTACAAACCTAAACAAATTCATCTAAAGGAGTGAGCAAAGATGTCTATTTTCAGGAAGTGTCCTATCAGTCAAATAACCTTTTTTTTCTTGGTTTATCATATGTTCAGCCATCGCTTAATGATCCGAGTGCATTCCAATATTTACTCTATGTCTTAGCTCTTTCCCTGGCTTGAAGTGGGGTACATATTTCCCTACCAACTCAACCACGACTCCAGTTTTAGGATTACGTGCCTTTCTTGCTTCCCTATAATGTAATGCAAAGCTGCCAAATCCTCTGATTTCGATTCGTTTACCCTGTGCAAGTGAGTCCGTCATGTGCTCCAAGATTGTTTTTATTCCCAACTCTATATCTCTAAAAGAAAGTTGATTTTGCCTTGATGAAATCGCCGATATTAATTCGCTCTTTGTCATATTTTACCTTAATTATCCATCACTTATTAATTTAAGATGTTAAAAAATCCTAATTCTGGGCATTGAGTCACATGAAAGCAAGTTCCCATATTTAAAAAAAAGGCTCGCATATGCGAGCCCACTTTTGATTTTTAACTACTTAACTATCCATCTTCGCTTTTATTAGATCTCCTATAGTACCAGGAGAGCTAATTTCCTCCTGATCACGCGCAACCTGAATTGCCTCTTGTTCATCATCCCTATTCTTTGCTTTAACTGATAATGCCAATATTCGACTCTTCTTATCAACTGATATAATCTTAGACTCAATTCTTTCAGAGATCTTAAATTCTGTTTTTATATCCATTCCCGCCTCTAGAGCAAGTTCATTCGCTTTAAGCACCCCATTCACATCCTCAGCCAACTTCACCGTAAGTGACTTTGAAGAAATATCGATAATTTCTCCCACTACAATCGACCCCACTTCATTAAGTTCTGTGTAGTTCATGAATGGATCTTCATCTAGTTGTTTAATCCCTAGAGATATTCGCTCGCGCTCAGAATCTATAGAAAGAATAACTGTTTCTATTTCATCTCCTCTGTTATAACTTCTAACAGCTTCCTCGCCAATCTCATTCCAACTTATATCTGACAAATGAACTAATCCATCTATCTCGCCCTCTAGGCCAATAAATATCCCAAAATCAGTAATAGATTTTATAGTTCCAGAAATTTTTTCGCCCTTAGCGTACTTAGTACCAAAGGCATCCCAAGGGTTTTGTTGGCATTGTTTAATCCCCAAAGATATTCTGCGACGCTCCTGATCAATTTCTAAAACCATTACTTCAACTTCGTCCCCAAGCTGAACAACTTTTGAGGGGTGTACATTTTTATTAGTCCAATCCATTTCTGAAACATGAACCAGTCCCTCTACACCTTCTTCAAGCTCCGCAAAACATCCATAATCAGTTAAATTAGTAACTTTAGCCATTACCCTGCTATCTACTGGATAACGATTCGTGATTTTCACCCAGGGATCGTCTCCCAACTGTTTTAACCCGAGAGAAACGCGATTGCGTTCACGATCAAATTTCAAAATCTTAACATCTACTTCATGCCCTACTTCTACTACTTCTGAAGGATGCTTAATTCTTTTCCACGACATATCAGTAATATGCAATAAACCGTCCACTCCACCAAGATCCACAAAAGCACCGTAGTCAGTAAGATTTTTCACTACCCCCTTAACAGACATTCCTTCTTGCAAGCTCTCTAACAACGCATCTCGTTCGACACTATTCGCTGCTTCCATAACAGCTCTACGAGAAACCACTATATTATTACGCTTTTGATCTAATTTTATTACCTTAAATTCAAGTTCTTTACCCTCAAGGTGCGCTGTCTCTCTAATCGGTCTTACGTCTATAAGTGAGCCAGGCAGGAACGCTCTTATGGAAGCAATGTCTACAGTAAATCCACCTTTTACCTTACCATTAATAACACCAACTACTGAGGTGTCTTCTAATTGCGAACGCTCTAGCTCTGTCCACGCCTCTACTCGCTTGGCTTTTTCCCGAGATAATTTTGTCTCTCCGAAACCATCCTCGACAGTCTCCAAGGCGACTTGAACTTCATCTCCAATATTTAGCAAACATTGACCAGTAGAATCTAAAAATTGTTCTCGAGGAATTACTCCTTCGGATTTTAATCCGGCATGCACGGTAATCCACTCACTATCCATATCAATTACCACGCCAGTTACTATGGACCCTGGTTCCATATCAACCGTCTTTAGACTCTCTTCAAATAATTCGGCGAAGGATTCGCTCATAACTTATTTTCCCTATAAATAAGGTGTATCTCTACACCCTCCGACTTCCAGCAAGATCGGGCAGATTGAATTCTTTTGAAGAAGGCTGCGGCTGGCACAGGTTATCCTTCAACTTCCTAGTTTTATTCTCCAGACGACATCCCTTAAATTAGAGAATCTCGATAGCACGCAATTCATTCATCACTCTTTCAAACACTTCAGCAGCCGAAAGATCTGTACTATCTATCATGAGTGCATCCTCTGCTGGAGCCAAAGGTGATACTTTTCTTGATGTATCTCGCTTATCTCTTAATTCGATATCTCCTTGAAGGCGGGCGAGACTAACATTTTCGCCTTTACCCATCAACTGTGAATGCCTTCGAGACGCGCGCGCATTCTCGTCTGCAGAAAGAAAAATCTTTAATATAGCATCTGGAAAGACAACTGTTCCCATATCTCTACCATCAGCAATCAGACCTGGAGCGTTACGAAAACTTTGCTGCCGACGAATCAGAGCATCTCTAACTCGAGGCATACTAGCTATTTTTGATGCACTCTTTCCACTTTCCTCAGTACGAATAGTTTTGCTAATATCAATCCCTTGATAGATAGTGCCAATTTCTCCATTTTTATCTGTCTGAAAATGAACCCTCAAATCATTTGCTAGATTAACTACCTTATCCTCATCCAGCAAATCAACATTATTTGCATCGCAGCTATACGCCAAAGCTCGGTATATAGCACCGCTATCTAATACATTCCAAGACAAAGCTTGAGATAGTAAAAAACTTAACGTACCCTTGCCGGATCCGCTTGGGCCATCGATTGCAATCACTCTTATCAAATCTTCCTTCATGCTTAGGGCGAGTCCACCTTCATAACGATATCCAATCCTATATTTCTAGCTGTTTCGCAAAAATTAGGGAAAGAAGTTGCAATGTTTTCACAATTACTAATCTCAATCGGACTTATTGCCGCCAGGCATGCTATTGCAAAAGCCATCGCG
>MDTG01093783.1_pt1 | contig 10074 bp, 11 predicted proteins | sample 811421 | NCBI WGS metagenome assembly MDTG01 (sample SAMN05326645, study PRJNA326480) | marine metagenome | isolation source: seawater | place: Pacific Ocean: South East | collected 2011 | reverse complement strand
GTGAGTTCTTTGAATTCGTGCAGAAGAACCCGCAGATGCGTCAGCAGTTGCGCGCGCCGATCTTCGAGGACAAGGTCATCGACTACGTGGTCGAACTGGCCGATGTCTCCGACAAGGAAGTCTCCAAGGATGAGCTCGAAAAAGCCATCGAGGCGATGAACGACGACGAGTAAGCGATCCGGTCAGATCGTATGAATGAAGGGCCGCCCCGGGGAGAAGTGGGGCGGCCCTTTTCGTTCGTGCGTGAGTGTACGCGGACGTCCATGCCTAGCATCCGCGCGATATCGGCCCCTTTGGGGGTCAGGCGCCGACGTCCGTGCGCGAACGAATCTGCTCCGCGAGTGCTGCCTTGAGGCGCAGCGCGGCGTTTCTCTCTTCTTCGGTGGTGGCAGCCGCGATCTGTTCGTCGCAGTAGCATTCCAGATCCGATTTCGGTGCGGCCCCGCGTGCCACGGCGGGCAGGGCGAGCGCCTCTTCATCGGATATAAAAACCTCTGTTTCGATACCCGAAAATGCGCGGATGCGTGAGATGCGTTCATCGGTGCAATCCAGGAGGGCTGCGAGTGCGGGCACCTTGCCCATATCTGCTGTGCGCCCGACGTAGTCATAGGGTGCATTGCCCGAGCGTTTCAGCACGCGATCCATGACTGGGTCGATCACTGTGACGATATCGGTCACGCCCGAGCGTTTCGCAGCTTCGAGTGAGGCGATCATGAGTTCGCATGTGGCGTATGAGACCGAATGGCGGTCGCGGCCACGCCCCAGGCGCTTAGTGTCTACGCAAAAGCGCGTCGATTCCCAGAGTGTCGCGCTGCGCAGAGGTGGTTCGCCGTCGAGGATGTCCGAAAAGACATCCGACAGCATGTGTGGACCAGTGGTTTGCAGGGCGCGCACGCAGGATACCACGTTTCCTTCGTCGTCGAGCCCAACTGCGTAGGACGGATCGAGGTCGTCGAACAAGTCCCGTTCGCGTCCGTCCTCGACGTTCACCTGCCAGCCAAGCCGGTCCCCGAAGACTCGTGCGCGCAGTTTGAACATGTCATCCAGCACATGGCCGAATTTGTCTTTGTTGATTGAGTCGATTACCAGGATCATTGTGATTTCCCCAAAATGACTGATGAGTTCCGTGAGTGTGAACGTGAGTGATGCGTCATGCATCTATGAGAGTAGTCAAAACGGCGGCTGATACTATTGGGGGAATCCCGTAAAGGAGGCACATGCGCTCTCAATTGCGTGAGATTACGTGTATTTAAAGCGCCTGCCACAGAACACGTGAGAACCGATGCGCATGGCGCTATCGCGGATATATCAATCCAAGGTTGATCGCCCGGCCAATTGCCTGTGGCGTGGTCAACGCCTGCAGCTTTTGGCGGGCCGACCTAAGATGAACCTCAACCGTGCGATGAGAAATCGACAGGATATCGCCGATGTCCTGTTGTCCTTTCCCCGCTGCCGTCCATTGCAGTATCTCGATCTCACGTGTCGAGAGAGAAGGTGCGTTCAGGGCTTGGCTCAGTGGATCGGAGCGGATAACCGCGTCATGCATGTGCACTGCGGCCGCTTGAAGCTCGCCGATGATACTGGGGATCAACAATTGCCATTCGCGGTCCGAGCAATCGCGCAAAACGCTGAAGCCGCCAACATCTCCGTACGGGCCACGGACCGGGATGGTCAGGCCGCGATCACCAATCCCAAAGGCCCGGGCGTCGCGAAACACGGCCTTGAACTCTGGTCCGCGGTCAAGGCGGCTCCAATCCACCGGCGAAATTGAATGCCGCGCCTTTGTTAAGGTCGGGTCTATCTCGTAAAATTTGTTCCGGAGGTAATGCGCTGACCAATCATTGCCATAAGTCATGTGTCCATGTGACGTGCCGCTTATCGGATTGATGCCTGCATAGGCGGCATGATCCAACTCGAACCGATCACGGACATCGTCAAGAAACTTGCGATAGCGTGCGCTCTTATCCAAAGAGTCATCTGATCGGATCGGATCCATGCCTTACTGCCACGCCACGTTTTGCGTCACGCCGCGATTGGCGTCCTTTGTCGTCTCTGCATAGGTACGAAAGCGAGTATTCTGCATGCGGGGGCCCGCTTCCTTTTGGTGTCATTTATCAAGAGATATACGCGCAACGATACCAGCAACCTGGAGAGCGTATCATCTGATTGGCAGTTTTGTCGACACCGAGCGTGAAAATGCCGTGCAACTGCGCTGCACGGCATTATTTCGTTTGGAGCGCTCGAACTCTAATTCGCGCTGTCGTCACCCTCGACGGCCTCGGCCACCGGGGCGAGATCGTCATCATCCGAGGCGGCGGCACCGATATCCTCAAAGAGTTCCGCGATCTCGAAATCGGCGGCCTCGTCGGCTTCGGCGGCGGCATCCTGGATGGATTTGCCAGAGGCTTGCAATTCAGCCTCTTCGTTGGAGCGTGCGACGTTCAACTGAATTGTCGCCTCTACCTCTGGGTGAAGCGTGACGATGACGTCATGCAGGCCGAGTTCCTTGATCGGGCGGGTCAGTGCGACCTGCTTGCGTTCGAGACTGAAGCCGTTTTCGGTGGCCGCGTCGGACGCGTCACGGGTGCTGACCGAGCCATAGAGCGCGCCGCTGTCGGAGGCCTGGCGAATCACGATGAACTGCTGACCGTGCAGCTTGTCCGCCATCGCTTCGGCTTCCTTGCGTGTCTCGAGGTTCTGGGCCTCGTACTGCGCCTTGCGCGCTTCGAAATCGGCGATGTTCTGCGCAGAGGCCGATAGTGCCTTGCCCTGCGGCAACAGATAGTTGCGCGCAAAGCCCGGCTTCACTTCGACGACTTCGCCCATCTGGCCGAGTTTGGCCACGCGTTCAAGAAGGATCACTTGCATCTGATTTCTCCTTATTTCACGGCGTATGGCAGCAGGGCGAGAAAGCGCGCGCGCTTGATCGCACGGGCCAGCTCACGCTGCTTTTTGGCGGATACGGCGGTGATGCGCGAGGGCACGATCTTGCCGCGTTCGGAGATGTAGCGTTGCAGCAGGCGCGTGTCCTTGTAGTCGATCTTGGGTGCATTATCACCCGAGAAGGGGCAGACCTTGCGGCGACGGAAAAACGGTTTTGTAGCCATGGTTTATGTTCCTTTCTTCAGATGATGGTTCAGCGGCGCTCGCGGCGCTCGCCACGCTCTTCGCGCTTCTGCATCTGGACCGAGGGGCCCTCGGCGTGCTCGTCCACCTTGATGGTCAGGACGCGCATCACGTCGTCATGCAGGCGCATCAGGCGTTCCATCTCCTGCACGGCCGAGGCGGGAGCGTCGGTGCGCAGAAAGGCATAGTGGCCCTTGCGGTTCTTGTTGATCTTGTAGGCCATCGTCTTGACGCCCCAATACTCGCTGTCCACGAGTGTGCCGCCATTGTCGGTCAGCACGGCACCAAAATGTTCGACAAGGCCTTCGGCTTGCGCGTTGGACAAGTCCTGACGCGCGATCATCACATGCTCATATAGCGGCATGTCAGCTCCATTTCTATCAAGGCGCATTTCATAGGACGGGCATTTTCCCTTTCGCGGCCCACCCACGAGAGACTGCGCGGTAAATAACGAATGCGAAAGGTCGTTAGCTCATACATGGCCGCATGGAATGGCGCAAGCCGATTTCAAGGTCCGTCGCAAGCCCACGGATTGCCGTGTCGGTGCCCCATTTCCGGCGCTTTTCGAGGGCAGTTTTGAAGAGTACGAGCAGAAGGATACGACCATGGTTGCATTGCCCGATTTCGAACGTGAATTCACCGAGGCCCCGCACAGCTTTCACGAGCCTGCGCATCTGCCCGAACAACGGCTGATCCGGATCGAGGCGTCCCGGGTGCTGCGCGGTGTGTGCGGCACGGCGCTGATGGCATCGACATTCGGTGTCTGGATCGTGCCGACCGGCGCGGATGATCCGGCGATGATGTTGATCAAACTCTTGTTCTCACTGTCTCTTTTCTGGGCGGGTATGCTGTGCTTGTTCAGGTCGGATCGCGACAGCGACCTTCCCGAGATTGCGCTCGACACCCGCGCCCGGCAATTGCGCGTGCTCTATCCTCAGCCCGGCGGGCGCACGGCACGTGTGATGGTGCATGACCTCGACGACCTGACGGAATTGTCGCTGTGCGACCGGATGCTGACCGCGCGGGACCGCGATGGACGCCAGATCGTGACGCTAGAATTGCAAGATGCGCGCACCGAGCAGACCTTGCGCCGTGCGCTGAGCCTTGTCGCCTGACGGCGCTCTACCGGCGATTGTTCGCCAATCCACAGGGGCTGTTTGAAACTGTAGTATTGTGCTTCGCGGCAACCATGCCAATTTCGATCATGTCAATTCGACATAATCTGTTTGGAGGTTTCCGTGATGAGACAGACATTGATCGCCGCTGCGCTTGCCTTTGGGGCAACCGGCGCATTCGCCGCGCCCGAGGCCTATACGCTCGACCCGAGCCACAGTCAGGTCGTGTTCTCCTATAATCACCTCGGGTTCTCGACCACCTATGGCATGTTCTCGGGCTTTGAAGGCGAGATCATGTTCGACGCCGAAGATCCGGCGGCCTCTTCGGTCAATGTCTCGATGCCGGTGATGTCGATGTTCACAGGCTGGGAAAAGCGCGAAGAACACTTCATGTCCGATGATTTCTTCGGCGCGAGCGAGGGCGACGTGGTCACCTTTACTTCGACCGGGATTGAAGTGACCGGCGACAATGCCGCCAAGATTACCGGCGATCTGACGATGAACGGTGTCACCAAATCGGTCGTGCTCGACACCACGCTCAATCAAAAAGCTGACGCGCATCCGATGAACAACAAGCCATGGCTGGGTTTTGACGCCACCACGACGTTGCTGCGCTCGGATTTCGGGGTCGACAAATTCGCCCCCTACGTCAGCGACGAGGTTGAGGTGAAAATCTCGATCGAGGCTGGCAAGGGCGAATAAAACCGCTGCTCCACTCACGGAAAAGCGGGGCCGTTAGCGGGGATGCGGACGGCCCTTTTTTGTGGCGGTTTTCAGGTGCCGTAGGCGCGGTCGGGGGCCATGATGTCGTCTGCCGCCGCTAAAATCGCCTGAACGATCATATCCAGTTCAGGCCGCGTCAGACGGGCGGGCAGGCGGGCGTCGCAGGCGCGCATCAGCATCCGTCGGGTTTGCGGCAGATCGGGCGTCTCTCCCGGCAGGAATTGCCAGTTCCAGAAGGCGCGGGCATTGTCAGCGCTAAGGCCAAAGATTTGCACCTTGACCCCGCGCGCCGCCGCCGCCTCGGCAAAGGCGCGGGTTTCCTCGTCGCTCAGACCCACAAGGTTGAACTGGATGGAGTCCGGGGCGCGCTCTTCGGGGGGCAGTTTTGCAGGAACCGACAGCCAGGGCGAGGTATTGAGCCGGTCTGCGACATAGTCGTGATTGGCGCGCCCGTCGCGCACCCGGCGCGCCACCTCGGGCAGTTGCGGGCGGATGATCGCTGCCGAAAGGTTGTTCAGGCGCAGATTGTAGAGCGGCAGGCGGTTTTGCCAGCGCGCAAAACCAGCCTCGATCTCGGGGTCGGGCGTCGCCAGATGTTTGGCCCAGTTATGCTCGTAAGCCCCCGACATGATGACGGCGCGGGCAATCAGATCGGCATCGTCGCTGACCATGATCCCGCCTTCACCCGCGTTCACCAGCTTGTAGGATTGAAAGCTGAAACAGCCGACGCGTCCGATGGTGCCGATATTGCGCCCACCCCACGTTGTGCCGAGCGAATGCGCCGCATCCTCGATCACCGGAATGCCGCGCGCGTCGCACAGCGCCATGATCCGGTCCATGTCGGAGGTATGGCCGCGCATGTGGCTGATTATGACGGCCTCCACCTCGTCCAGCCGCGCCTCGAAATCGGCGATGTCGATGCGGTAATTCTCACCCACCTCGCACAGCACCGGCACGCAATCGGCATGCACCACCGAAGACGGCACGGCGGCGAAGGTGAAGCCGGGGATCAGCACGCGAGCGTCGCGCGGCAGGCCAAGCGCCTTGAGCGAGAGAAACAGCGCCGCCGAGCAGGACGAGACTGCGAGTGCGTATTTCGACCCCAGAAGATCAGCGAATTCCCGTTCCAGGAGCGTCACCGGCGCGTTTTCCGGTGCGGTGTAGCGAAACAGATCGCCCGATTGCAGCATCCGGTCGATTTCTGCGCGGGCGGCTTCGGGGATGGGTTCCGCGTCATAGACATTGGGCGTCATGTTTTCGCATTTCCTGAATGTAGACTTCGGTTTTCCGGAACATATAGGCCGCAATTGTGACAGTTTGTCAAAGAAAACCCCGCCCGGTCAGAGCAGGGTGCGATTTTCAGCCAAAGGTAGCGGGATCAGATGCCGAGCCGGTCGCGCATCGAAAACCACGTCATCGCCAGCACCAGAAGCGGCGCGCGCAGCGCAGTGCCGCCGGGGAAGGTGGGGGCGGGCACGCGCGACAGCGTCTCGAACCCTGCCGCCTCGCCGCGCACGGCATCGGCCATGAGCTTGCCGGCATGGGTCGCGGTGCCCACGCCGTGCCCCGAATAGCCCGAGGCCGAGAGCATGTTGGGCGCAAGCCGCGCGAGATAGGGCATGCGTTTCATGGTGATCGCGAGTGTGCCGCCCCAGGCATAGTCGATGCGCGCGTCGCGCAGGTGGGGAAAGATTTCCAGCATCGGCTTGCGGACCAGCCCGGCGATATCGCGCGGAAAGCGGTAGCCATAGCTCTCGCCGCCGCCGAAGAGCAGGCGCTGGTCATGGCTGAGGCGAAAGTAATTCACCACGAATTTGCTATCCGCGACGGCCACGTCGCGGGCCAGCACGCGGGCGGCCTCATCGCCCAATGGCTCGGTCGCGGCGATGAAGTTGTTGATCGGCATGACGCGGGCGGCGACCTTGCGCTCGAGCCCGCCGAGATAGCCGTTGCAGGCAAGGATCACGTGATCGGCGCGGACGGCGCCTGCATCGGTGGCTACGCGCGCCGGGGTGCCACGCGTGATGTGATGCGCTGCCGACCCCTCGAAGATACGCACCCCCGCCGCAGTGGCGGCGCGGGCAAGACCGAGCGCGTAGGCCAGCGGGTGCAGATGGCCCGCGCCCATATCGAGCGTGCCGCCCCGATAGACGGGCGAGGGGCAAAGCGCCTGCATTGCGTCGGCATCGAGTTTCTCAAGCTGATCATAGCCATAGTGCTCGGCCAGATGATCGGCATAGGCATGCTCTGCCGCTGTTTCGCGACCCGAGAAACAGGCATGCGCCACGCCGGGTTTCAGGTGACAGTCGATACCGTGCCGGGCCACCAGCGTTTTGACCAGCGCCTTAGCATCCTCGGCCAGATCCCACAGCTTCGTCGCATCCTCCGACCCCACCAGACGCTCCAGCGCCGTCTGCTCCATCCGCTGCCCGCTGCCCAACTGCCCGCCATTGCGCCCCGAGGCGCCAAAGCCCACGCGCTGCGCCTCCAGCAGCACCACGTCGAGCCCCGCCTCGGCCAGACGCAGCGCCGCCGACAGCCCGGTATAGCCCGCCCCGACCACGCAGACATCCGCCCGCACCTCGCCGCGCAGGGGCGCGAACGGGGCGAGCGGTGCGCTGGTCGCGGCATACCAGCTTGGTGGATATTCGCCGCGCCGGTCATTGGCATAGAGCAGGTTCATGGATTCTTCTTGGTTAAAATACCCATATCAGGCCGCTGCAAGGGGCTCAGACGTTGAGCAGCAGATGCTCGCGTTCCCACGGGCTGATCACCTGCAGGAATTCCTCGTATTCGGTGCGTTTCACGATGTTGTAGACGCGGCAGAATTCCGAGCCGAGGATCTCGTGCAGGTCGGCCGCCTCCTCGAATACGTTGAGCGCCTCGCCCATGACGTTGGGGATATCCGGCTCTCCGGCATAGGCGTCGCCCTTGAATTGCTTGTCGGGCCACTCTTCCTTGATGATGCCCAGCAGCCCGCAGGCGAGGCTTGCTGCGATGCCGAGATAGGGGTTGCAGTCCATCCCGGCCATGCGGTTTTCCACGCGGCGCGACTCCGGTCCCGAAAGCGGCACGCGAATGCCGGTGGTGCGGTTGTCGCGGCCCCAGGCGAGGTTGATCGGGGCGGCGTGGTCCTTGACGTAGCGGCGGTAGGAATTGACGTAAGGGGCGAGCACCGCGATCGCCGAGGGCAGGTGTTTCTGCAAGCCGCCGATGAAGTGAAAGAACGCGTCGGTCTCGCCGCCCTGCGGGCCTGAGAAAAGGTTGCGCCCGGTTTCGATGTCGAGGATCGAATGGTGGATATGCATGGCGCTTCCGGGCTCATCCTCGATCGGCTTGGCCATGAAGGTGGCGAAACAATCGTGGCGCAGCGCCGCCTCGCGAATGAGGCGCTTGAAGTAAAAGACCTCGTCCGCCAGCTTGATCGGGTCGCCGTGGCGCAGGTTGATTTCCAACTGCCCGGCACCACCTTCCTGTGTGATGCCGTCGATTTCGAAGCCCTGTGCCTCGGCGAAATCGTAGATGTCGTCGATGACGGGGCCGAACTCGTCGACGGCGGTCATCGAATAGGCCTGCCGCGCGGCGGCGGGGCGGCCCGAGCGGCCCATCATCGGCTTGATCGCATGCGCCGGGTCGAGATTGCGCGCCACGAGGAAGAATTCCATCTCCGGGGCGACGACCGGTTTCATGCCGCGCTTGTGATACATCTCGACCACCCGGCGCAGCACGTTGCGCGGGCTGTAGGGAATCGGTGCGCCGTTGCGGTCGAACGCATCATGAATGACCTGAAGCGTCCAGTCCGCCGTCCAGGGGGCGGCGGAGGTGGTCGACATGTCGGGCCGCAGGATCATGTCCTTCTCGATGAACCCGTCCTCGTCCGCCGCCTCGCCCCAGTCGCCGGTGATGGTCTGGTAGAAGATCGAATCCGGCAGGTGGAAATACTGCTGGCGGGCGAATTTCGAGGCCGGGACGGCCTTGCCCCTTGCGATACCGGGCAAGTCCGAGATGATGCATTCCACCTCGTCCAGCCTGCGGTTCTCCAGATAGGTCTGGGCCGCCTGCGGCAACGTCTTGGTAAAGTCGCGTAGATCGGCCATGTCAGGCCCCTTTCCTGAAGACATCCGCGATGCGCGTGGCCATGGCGGCGTTGTCGGTGGGAGTAGAAAGCAGCCCGCGCGCATGGTTGCTGAGCGCGTCGGGCACGACGCCGGGCGCGCGATGGTCCAGCAAGCCCTGGATGAAGGCGGACCCGTATTCGGGATGCGGTTGGACCGTGTAAATCCGCTCGCCAATGCGCATCGCGGCGATGTCACAGCCCTCGGCGGTGCCTATGATTTCCGCACCGCCGGGGGCCTCGATCACCTGGTCCTGGTGCCATGCGTTGAGGGTGAGGGGCCTGCCCTCGATATCGTATTGCGTGGCCCCCACGCGCCAGCCATCGGGGTGTTTAACCACAGTGCCGCCAAGCGCCTGCGCGATGATCTGATGGCCAAAACAAATGCCGACCAGCGGCAGGTTTGCGGCGTGAATGGCGCGGATCAGCTCTTCGAGCGGCGGAATCCAGGGGTGATCCTCGTAAGCGCCGTGCTTGGAGCCGGTGATGAGCCAGCCATCGGCAGCGTGCGGGCCGTCTGGGAACTCTTGATCGACGACCGCGTAGGTCTCGAAGTCAAATCCTTGGCCGTCCAGCATGCGCGCCATCATTGCGTCGTAATCGCCCGTGTCCGGCAGGAGCATGTCGGGGGCGTGGCCGGTTTGGAGGATGCCTATTTTCATCATTGGCTCGTTATTTGATCAAATTCTGACGTGGTGCTGCTGCACACAGGCTACACCGTTTCGAGATAGGTCTTCCAGTGATCCTCTGCGTCGATCCGCGAGATATGGGCGTGTTCCTGTCGCTTGGTCATCACAAGATTGCGGATCAACTCCGCCGGAAAGATGCGCGCGATCAGCGGATCGGCCTCGAAAAGGTCGATGGCCGCGCCCCAATCGGCGGCAAGTTGAGGCAGGTCGGCCTCGTAGGCGTTGCCGGTGATCGGGGCGGGCGGCGTCATGCCGTCCTCGATGCCGGTGATTGCCGCGCCAAGGATGGCAGCGAAACTGAGATAGG
>MDTG01091753.1_pt1 | contig 10074 bp, 7 predicted proteins | sample 811421 | NCBI WGS metagenome assembly MDTG01 (sample SAMN05326645, study PRJNA326480) | marine metagenome | isolation source: seawater | place: Pacific Ocean: South East | collected 2011 | reverse complement strand
TGGATACGGCCTGCAGTTTGACGGAGAGCGCTTTGTTACCGTGGATTGTGGCTATTCTACATGGTCCGGTGCTACGCTCTATTACCGCGAATTTGGTACGGGTTGGATGTACGAGACCACTCCCGCCCCCGGAACGACCACGTGGTATGGCGATGTAATCCCATCCGGCGAAGACATTCTGTCAGTAAACGTAGAGACGTACTGGTCTGCAGCATCCATCGGCGATCGTGTCGATTACTGGGTCTCCGCTGATAATGGAACACATTGGGAAGAGGTTGAATCCGAATCCACGATTCATTTTGACCATCCGGGCAAAGAACTCGTATGGAAAGCGCAACTGATCGGTTCTACGGCTGTTTCATGGTGGGTTGACATCGAATACAGCACGGATTACGAAACCTCTGGTGATTGGATTTCACCCCATTTCAACACGGGCACGAAAGTGGGTAAAGTGCGCCCACAATGGACAGCAGAAGTCCCGTCCGGAACAACCCTTAGCGTCGTTGTATCCAATGACAATGGAAGCACTTGGCTTGATGCGACCAACAACCAAGAAACGAGTTTCTCAACCGAGGCAGCAGGGAACACCCTTCGGTATGCAGCGTTCTTTACCAGCACAAAATCCGACCTCACACCAACCCTTGACCGATTTGTGCTCGAATACGAAGAAGGCTACCCTGACCGTCCGATGCTTGACGTTGGCGGGGATGGTACCTACGACTGGGAATCGGATATTTTCCTCAACGAGTCCTCCGTTGTCGCATCCGATGATTCCCCCATCGGTGCCATCGTAAAGAAGGCACCAACACTTGTTGATGCGTTCAATGACCACATTCCTGAAAACGGCGATGGGATGGTAGAGATTCCAATCGCTGTCAAAGCAGCCAGTTCCGGGCGCGTGAAGATCTCGAACATTGACATCACTTACGCCATGCAAACCCGAGCCGTGGGCGCCTCCTTTGAAGGAGGTCTGGCTGCACCGGATGGATTGTACAGGAATTTCATCACCCGAATCGCCCCTGGCGACGATGTGGACCACGTCACCAAGGCCGTCATCGGCATCGAGCACACGTACAGTGATAATCCCAATTTCACGTGGTTGCGTGGTGATTCGTGCACGGTCAATTCAGACGCCGGTGGAATAGTGACCTTTGACGCCGCCAATTGCACCTCAATGGAGGATAGTGATGGCGTTGTATCGGTATGGATGCCGACCAAGGTCAATTGGTCATGGGACGATGAAAGCAGCACAGAGGCCGTGATTTCGGTTGAAGACGACCTTGGCATCGCCGTTAACCAATGGACCAGTTCCGAGATGGAGCTCGTGGTCGAAAACGATGTTCAGTTGGATGGCCTTCGTGTTTGGGAGGAAACCGGCCGCCAACTCTTCCCAATGGATTGGGTTCGAGGTGGGTTTAATCTCAGCTTTAGCGGTTCCATTCATTTCCAAGACTCACAATTGATGCCTCCTGCTGGCAGTTTCTCTTTGCGTGTGTTGGGGCAAAACGTGACTTTTGACGGCGACCCCATAGGTGAACCCTCAGTCCTCTATGAAGAAGTGAACCCTGCCTTCGGGGCTTACAACATGACCTTTACTTCGCCGATTGAATCTGCACCTGGTGGCATGATCTTCTATGTCCAAGCTGTCGATTTGGAAAACGGTTCGACGTACACCAACCCCAACTACAACACCATTCGTCTGATCCTAGATGGAAACTCCCCGCTAGTGCTCAGCGCCACACCCATGGACGGTGAAGAACGACACGCTGGTTCAGCCGGAGTGGGTCAGTCGGTCTCCATCGTTGTCCAAGATTCAGTCGATCCTCCGCGCCAGTTGAACTTGCACTATTGGGTGGGTTGCAAGGCAAGCGATGCCATTGGATGCACAGATTACAACTTTGATGGCCTACCCAACGAAGACGAGTATGAGATGAAAACGCTCTCATCGCCTGAGACAAGGGCTGGTGGGCTCAACATCTTTGAGGGCCTCATCGATGATTCCATGTTGCTTCACAAGCAACGAATCTCGTTCTATGTTTCAGGTTCGGATGAGCAAGACAACGAGATTGCCATGGGCATGGGCCCTGTTTGCCCGGCTTCATCCATCACGTGCGGATACCGACCCGGGGAAGTTCAGCCCGATTGGGATGCAGATTTGGTCACATACTTCATTCGTCAAGAATTTGAACCTGAGGTTGACTTAGGGAATTCATCCATCCTCGGCCATGACGACTACGAACCGCTTCATCCGGGTATCCCTTACACCGCTCAAATCAAGTTGAGTGACATCAATGGGTGGCAAGATATTCAATATGTCCAAGTTGCTCTTGGCGGCGACTTTGATGACGATGCGTCCTCCATGTTCATCTCTCTCGCTGAGGGCCAAGATGGCGAACCTGTCGCCGTCATGACATCGGGTTCGGACAACATTGCTGTTTCGAACCTTTATTCGTCGGTTAGTCTTGAAGAAAGCAACGATTCTGTGGTCATTATTCAGGCCCGCTTCCAGTTGACCTGGATGTTCCCCGAGGCATACGATACCGATGGAGAAGGTCATTTCTTGCCTCGTGTCAGGGTGACGGACATGCCGTGCAATGACAACGAAATTACGCCTTGCTTTGAGGTCGAGGAGGGACTTGGTGATGATTGGTGGAGCTTGGACAACGATTTCCGATTTGATACTCAACCCGGAAAGATACGAGCCATTGAACTGAGAAACAGTGAGAACCACTACAACGATGAAAATTTCGAAACCATCATCGGCGCCGGTCAAGCTTTGCGTGTCTCAGGACGTGTCCTCTTCTCAGAAGCCGAAACCCCTGCACCTGCCGGTGCGTTTGACGTGGTGTTTGGCGACTTTGAAAACAACTGGAGAACATCGACAAGAGATGACGGTGAATTCAGTCTTGACCTCCTTGTTCCTGCAGTCCGTTCGGGTCGTCTTGACATGCGGCTGAGCATGGACGATATGCCCGGATTTGCCCTTGATGAAACCGACTTTTCGCCACGTGTGCGCCTCGCTGTTGACAACACGCGCCCAACCATCGACAGCATCACTTTGAACGGTGTTGAGGGCGGTTCACCGCTTTCAATTGGAGAAGCCGATCAGCTCGAAGTTATTTTGATCACCAACGACGAAAACGGGTTTGACGTCAGTGAGGCCGCTGTTCTCCACTACCGCGTGAAAGCCGGTGAGGCAGAAATTACCCGAGGAAGTGTGCTTCTACCGGACATCACACCCTTTGGTGAACAATTCTTCTGGAGCGGCTTGCTTGATTTGACGGACTCAGGAGCAACAACGCTTCTACCGTCTTACACGGTGGATGTGTGGGTTTCAGGTTCCGACGAAGCTGGGAACCCGTACGACACGGCCACAAACGCCATGCACGATCCGTTTGCTTCTTGGCCGATGGCCTTGATTGGACCACGCATCGATTTGCAGGATGAGGGAACTTCCCTTCAGTGGGACACGCCAAGCCCTTATGTGGGGGACACGGCAACCATGCTGATCACGGCTGAAAACCTTGGTGGAAACGGCAACGTTGTCTTTGGACTACAGGAATTGGTTGACGGTGGGTTCTGGTCCATGGTCTCCACGGTTGACGTTGAGGCATCCGCCGGGTCAACGCTCTCAGTGTCGCTGCCAGTGATGGCGGATGCACCCGCCGACTCCAGCATCGACTACCGGGTTGTTGTCCTGGTTGATGGCGTAGAAATGGACCGCTATACCGTTGATTCACTGCTCATCAAACAAGAAACCATCCGTGATGGTGCTGCTCTTTCTCAGCAGTTGTCAACGGACGTGTTCAGTGTGGCCTTGTTCATCATTGCTCTTGGCTCTGTTTCGTTCGGCATGTACGCCATGGTGCTTCGGCGGCGCATGCTCGCCCCTGATACGGAGGAAGAAATCGCCGATCAGACCGATGTGGTCGCCGAGGAAATGAAGGCGGAGAAAGCTCTTCCCGAGATTGCACCTTCGGCTCCACCTGCTCCGGCCAGTCCAATTCCGCCGCCTCCAACTGCCGCCGTCGTGCCAGACAGAACTCAGCCAGCCCCACTACCACCTACCGGATTGCCGGAAGGATGGACCCAGGAACAATGGAATTCTTATGGCTGGCAATTCATTGATGCGCTAGCGAAACAGTGAGGGTGAAGCCGGTGTCTGACGAGTCCGTTGAAGGCTTGGTCGTCTTGACTGAGCGCACGGTGAATCTCATCAATCAGTTGAGCATGCCTCTGGTTGAGGTTTCCCTCGTCATTCAAAAACACATGAACCAACTGATGGATACCCTGACGCAGCACCTCGAGGCAACAGGAGAAGTCGTTCATGAGCGTGTTCTCATGCCATGGCCATTGGACAGTGATTTGGTAGAATCCGAGAACACGTTTTCCCTCGAGAAAGTGATGGACATCATCGACCAACAACGGATGGACATCCTTGACACCCTCATTCGGGTGACGCTCATTGAGATCAACGCCACGATTATCGACGCTATTTTGGCGCTGCGTCAGTGGGAACACCTCGCACGAAGCCAACTTGCCTCTGCGACCGGGCCGGGTCAATTGTTTTCGCCGCTTTCAATCCCTGACGATTGGTAAGCAGGGATTCAAGAACTGCCGATGAGAGGGTGAAATAATGAAGAGGCGAAACATTGCGTTTTTTTTGATTCTCATGTTCATGAGCGGCACCCTCTCTGGATGCCTCGGTGAAGACGGTCTTGATTTGATTCCTGAAAAGAAAGGCGTCCCGGGCGGCCTCACGCTCGCTTGCCTGCGCAGCAGCATGTACACCTCGATGGTGATTGAAATCAGCCACGACCCTGGCTATCGACCTTTTTCGAGCAGCACTGACCTGTTGGTCGACCGGTTGGAAAGTGTCTGCGACAAACCCTCCGGTATTTCCGTTGAATTCAACGAGGTTAACTTTGATCACGAAGGGTCATGGTCTGCCCAAGATGTGCGCGATAATGGGTGGGATGCGAAGAGTAACTCGCCACGCGATGGGACAACACTCTACTGGCAAGTGTTGTTCCCGGCTGGTACCTATGAAACCGATTCAGTGCTGGGTGTCGCCGTCGATGCTTCAACGGCGGCCTTGTTCAGCGATTCCATCGATGAATCAGATGGCCCCTTTGGACGACCCTCGGTCGAGGATGTGGAAAACAGCGTCCTTGTCCATGAAGTCGGCCATCTTTTGGGATTGGTCAACTTGGTCTATCAATCACCCATCGACCACGAGGACGATGAGCACCCCGGTCATTCGAACAACGAAGATTCTGTGATGTACTGGGCGATTGAATCAACGGATGTTTCGAACTTCATTTTTGGAAGCCTGCCCAGTGACTTTGACGACGCAGACCGCTCAGATTTAGCAGGCTTAGCCGATGGTTCCCTCACCGTTCGGGATCAGCTTTGGCCATGAAGCTCGCCCATGGTTTGCACGGCGTCTCGCCATGCATCGAAAATTGACCAGAGGTAAAGGCCAATCCACAGCACGAGGGTGAGGGCAAGCGGAATTTGCAACAATGACCATTCAAAACCACGGCGATGGTTTCGGTTGAAGTGTTGGCCGAGGAAAAGGAAGGGGACTGCCGCCAATACCGCTGCAATCAATGGGCGCAAGGCCCCCCAAGTACCGACCCCAAAGGTGATTTCTCGCCATATTTCCTTGACGATACGCACCGGTAGGACACCCGTTTTTGGGGCGGAGGATTCAGGTGCCAATTGGACGACCAATTCCTCTTCCATGGAGGTGGCTGGCCTTTCTTCTTTGTCAAGATGACGCCGAATTGGCGAGGGTATGAATGAAAAACTGCTTTTCTTGTGGACGGCCATGAACCCAAGGCCGAGGGTGCTCATAACCGGGTTTGAACAGTTCGGAGGCCATGCCACAAACATCAGCCAGATGGTGGCCAAACGCTTTGATGGTGCCCGTTCAATTCAATGCCCTTGGACAAATCAATCGGTTGAAGTGGAAGTGGAATTCGAAGTTCTAAGCGTGGACAAGAACGGTGCGGAGGCCACAGCTCATCGAATTCGAGAAGGTGAACGCTGGGATGCTGTTCTCCACCTTGGTTTGTGCGAATCATGTGTTGAACCCCGGTTTGAACTCTTGGCTCACGATTGGTTGGACATGCGCCTTCCCGATAACCAAGGGCGTCAAGTCTCCAAACAACCCATCGACGGTGAGGGCCACCGAGGTTGTTGGTTGGACCTCTCGTTGTGGAAGAAAGAACGTTTTCCGTTGAACTACACATTGTCCTTTGATGCAGGGGCTTACCTTTGCAACGAAACCTACCACGCCACCCTCAAAGCTCAGTCCCTACACGGACACGGTTCCCACATGCCAAGCCCTACCCTTTTTCTCCACCTTCCTTCCGAGGAGAACATGTCGGTCAACATCGCTGTTGAATTTGTCGAAGTATGCCTCGGCTACATGCTTCGTCCCTACCCTAAATCCCCTCAACACGTGGTTGCTGCTTGCTTGTTGGACGGTGACCGAGTTTTGGTAACCCAACGAGCGTCGGATGAATCCGATCCTGGTTGTTGGGAATTTCCGGGTGGAAAGTTCGAGGAAGGCGAGGCTTGGTCTCAAGCGCTGGTTCGGGAAATACACGAGGAACTCACACTGGATGTTGCAGCGAAGTTTCCATTGGGTTCATGGTATCGGGAACGCGGCGCAGAGGCTTTCGTCATCCATTTGGTCTCGGCCGAATTGGTTGGTAAGAAACAGGACATTCAGTTGTCCGTGCATCAGTCGGCTGAATGGATTTCAACCGCTCAGCAAAACTCACGAACTTGGGCAGGAAGGGACGACGAGATGGCCGCTTTTCTTCACGAAGCGTTCAGACCCATGTCGTAGCTTCTCCGTCATGTTCCATGGCCCGATCATCGTTGATGTGCCGTGGGACTTGACCACGTCCAGCGTGCCAGGTTGCCGCTTGTAACCAATCCTCGAGCCCGGACCCAGAAACGGTGATGCGAAACACGCCTCCAACCGGTTTGTCCCCGGGGATAGGGAATGCGATTTTCCCAGCTACAGCGGCTTGACGTGCGATCGAAAACGTCGTGGTATCTCCGCTCATTTCCATAGACATCGTGTCAAGGGCGGTGTCCAGAATCCGTTGTTCGTGGAGTTGTTGCAAAAAAACCCCGAGAGAAACGTCCTCAAAGGTCCACACCGCACTGGATGGCCGACCCATTGTTGGCTCTTCGTCCATTGATTCTCTGGAAGCATCGGGAAACAATATCTGCAGGGCGTTAAGGACTTTTTGAGGCGAATCTACGCCCTCAAGAACCGTCATGATTTGCGTGGAAAAACCCTCTCCTGTGCCCGTCAAGCGGAGTCGAGTCGCATCCATGTTGGCCCGAGGTACTGCACCTCAAAGAACATACCTCCGGTGGGTATCTTGTGCGAAGGGGTGAAAGCGGGAAGGTTCATCCACAGACCATGGATGGAGGGAATGGCCCGTCTTTGGCAACCGTCATCCCGGTCTACAACGAGGCCGCTTACATTGAAGCATGCTTGTTGAGTCTGCTTCAACAAAGCCTCCATCCATCAAGGCACATGATTTTGGTTGTCGACGGTCATTCCACCGATGCAACGGTGGAGTTGGTCACCAAGATTATGGAGCAACACCAAGGTGATGAATGGCCACTTCTGCAATTGGTGAACAACCCACAGCGCAGCGTGGCCCATGCGAGAAACATCGCCCTGAAAACCCTCCCGTCAAGTGTTGAATTTCTTGTTGAAATGATCGGGCATGCCACCGTTGGGCCAGAGCATCTAGAGCAACGTATGGAGGCCTGGAATGCATGCTTAGAACTCGCTGGAGACCGTCTTGCTGCCGTGGGTGTACGCGTGAGTGGACACACGGAATCAGTTTCTCGAACCGCAGCATGGGTTGAGGCCGCTTTGGCCTCACCCTTGGGAAGGAGCGGTGGTCAGTTCAGCCAATTTACACTTGTGGGCCAAACCAAGGTGCCCGCCTTCGTGATGCACAAAAGAAAAGCACTCGACGCCGTTCAGGGATGGGATGAATCATTCATTACAAGCCAGGACAGCGATCTTTCTATGCGGTTGCTAAAAGCAGGTTATCAGCTCTATCGACACCCGAGGCCCGAGGTCTTGATGCACAAACGAAGCACGTTGAAGCAATGGTGGAAAATGGGCCACAGGTACGGATTTTGGAGAACAAAGGTGTTGTTGAAACATCCCTTGCGTGCCAAGTGGCAAGAATTCCTTCCTCTCCTCGGACTTCTTGCGACGCTATCCTTTTTCTTAGCAGGCATAGCTTGGTACTCGGTGCTCCCTCGCGTTTATGCAGGGGTTTTACTCATGTCAGGCCTTGTTGATGCCTTCCGTCACAGAGACTTTTCGGCTACCCTTGGTGTACCTCTTTGCCTGTTCATGCTCCATGTCAGTTTCACCCTTGGGTTGTTTGATGGATTGTTGCGAAAAGGCCGACCTTCGTCGGACCGTGGTTAACACAAGAAGCCAATAGGTACATCAATTTAGAGTGGAAACAGAGGCTGAGCAACATGGGGCAAACCAAGGGGCTTACCAACAGGAGTTTGAGTGCTTTACCGCTCCTTTTGATGGGTTTATCCCACCTTTCTCTTCCTCCGCTCCAAACCATGTTCGAGCTTGAACCCCGGCTGATGTATGGATGGTATTTCCTTGCCATTTTGCTCGGCGTCGTCATCTATCGCCGTTCCGGCGTGGTAAAAGACCACGAGTACAACCGGGCCAAAGCCATGCGCAAAATCCAACACGTCTACGAAGCAGAGGAACGCGGTGTCTGGGGGACTGACGTTCAACTCGATGCAAGCATGGACAAGAACACGCAACTCGCCTTGTCCCGCTCAGTTGGTGAACTTTCAGGAGAAGCGCCAGAAATGGAATTGGGAGAAGATGCCAAGGTGGACGTTGAAATGTTGAACGAGGCCAATCACATCGTCAAAGCCAATGCGCGCATTTCCGGAGGTGCAACGTTGGACGATGAAGTCGTCACGGGTACCATTGGTGCGACGCGCAAGACTGGGCCCATGGACCGATTCCTTGACGGCGTTCTAAGTCTGTTTGGTGTTGATAGTCGAGCTGACCGAGAAGCTCAACGGCAAGCGCGCCTGCAGCAAGCTGCTCGTGTGGCTCCAGTCACCGCTCAACGCCCTGTTGCTCCTGTTCGCCTCAACAAAGATCAGGATGAATCCGAGGTCAACCTCACGTCGATGAGCGATTCAGGTGGGGTTGAAACCGTGATGACGACGTCTGGCAGAATTCGGGAAACCGACGGTGATGCACCTGCTGCGAAGGATGTGCCGGTCGTGAGTGAGTCCCTTGAAAGCATGGCGATGATGGGAGTGTCCCCCTCAACAACCCCTTTCATCGCCACAACGGGCCCGACTTGTCGTGGCTGTGGTGCACCCGTTGGTCCAAGTGAACGATTTTGTCCACATTGCGGTCTTGACCTTTGATAGCGGGGCGTGAGGTTCAAAGCAGATTCCGCATCGTGCAAACCGAGGACGATACCATGAGCGACAAACGAGACTACTACGAAGTCTTGGGCGTTGACAATTCAGCATCAGCGAGTGACCTCAAAAATTCCTTTCGACGACTCGCTCGAAAATACCACCCCGATAGGAGTACAGAACCGGATGCTGAAGACCGTTTCAAAGAAATCCAAGAGGCCTATGCCGTTCTCTCAGACGACCAAAAAAGGGCCCAGTATGACCGATTTGGCCACGATGGCCCCCAAGGGTCAGCGTTTGGTGGATTCGGTGGAGGCGGGTTCAACATCAACCTCGAGGACATCCTCGGGGGTGATTTCTTTTCTTCGTTCTTCGGCGGAGGTTCCCGTCGCCGTACCTCTCGTCGCGGTTCTGATATTCTTCTCCGCCACTCCATTTCACTCGAAGATGTGTTCCTCGGAAGCGAACAGGAAGTCGTGGTCGACCTCCCCGAACCGTGCGGTACGTGCGAAGGGACGGGAGCCAAAGACGGCACCCTGGCGACATGTTCCACATGTTCTGGCCAAGGCCAAGTTCGTGTGCGCCAACAAGTCGGTCCATTCA
>MDTG01018141.1_pt1 | contig 10074 bp, 6 predicted proteins | sample 811421 | NCBI WGS metagenome assembly MDTG01 (sample SAMN05326645, study PRJNA326480) | marine metagenome | isolation source: seawater | place: Pacific Ocean: South East | collected 2011 | reverse complement strand
GTGCTTCGCGTGGCAGAACGCGGGGCCGGCGCTCGCTCGGCACGATCGTCACCTCTGGCAGGCCCTGTCCCGCCTGCGCGCCGACGCGCCGGCGAACGTGCGCTGGCACGCCGCGCTCGCCGTCGGGGATGCGCTGCGTGATGATGAACTCGACGACGCGCGGATCGAGGCGCGAGCGGCACGGCAACTCGCGGCTTGGGTGCTGGACGCGCCGGACGACGCGGTGCTCCGCGGCTGCGTGGCGGTCGCATCTCACCCTGGGATCGCCGCCGTGCTCAAAGAGGTCATCGCTCGCGCCACAGACACCGCCGCGCTGCGGCCAGCGATCGTGGACCTCGCGCGTCGCGCGGTGCGGAGCAGGGACGCCGACGCGCAGCGCGGGCTGCTGACGTTGGCGGGCGAGTCTGGCGACGCCGCCGCGCGACGCGCGCTCTTCAAGGGCGCAGCGGCGGCGCTCCCCAAGGGCAACCGTCGGGCCGGTTGGCTCGACATCGGCGGCGCGCCCGCCGGGTTGTCGGCCGCCGGCGTCGACGCCGACAAGCAGATCCGTCGCTACGCCCACGCGCTGCTCAGCGCGGTCCGCGTCGGCGGCGAAGCGTCCGCGCCGGTGGTGAAGAACCTGACGTCGGCCGAGCAGGCGTTCGTCGCCAAGGGCGCGGTCGTCTTCCGCGGCGCCTGCGCTGCCTGTCACCAGCTCGACGGTCGGGGACAAGAAGGCCTCGCGCCGCCGCTCCGCGACTCAGAGTGGGTGACCGGGCCGTCGGAGCGGCTGGTGCGGATCGCGCTGCATGGCGTGCGCGGGCCCATCGAGGTCGACGGTAAGACCTGGAACCTGGAGATGCCTGGGCAGGGACACCTGAGCGACCCGGAGCTGGCGCAGGTGCTGAGCTATCTGCGGCGCGCCTTCGGTCATAAAGCTTCGTGCGTCGACCAGGCGGCCGTGACGCGGGAGCGCCGGCGCGCTAAGAAACGCGCGGGCGCGTGGACGGCCCCGGAACTGCTCGGCAAGAAGTAGCCTTGGCGCTACCTTGTCGCTCATGAGCCTGTTCGACCCTGTCGAGGAAGACCGTTTCACCTTCGGTCTGTGGACCGTTGGCAATCCAGGACGTGACCCGTTCGGGGAGCCGGTGCGACCCCGCGTCGGGCCCAACGACATCGTCAGAGGCCTCGCCGCGTGCGGCGCGCACGGGGTCAACCTGCACGATAATGACTTGGTCCCGTTCGGCGCCAGCGCGCGCGAGCGCGATCGGATCGTCAAGGAGTTTCAGGCCGCGCTCGCCGAGACCGGCTTGAAGGTGCCGATGGCGACCACCAACTTGTTCTCGCACCCGGTCTTCAAGGACGGCGCCTTCACCGCCAACGACCCGAAGGTGCGGGCCTTCGCGCTGCAAAAGACGATGCGCGCGATGGATCTTGGCGCGGAGTTGGGCGCGAAGATCTTCGTCTTCTGGGGCGGCCGGGAAGGCAGCGAGGCCGACGCCTGCCGCGATCCGCGCGACGCCTGGGGTCGCATGCGTGACGCGATCGACTTCCTGTGTGAATACTGCAAGGAGCAGGGCTACGGCATGAAGTTCGCGCTGGAGGCGAAGCCCAACGAGCCGCGCGGCGACATCTACCTGCCGACCACCGGGCACATGCTTCACTTCATCTCGACGCTACAGAACGAAGCGATGGTGGGCGTCAACCCGGAGGTGGCCCACGAGGTCATGGCTGGGCTCTCGTTCGCGCACAACGTCGCCGAGGCGATGGCGTGTGACAAGCTGTTCCACATCGACCTCAACGGTCAGAAGATCGGCCGTTATGACCAAGACCTACGGTTCGGCAGCGAGGACCAAAAGGGGGCGTTCCTGTTAGTGCGCCTGCTTGAGGGCACGCTCGGCGGCGCGCCGTACACCGGGCCGCTGCACTTTGACGCGCACGCCTATCGCAGCGAGGACCAGGAGGGCGTCTGGGAATTCGCCAAGGGATGCATGCGCACCTACAAGATCCTCAAGCACAAGGCGCAGGCGTTCGACGCGGATCCCGAGGTGCGGGACATCATCCAAGCGCAGCGAGACGACGCGGTCGACGCGCTGCTTTGCGGGGGGTACAGCCCAGAGAAGGCCCAGGAGCTAAAGTCGTTGGACATCGACGCCGCCAAAATCGGTGAGCGTGGTCTGCGGTACGAGCGCCTCGATCAGCTGTTGGTCGAGCACCTGCTCGGGGTGCGCGGGTAGCGCATGGGTCCGCTCTTCCTGGGGTTCGACGTCGGCACGCAGAGCGTTAAGGCGTTGGTCGTCGACGCCGAGCGCGGCGAGGTCGTCGCGCGGTGCAGCCGACCCGTCGAGTTGATCGACGGGCTCGGCGAAGGGCACATGGAGCAGCATCCGCAGGACTGGATCGACGCCGTGGTCGCGACCGGCGGCGCCGTGCTGGGGGAGGTCGACGTGTCGCGGGTCGCCGCGATCGGGGTCTCGGGCCAGCAGCACGGTTGCGTCGTGCTCGACGACGCTGACGACGTCGTCCGCCCCGCCAAGCTCTGGTGCGACACCGCGACCGCGGCAGAGGCTGCAGCGCTCGGCGAGGCGGTGGGGCGGCCGGTGCCGACCGGCTTCACCGCCAGCAAGCTGCTGTGGCTGAAGCGGCATGAACCCGAGAACTGGGCGCGGGTCCGCCGGGTTCTGCTGCCGCACGACTACGTCAATTTTTGGCTGACCGGCCGCGCCGTGATGGAGCGGGGCGACGCTTCGGGGAGCGGTTGGTTTGACCCCGTCGCCCGCGCCTTCGACGAGCGTGCGATGGCGGCGATCGACGCTTCGGTCGCCGGCATGGTGCCTGACCTGATCGACGCTGATGCGCTGGTCGGCGAAGTGCAGGCCTCGGCGCGCGTGGCGCTGGGGCTGCCGCCCGGGGTCGTGGTCAGCGCGGGAGGCGGCGACAACATGATGTCGGCGATCGGCAGCGGCGCGACGCGGGAAGGGGTGGTCGTCGTCAGCCTTGGAACCTCGGGGACCATCTTCACTCGGACGGAGCACGCGGTCGTCGACCCGGACGGATTGATCGCGCCTTTCTGCAGCAGCGACGGCGCTTGGATGCCGCTGTTGTGCGTCATGAACCTGACCGGCGTGACCGAGGAGGTCAAGGCGCTGACCGGGATGGACCACGCCGCGTTGACAGCAGCGGCCGCGCAGGTCGCGCCGGGCTGCGACGGTCTGCTCTGGCTGCCGTTCTTGATGGGGGAGCGGGTGCCAGATCTGCCGACCGCGACCGCGACTCTCCTTGGCATGCGGCCGGGCTCGCTTCGACCTGGTCATTTGTATCGGGCAGCGCTCGAGGGCACGTCGCTGAACCTCGGGCTGGGCTTCGAGCGGCTCCAGGCGCTCGGCGTCCTGGTATCAGAGGTCCGGCTCACGGGCGGGGCCGCGAACAACGCGCTGTGGCGGCAGATCCTCGCCGACGTCTTCGGCGTCAGCGTCGGCGTCCTCGAGGAGACGGAGTCCGCTGCGCTGGGCGGCGCGCTGCAGGCGTGCTGGGCGACGCGCCGGGCGCGCGGCGAGGACGTCGGCGTAGACGAGGTCGCGGCGCCCTTCGTTCGTCTCGGGCACGAAACGCGTCCTAGTCCAGCCGCCGCTGACTACGCCGGGCTGCTCGCGCGCTACCGTGACGAGCTGCGCCGCGTCTATCCATCTTGACGACGTTACTTCTTGCGCAGCGGCTTCTTTAGCTTGGCGACGAGATAGCGCGGCACCAACCTGCTCGGGAAGCGGATGTCCAAGGCGTCTCGCGGGACCTTCCACCACGACGTGCCGAAGAGCACGTCGACCTTCTCGATCTGCAGCGCCATCGTCGCGAACTCGCCGCCGCCGGAGATTTTGAAGACGACGTCGGTTTCGTGGACGGGGTTGTCGAGGCGGCCGTCCGGCGGGATCGGCGTGCCCAGCACCATGAACTCCTCGGCGTCGGCAGGCATCTTGAGATCGGCGAAGTCCTTGGTCGGGTAGAGCTTCACCGTGTGCGCCATCGACCAGACCTCGTCCGCGTCTGGGCTGCCGTCATCGTTCGCGATGCCCCTCAGAACGACTCTGTTGCCGACGCGGACCTCGGCACGCAGCAGCCGCTCAACGGGCGATCGGGTCTCCTCGTTCGTGCGCTCGCCGTTGGCATGCCACGCGCAGCTGAGGACGGCGAGGGTGGACGTGACGACGGCGGCGATGTTGTGCATATGGGGCGGAGAGCGGACGTAGTCGGACGCTCACAGCGAATCATAAAGAGCGGCTCGCTGCATCTTTTGCGGCGTCCACAGCGGTCGATTCGGCCGCGACTCTCCGAGCGCCTCGCTACTTGTCTCGGCTCGCGGCGCGGATCGCTGCGGCGCGGGCGGCGCACCACGCCGCGTCGCGCGCTCCGTCGGCGATCACGTAATATTGGTCCAGCACGAGGGGCTGCGCCGCGGTGACGTCGACCGCTCTCGTGGCGCCGAACCGGCCGTAGTCTCGCGTCGACCACTTGGTTTCACCGCGGTTGCCGGCGCCTTCTACGCGCAGGATGGTGTAGCTGTCGGCGCCGTGTCGCTGGATCGCCGCGATCCACTCGCACTCGGTCCAGACGTCGTTGCCGTGGCCTCGCGCATCGTCTGGTCGAACGTAGGCGACCTTGGTCGCGTCTGCGGGCGCGAACGCCTGCGGGGATCGCAGCTGCTGGCCGGAGTGCTGCGGGTCGCCCGCGAGGCGAACCTTCCCGTTGGGCGCGCGCAGCTCGCTGCGGAGGTGCAGGGTGTAGCTGTCGGCGCGTTGCTCGGTGATCTGGAGGCCGCGGCGCTCGGCGATGACGACCTCGCCAGCCGGCGTGATCCACTCGATCGCGCAGACTTGTGCGCCCTCGGCCATGTTCATCGCGTCGTGCGGCAAGAACCCTCGAAAGACCTGCAGCTCCTGCTTGGGCATGTGCCAGAAGTCGAACCGTTGGCCGTTCCACTTCGTCCGGTTCCAGCCGATGAACAGGCCCTTGTGGTGTTGGAACATGCCGCCGTTTCCCTTGGTCAGCAGCGTGCCGTCCAGCGCGCGGACGTGGTGGAACACCTTACAGGTGTCGTGGTGGCGCTTCGGGTCGTGTTCGCGGTGGAAGAACATCGTGGCAGGCGCGCCGCTCGCGAAGGTCAGGTCCAGTCCGAGGACCGCGCGCGCAGCTTCGGCGTCTCCTTGCGCTGCAGCGCTGGCGGCGAGCGCGGCGGTGAGGGCGAGCTTGGACAGGTGGCAGGACGGCACGAACGCATGGTAGCACCTCGCGCCTTTGCCTCTACGCTGCAGGCATGCAACTGGCGCTCTACGTGCATCCGTTCGACCTCCGGGCGTTGGCCGACCACGGCGGGATCGCGCGGCTGCGCGACCTCGGCTTCGCCGAGCTGTCGATCGCGACCAGCTATCACGACGGTCGCTGGTTGACTCCGTGGAACCCCGAACGGCGGGTTCGCTTCCTCGAGGACGGCTGCGTGCACTTCCGCCCGCGCGGGGACTACGGGTTGCTGCGGCCGATGCTCTCGAGCGAGGTTCGGGAGGGGGAACCTTCGCCGCTGGAGCGCCTCTGCGTCGAGGCAGCGCAGGCGGGTATGAGCGCGCGTGCGTGGACGGTCTTTGGCCACAACACCCAGTTCGGCCTCCAACACCCCGAGCTGTCGGTCGAGAACGCGCACGGCGACCGCTACCCGTACGCGCTGTGTCCGGCGCAACCCGCGGTCAGCGACTACCACTCGCGTATGGTCGGCGATCTGGCTGCGCACGAGGGGCTGGGCACGATCGAGCTCGAGGCGCTGGGCCAGATGGGGATCAAGCACTCGAGCCACCACGACAAGAAGTCGTTCACGCCCAAGGGTCTGCTCGACTTCGCGATGTCTGCCTGCTTTTGCCCGGCGTGCATGACGCTATACGAGGCCGATGGTCGCGACGGAGAGCAGGTGCGTCGCAGCGTGCGCGCCTTCGTCGACGCGATGACCCGAGACGCAGACGCGATGGCGCCGCCTGCGTCACCCGCAGACGACGCCGGCCTCGCCGACGAGCAGCGCGCCTGGGTAGACGCGGTGTTGTCGGTCCGGCGCGGGACCGTGGCGCGCCTCGCGGCGCGGGTCGTCGCGGCCAGCGGCGAGGTCGCGCGCGCGGTGCAAGTCCACGCAGACCCCTGGTTCACCGGGAGCCAGCTGTCGGCGGCGTCGGCCGCGGCGTTCCCCGTCACCGACCAGCGCGTGTTCACTTGCTACGGCGAGGGGCCAGATCAGATCGCGGCGGGCCTTGACCACGAGGGCGCGCGGGTGACGGCGGCGTCGCCGCGGCGTGTATGCGTCTGGCCGAAGGCGCCGCAGTTCCGGACCGACGATGACCTCGTCCAACTCCGCGAGGTCTGCGTCAGCAGGGGCGTCGAGTCGGTCGCTGTCTACCATCTCGGCCTTCTTCCGTGGCGAACCGTCGAGCGCGTCGCCAAGATACTCTCATGATGATGCGCCTGTGGCACGCAGCGTTGTGGCTGGCTCTGACGACAGGTGCGGTCGTTGCTCAGCAGCGCCCGCGGCTCGTCGTGCTGTGCTCGGTCGACCAGTTGGCAGACTGGGTCCACGCGCTGGGCGCGCCCTACTATGCAGAAGATGGCGGATTCCGCCGCCTGCAGCAGCGCGGCGTGACGTTCGACAACTGCGTGTACCAACACGCTTGCTCAGAGACCGGGCCCGGTCACGCGACGATCGGAACCGGCGCGCCGGCGAGCCTGCACGGTATCGTCAAGAACCAGTGGTGGTCCCGTGACGAGCAGCGATCGGTCTACTGCGCCGGAGGCACAGCGGAGGCCCTGCCGGACTTGCCCGAGGGCAAGGACCGCAGCCCCGCGATGCTGCTCGTTCCGACGCTGGCAGACTCGGTCAAGGCGCATATCGCGGGCAGCAAGGTCGCTTCGGTGGCGTGGAAGGACCGCGCGGCGATCCTGATGGCCGGCGGCGCCGCCGACGTCGCCGCGTGGTTTGAGAAGTCGACGGGTAACCTCGTCACCAACAAGGTTTGGGTCGACGAGACGCCTGCGTGGATCAAATCCTTCAACGAGCAACACGCGATCGACCAGTGGTTCGGGCGGGCGTGGGATCGCACCGGCCCTGCGGCGGCCTATCGCGGCCTCGTCGACGACCGGCCCTATGAGCGCGCGCACCTGAACGGATCGAACGGACGAACTTTGCCGCAGCCGATGACCGGCGGGCTGCAAGCGCCGGGCGCCGCTTACTACAGCCAGCTCTACGCGTCGCCCTTCGGCAACACCATCGTGCGGCTCGCCGCCGAGGCAGCTGTGCGCGGTCTGAAGCTTGGTCAGGACGACGTCCCCGACCTGCTCTGTGTTAGCTTCTCTTCTACCGACGTGCTGGGCCACGTCTTCGGCGCCGACTCCGTCGAGGCGCGCGACGCGCTGTTGCGGCTGGACCGAGACCTCGGCGCGCTGTTCCGGACGTTCGACGCAGAGGTGGGCGAGGGCCAGTGGTCGCTGTTCTTGACAGCAGACCACGGGGTCGGGCCGACGCCCGAGCAGGCGCGCGCGAACGGCGTCGCGGCTGGGCGCGGGCCGCTGGACGCGTGGGTCAAGTCGGCGGTCACGGCTTCGCTGACGAAGCTGCTCGGAGCGCCCAGCGAGGGCGTCGCTTACGTCGAGCGCGTCAGCGAGAACACGGTGTATCTCAACCAGAGCGCGATCGCGTCCGACCCCGACGGCGCCTTGGCGGCGGCGACCGAGGCTGCGGCGAAGGTGCGCGGCGTGATGGTGGCGTATGCCACGGAGGACGTGCGCGGTGCGTTCGATCACCCCGACCCTATTCGTCGGGCGCTCGCATACGCCATGGTCGAGGGGCGAGCCGGCGACGTGCAGTTCGTCAATCGGCCGTACTGGCTGAACGGGACGCTCCCCGCGTCGCACGGGACGCCGCACGTGTACGACCGCGCGGTCGTCGGCTTCGCGATGGGCGCGGGCCTGCCGCAGGGCCGGCGGGTCGCGACCCAGATCACGCCAGGCTTCGGCGTCTCGTTGTTCGCGCAGCTCCTCAGGATCCCGCGCCCTTCGGCGGCGACGGAAATCGTGCCAGAGTCGCTGTTCAGCGGCCGCTAGCCTGCTTGGCGTCGGTCGCGTGGGCTGCTGCAGGCGCTCGATCTGCGCGCGGCTGCGCCGCTGCATCAGCGCGCCGAGGGTTCGGGCTTGGAGCCGCGTCGCCGCGCCAGCTAGCATGCGCGCGTGAACGTCGCAGCGACCGTGTCTCTCTCCCTATTCGCCGGCTCCTTGCTCGCGCAACAGGACCCTGCGCTGCTCGACGCCGCCCGCATCACCTCGGGTGAGTTCCGAACCGATCGCTTCGGCCCGGCCCGATGGCTCGACGGTCGCCATTACGCGACGCTGGAGCAAAAACAGGGCGCGGACACCTTCGAGCTGGTCCGTTACGAGGCGGTGTCCGGTGAGCGGGACGTGCTGGTCTCTGCTGCGATGCTCTGGGCGCCCGCAGAGGGTCGCGCCATCCGCATTGAAGACTACAGCTTCTCTCCAGGCGGGGACTGGCTGATGGTGTTCACCGACAGCGAGCGTGTTTGGCGCGAGAACACCCGCGGAGAATTCTATGTGCTGCCGCTAGACGGCAGCAAAGCACCCCGTCGTCTGGGCGGCAGCCAGCCGAAGTCGTCGCTGCAGTTCGCGAAGTTCTCGCCAGACGGCAGCCGCGTCGGCTACGTATCGGAGAACGACCTCTTCGTCGAGCAGGTGGTCGGCGGCAGCCAGACACAGCTCACCGATGACGGTTCGGAGACGGTCATCAACGGCACCTTTGACTGGGTATACGAGGAGGAGTTTGACTGTCGCGACGGCTTCCGCTGGAGCCCTGACGGAAAACACGTCGCGTATTGGCAGCTGGACTGCAGCGGCGTCGGCGAGTTCTACATGGTCGACAACTTGAGCGACCGCTACGCCCGGATTGTTCCGGTGCAGTATCCAAAGGCCGGCACCACCAACTCCTCGTGCCGGGTCGGCGTGATCCCGGCCGATGGCGGCGAGACCGTCTGGATGAAGACGCCCGGTGACCCGCGCGAGACCTATGTACCTCGGATGGAGTGGCACCCTGGAGGTGCCGAACTAATGGTCCAGTGGCTGCCGCGGCAGCAGAACCACCTCGTCGTCTACGGCTGCGACGTCAAGAGTGGCGCCGTCCGCAAGGTGCACGAGGAACGCGACGCAGCCTACGTAGACGTGCGCGAGGATTTTCGCTGGAGCCAGGACGGGGAGTCCTTCTTCTGGACCAGCGACGTGGCCTTCCAGGGCGACGCCGAGGAGGCGTGGCGTCAGGCGGGTACGGTCGCGTGGCGCAACGACGGCGTGGTCAAGCAGCTCACCTGGACGCAGGGATACGACGTCATCGCGGTAGAGCACGTGGACCTAGAGAGCGGCGCGGTCTTGGTCAGCGGCGCCGACGGTAAAGCCACTGGCAAGTGCTTGTTCGTGGATGGGGCGGCCGAGGATCGTCGCCGGGTCTCACCGGAGGCCGCGCGGGGCTGGCACGACTACCAGATCAGCGCCGACGGCTCGCTGGCGATCCACACCTTCTCGTCGTTCGACGACCCGCCGGTGATCGATCTCGTGCGGTTACCGTCGCATGAACGCGTGCGCGTGCTTGTCGACAATCAGCGGCTGCGTGCCAGCTATGACGCCGTCCAGCGAGGTGAGAGCGAGTTCTTCGAGGTGACCACCGCTGACGGCCACGCGCTGGATGGGTGGGTCATGTATCCGGCGGGGTTCGACCCCAACAAGCAGTGGCCGGTGTTGTTCCATGTCTACGGGGAGCCGTGGGGTCAGACGGTCAAGAACACGTGGTCACTCGGACATCACCTGTTTCACCGGTGGATCTGCCAGCAGGGTTACGTCGTGATGTCTGTGGACGCGCGCGGCACCCCCGCGCCAAAGGGCCGCGATTGGCGCAAGGCGCTCTACCAAAACATCGGCGTTATCAGCTCTCACGACTGGAGCCAGGCTGTCGACGCGCTGCTCGGGAGGCACGCCTGGATGGACCGCGAGCGCCTCGCCATATGGGGGTGGTCAGGC
>MDTG01206817.1_pt1 | contig 10075 bp, 11 predicted proteins | sample 811421 | NCBI WGS metagenome assembly MDTG01 (sample SAMN05326645, study PRJNA326480) | marine metagenome | isolation source: seawater | place: Pacific Ocean: South East | collected 2011 | reverse complement strand
CAGTGCCTGTAATTTTGTTACAGCTTTTAGTAACAATAGTTTTTTTTGACAGTCTTTGGATAAAAACTAACAAAGGAATGACAAGAGCTTTAGTGGGTGAAATTGATACTTTCATTGTTGCTTTTGACAATGAGGATAATGATAAAGATTATCTAATTGATTTATTTTCAATTTATTTAGATTTGAATATTAAGTACTTCCAAGACAAAAATTTTGATTTTGATTTAAATGAAAGATGGTTTAGTCCAATCGATAGATCTTTAAGAAGAGAATTAAAATCAAGTATGGGTAATAATAAGTTTTGGTTTAGCACTACTGATTACCTAGAATTGATAAACATAAGAATTAAATATAAGGATGGATATTTTGAGTTTTTAATTCCTAAAGACAGAGTCACTAGCTCCTCAGCAAGATTATTTGGTTTATGGATATCTGTTCCTGCAATATTTTTAATATTTGTTGCACTAATTTTTTTAAAAAATCAAACTCGCCCAATAACTAATTTAGCCAAAGCTGCAGAAAAATTTGGAAGAGGTGAAGAAGTAGACGATTATAGGCCTTCAGGATCTTTAGAGATACGGCAAGCAGGGTATGAATTCGATAAAATGAGAAAAAGAATTTTAAGACATTTAAATCAAAGATCAGAAATGTTATCAGGCATCAGTCATGATTTGCGAACTCCATTAACTAGGATGAAACTTCAACTTTCTTTTATAAAAGATGAGGAAATATCCTCAAAGTTAAGTGAGGATATAAATGAAATGGAGAAAATGCTTAATGAATATTTACAATTTACTAGCTCAGCCCACTCTGAAAAAAATGAAGTATTTGACCTTTCTGATTTATTGAGTCAATTGATAGACAGGTATGAGAATAAAAATATTTCAAAAAATTTAACAAAAAATATATCAATTAACGGAAGAAGAAATTTACTCAAAAGAAGTTTTAATAACATAATTGATAATGGTCTCAAATATGGAAAAAATATGAATATTGAATTAAATAAAAGTGGAAAAAATATCTTTATTATCATAGAAGATAATGGTCCTGGAATTCCAATAGATGAATATGAGAATGTATTTAAGCCCTTTTATAAAATTGATAAAGGTAGAGGTGAGACTAAATCAAGTGTCGGACTAGGATTATCTATAGCTTCTGATATAATCAGATCACATGGGGGCCATATAACACTTGATAAATCATCATTAAATGGACTGGGTGTTAAGATTTTTTTACCCGCTTAGTTTTTTTTTTATTCTTGAGCTCTAATTTTGAAATCATTTTTTCAATATTTTCAACTCTATTCAATAAAACCTCAAACTCATCTTTGCTTGTAAGTTTCATTTTAAAAACAATCTCATCTCTCTTTGATTTAAGTATATTCAATATTTCAGAGCCTAGATCTTTTGAGGTAATAAGACCTTGTTCAAAAATTTTGGATAATTTATCTAGAACAAATTTTGAATTTTTCATATTTTTATTTAAATATTTGTTATAACTTATAATCATTTATCAAAATGTTCATTAATAATATTGACCCAGTTGCATTTCAATTTTTTTCAGTAGAAATTAGATGGTATTCATTATCTTATATTTTCGGAATATTGATTGGCTGGTTTTTAAGCAAAAAATTTTTTATTACTGATCCAGAAATCAAACAAAAATTTGATGACTATATTTCGTATTTGATCATTGGTATTATAATTGGTGGAAGACTTGGCTATGTTCTATTTTATAATTTTCCTTACTTCATAAATAATCCGATCGATATTTTGAAAATTTGGCAAGGAGGAATGTCATTTCATGGAGGGTTACTAGGAGTAATAATATCAAGTGTATTTTTTGCAAAAAAGAATAATCAAAATCCTTTCATTTACTTAGATGTTGTGTCTCTTGCAGCACCTATTGGAATTTTCTTTGGCAGAATTTCTAATTTCATAAATTCTGAATTGTATGGAATAGAAACCAGTTTATTTTGGGGTGTAAAATTTATTAAAATTGATAATCTTTATAGGCATCCTTCACAATTATACGAGGCATTTTTTGAGGGGGTTATATTATTTATCATTTTAATATATTTTAGAAAAAAAGGTTTTGTTAAAATCCCAAGTTTAATATCTGGGATATTTTTATTTTTTTACTCTACTTTTAGATTTATATTAGAATTTTTTAGGGCTCCTGATGTACAATTAGGATATTTGTTTTTCAATCTCACAATGGGTCAAATTATAAGTTTAGTATTTTTATTAGTTGGAATTTATTTAATCATAAAAAATTATGAAATTAAAAAAGAATAAAGACTTACCTTTAGATGAATTCATAAATCAATGCTTGTATGATGAAAAATTTGGCTACTACATGAAAAAAAATCCTTTTGGTAAAAAAGGAGACTTTATAACCGCACCAAATGTTTCAAGACTTTTTTCAGAAATGATAGCTGTATGGGTAGTAAGTTTCTGGGAATATTTAGGATCTCCAAAAAGATTTAATTTAATAGAGCTTGGAGCAGGTAACGGTGAAATGATGAAAATTCTTCTTGAAAGTTTTCAAAATTTTCCATTATTTTTAAGTTCATGTAATTTTATAATTCACGAAAAAAGTCCATTTTTAAAAAAAATTCAGAAAAAAAAATTAAATAGATCAAAAATAACTTGGTATTCCCAAATGAATAAAATTAAAAAAATTCCAAGTGTATTTATTGCCAACGAATTTTTTGATGCACTTCCCATTAAACAATTTAAAAAAAAAGATGGCAAATGGTATGAAAATTATGTCAGATTTAATAATTCATCAAATATTTCTATTTTTGAAAAAGAGATAGAGGAAAAAAAAATAGAGATAGAAATAGATTATAAAATTTTTAAAAATCAAAATTTTGTTGAATATTCTAAAGTTGGTCATGAATACTTGAAAAAAATTGCTAAGATTATAAAAAAAAACTCAGGTGGATTGCTAATTATTGACTACGGTTATGCAAATAAAAAAATGAAAGACACTTTACAGGCTGTCTCAAATCATAAATTTGCCAATATTTTAAAAGATATTGGTGAAGTAGATATAACACATAATATTAATTTTGACACATATAAAAATTTTTCAAAAAGATTAGGCGGTTTGGAAACTAATATTACAACTCAAAGAGAATTTTTGATAAAGATGGGAATTAAAGAAAGAGCTGAAATAATCTCTAAAAATTTAAATTTCACAAGAAAAGCTGATATTTTTTTGCGACTTAAAAGATTGATTGATAAAAACGAAATGGGAGAATTATTTAAGGTAATGTTTGTAAGAAATAAAATAAATAAATTTAAGTTAGGATTCTAGATTGATTACATCGAAAAAATTGTCGAAATATAACAAAATTAATCATGGTTTTTTTAACAGAATTGGAGGAAAGTCAAAAGGTATTTATAGTACTTTAAATTGTGGATATGGCTCTAAAGATAAAAAAGTAAATATTAAAAAAAATCTTAAGATAGTTAAAAATAGAATTAGTAAAAATTCAAAAAATGTTTTTTTAATGAATCAAACACATAGTAATAAAGTCTTTTTTATAGATAAAAAATTTAAATTTTTAAAAAAGATAAGCGCAGATGCGGTTGTAACAGGCCAAAGTAAGATACCTATTGCAACTTTGACTGCTGATTGTGTGCCAATTTTGATTTACGAGAGGAAGAAAAATATTATTGCTGCGATTCATGCGGGATGGAAAGGAGCTCTTAAAGGAATTGTTAAAAAAGTAATCACCTTGATGATTAACAAAGGTTGTAAGAGAAAATATTTCACTGTCGCTATTGGTCCTTGTATACAAGAAAAAAATTATGAGGTTAAAAAAGATTTTTTTAATAAATTTGTTAAAAAATATGAAAAAAGTAAAATTTTTTTCAAAAAGAAAAAAAGTAAACTTTATTTTAATTTACCCAATTTTTTAAAATACCAACTTAAAATAAACAAAATTACAAATATCGATACTATAAAAATTGATACTTTTGATAAAAAAAATAATTTTTTCAGTGCGAGACGGTCTTTACAGTTAAAACATGATGATTATGGTAGAAATATTTCAATAATTATGATTAATTAAAGTTTTTCAATGAAATTATTAACTGGAAATAGCAATAAAATTCTAAGTAAAAATATTGCGAAATATTTGAAATCAAAACTTGTAAATTCTAGTATCAAAAAATTTGCGGATGGAGAAATTTATGTAGAAATTAATGAAAATATAAGAGGTAACAGTATTTTCATCATTCAATCAATTTCATCACCAGCAAATGACAATCTTATGGAATTGTTGTTATGTATCGATGCACTTAAGAGATCTTCGGCAAAAAACATTACTGCTGTAATACCTTACTTTGGGTATGCTAGACAAGATAGAAAAGTTGTTCCAAGAACATCAATATCTGCAAAACTTGTCTCAAATTTAATTACTAAGGCTGGTGCAGATAGAGTGGTAACAGTAGATTTACACGCCGGTCAAATTCAAGGTTTTTTTGATATTCCAGTAGATAATCTTTTTGCGACACCAATATTTGCGAGACATATTAAGAAGAAAATTAAAAGTAAAGAAATAATTTGTGTTGCCCCAGACGTTGGTGGAACTGAAAGAGCAAGAGCTCTTGGTAAAATTCTAAATGTTGGTCTTGCAATTGTTGATAAAAGAAGACCAAAGCCAGGTCAATCACAAGTGATGAATGTAATAGGTGATGTAAAAGATAAAACATGCATTATTGTTGATGATATAATTGACTCTGGTGGAACTATTATTAATGCAGCAAAAGCTCTTAAAGCAAGGGGGGCTAAAGAAGTTTATGTTTACATTACTCATGGTGTTTTAAGTGGAGATGCTGTTAAAAAAATTAAAAGTTCGGTGATTAAAAATTTGGTAGTTACAGATACAATTGATAACGGTCAAAAAACTAAAAATGTTAAAAACATAGAAGTTTTACCAATTTCAGGCTTAATGGGTGAAGCCATTAAAAGAATATCTAATTCAACTTCTGTATCAGATTTATTTAAATAATTACCTTGATTATTTATAAACATGGGTTAAAAAACTCTGTTTTATGAATTCACTAGACGCAAACATAAGAGAAAATTCCACTAAGGGACAGTTAAATTCTATTAGAAATAGTGGGAATGTACCTGCTATTATTTATGGTGGAAAAGATCAAAATCAAAAGATTTCTATTTCAAAAAAATCATTAAAAAATTTAATAGATAAAGAAAATTTTCTATCGAATATTATTACACTTAAAATTGACGGAAAATCTCAAAATGTTTTACCAAGGGAGGTAAAATATCATATTATAAGTGATGAACCTACCCATGTAGATTTCTTAAGAGTTTTACCGGGTGTAAAAATTAAAATAGAAGTTCCGGTAAATTTTATTAATCACGAAAAATCACCAGGTCTTAAAAGAGGTGGAGTATTAAATATTGTTAGAAGAAAGGTGGAATTAAATTGCCCAAGTGAAAAAATTCCAGAAAATTTAACTATAGATCTTGAGGGTGTTGACATTGGAGAAAGCTTTAAAATCTCCTCTGTTAAGTTAGACTCTGAAGTTACACCAACCATTATAGGTAGAGACTTCGTAATAGCCACTTTAGCAGCACCAACGGTTATTAAAGAACCAGAAAAACCTGCAGAGGCTGAAGTTGCTGAAGGTGAGGAAGGAACTGAAGGAGCTTCAGTGGCCGCTGATGGAGAAAAACCAGCAGCCGAAACCGCAAAAGGTGAAAAAAAAGAGGGTGATGATAAAAAGCCTACTGATAAAAAACCTTCTGAAGAAAAAAAATAATCAATCAAAATTGAAATATAATTCTATTTATTTATGCTTTTATTCGTAGGATTAGGTAATCCAACACCTGACAGTGAAAATAATAGACACAATGTTGGATTTAAAATTATTGACTCAATTAATAAAAAATTTAATCTTTCAAAACAAAAACCGAAATTTAAAGGTCTTTTAACTACAGGAAACATAGGAAATAAAAAAATTTATGCTATCAAACCACTTACTTTTATGAACAATTCTGGAATTTGTATAAGAGAATTAATTGAATATTTTAAAATTAATGCAGAAGATGTAATTGTTTTTCATGATGATCTTGATGTAGAATTTGGAAAAATAAAAGCCAAATTTGGTGGCTCAAACGCAGGCCATAATGGAGTAGCATCAATTGATAAGTTTATTGGCAAGGACTATTCAAGAGTGAGAATTGGAATTGGAAAACCTAAGGGGCCTATTGAGGTTGCAGACTACGTTTTACAAAACTTTGATGAGGAAGAGACTATAGGTATTGATAAGATTTCAAAAAATATAACCGACTCAATATCAATTCTCGTCGAAAAAAAATTAGATTTATTTTCTAGTACAGTAAATAACAAATAATGAGTTTCAAATGTGGTATAGTTGGTTTGCCTAATGTTGGTAAGTCAACATTATTTAATGCATTAACAAATTCCAGTAAAGCTCAGGCTGCTAATTTTCCATTTTGCACAATTGAACCAAATGTAGGGGTAGTTCCTGTCCCAGATAAAAGGCTTAAAAATTTAGCAAAAATTTCAAATTCAAAAAAAGTTATAAATACAACTATTTCATTTGTTGATATAGCTGGTTTAGTTAAAGGCGCATCAAAAGGTGAGGGTCTCGGAAATAAATTTCTTTCACATATTAGAGAAGTTGACGCTATTATTCATTTGGTGAGATGTTTTGACTCTGAAGATATTCAAAATGTTAACCCAAATGTAGATCCAATAAGAGACATCGAAATAATAGAGACAGAAATGATGCTTGCTGACTTAGAGTCTGTTCAAAAGAGATTAGAAAAAAATAACAAGAAGAATGTAGACGAAGAACAATTAAAGATATTGGAAATTACATTAGATTCTATCAATAATGGCAAAGATCTATCTTTTTTAAAAAGTGATTATAGCAAAAAACAACTTACTCAAAGTGGTTTATTATCGCTAAAACCAAAAATATTCGTATGTAATGTAGATGAAAAAAGTTTAATGGGTGGTAATGAGTATACCAAATCTTTTATCAATAAATTTGGGGATGAAAGTACTTTGATTATTTCTGCAGACATAGAAAATCAAATAAATGAACTAAATGAAAATGAAAAGGCCAATTATATGGAAATGATTGGCCTTAAAAAAACAGGATTAGATATGTTAATTCAAAAAGGTTATAAAATTTTAGAACTGGATACGTACTTTACTTCGGGTCCAGAGGAGACTAGAGCATGGACAATAGAAAAAAATTGCACAGCGCCAAAAGCTGCAGGTGAAATCCACTCTGATTTTGAAAAGGGATTTATTAGAGCAGAAACGGTCTCATATGATGATTTCATTGAAAATCAGGGTTGGTCTAATTCAAAAACCAACGGTAAGATGAGATTAGAAGGTAAGGATTATATTGTAAAAGATGGCGATGTATTAAACTTCCGTTTTAATACCTGACCATAACCTCTTCATACTAAAATAAACTAATGTTGTAAGTATGATTAAATACACAATTGCTTTAAAACCCATTCTATGCCTTGCCTCTAAATGAGGCTCAGCAGTCCACATTAGGAAAGTAGTAACATCTTTTGACATCTGTTCGACAGTTGCATTGGTCCCATCAGCATATTCTACAAGACCATCAGATAGCGGATTTGCCATTTTAATTTTGTTACCGTACATATATTTATTATAATATACACCATCGTCAATGATCATGCCTGCTGGAGGATCATCATATCCTTGTAACAAAGAATAAATATAGTTAACCCCACCACCTCTTGCTTTAACTAAAACTGACATGTCTGGAGGATAAGCGCCACCATTTGCCGCTTGAGCTGCTTTTTCATTTTCATAAGGCATCACAAACTTATCAGATAATTTTCCAGGTCTAGTGAACATATCACCATCCGCATTAGGTCCATCTGTAACCTCAAAAGATGCTGCAATTGCTTTTGCCTGTTCTTCAGAAAATTCTGGTCCACCCTTCTCTGCTAAATTTCTATAACTAACATATTTCATTGAATGACATGATGAACATACTTCAGTATAAACTTGATATCCTCTTTGAAGAGATCCCCTGTCAAACTTCCCGAAAAGGCCTTTAAAACTCCAATCAGTTTTTAAATATTCAACTTTCTCAGCTCCTAGGGAAACACTGGTTAATCCAAAAGATAAATGAAATAATAATAATATTTTTAGAAAAAATTTCACTTATTTTTGAGATCTTCTCTGTTTTTGGCCATCGCCAAATTAGGAGATCCTCCTAGGACAGGCTCTGTTATACTTAAAGGCACTGGGAGTGTTTTTTCTTTAAATCCTAAAACTGGTAAAATTACTAAAAAATGTAAAAAATAATATGCTGTAGCTACTCTTGCTATTAACAGATAAAGTCCTTCTGCCGGCATTGCTCCTACGTAACCTAAAATCAAAACATCAGCTACTAGGATCCAATAAAACTGTTTATACAATGGTCTAAATACAGCTGATCTTATTTTAGAGGTATCTAGCCATGGTAAAGCAGCTAAAATTAAAATTGCGGATAACATTGCTACAACACCCAAAAGTTTATCTGGAACTGACCTTAAGATTGCATAAAAAGGTAAGAGATACCATTCCGGAACTATATGTGCTGGCGTCACTAAAGGATCTGCCTCAATGTAATTGTCTGCATGTCCTAAGATATTTGGGGTATAAAAAACAAAAAAGGCAAAAACAATCATGAACATTAATAAAGCAAAACCATCCTTAATCACGATATATGGATGAAACGGCACAGTATCCTTAGAAGGTTTTTTAATATCAATACCAACTGGATTATTATTTCCTGGTACATGCAGAGCCCAAATATGCAAAACTACCAAGCCTAAAATTAGAAATGGTATTAAATAATGCAATGTAAAAAATCTCGTAAGAGTAGGATTATCAACCGAATAACCGCCCCATAACCATGTAACAATACCTTCACCTACAAGAGGTATTGCGCTAAATAAATTCGTGATAACTGTTGCTCCCCAGAAACTCATTTGTCCCCAAGGAAGTACATAACCCATAAATGCTGCCGCCATCATTAACAAATAAATAACTATACCTATAATCCAGATAATCTCTCTTGGAGCTTTATAAGATCCATAAAATAAAGATCTAAAGATGTGAATATAAACAGCTAAAAAAAACATTGAGGCACCATTTGCATGTATATATCTTATTAACCATCCATAATTTACATCTCTCATAATGTGCTCAACACTCTCAAAAGCCATGTCAGCATGAGCTATATAGTGCATTGCTAATGTCAAACCTGTTACAATTTGAGTTATTAAACAAAAGGTAAGTATTCCTCCAAAGGTCCACCAATAATTTAAATTTTTTGGTGTAGGATAATCTGTTAAATGATTTGCAAGTGTTAATAATGGTAACCTGTCGTTAAACCATTTTCCAACTTTCGATTTCGGGGTATATTCGTGTTCACTCATAAAAATTATCCTATCTTAATTGTATTAGCATCAACAAATTCATATTTTGGAACTTCCATATTAGTTGGTGCAGGGCCTTTTCTTATTCTTCCAGAGATATCATAATGAGATCCATGGCATGGACAAAACCATCCGTTGTAATCCCCTTTTTGATCCAAAGGAACGCAACCTAAATGCGTACATACACCGAGCATAACAAGCCATTCTGGATTTTTGGCACGATCCTCATCTTTTTCGGGATGTTTCAATTCTTTCATACTAACTGACTTCGCCTCTTCAATTTCATCCTGAGTTCTTCGTCTTATAAAAACTGGTTTGCCTCTCCAAAGAACTGTAATTGTTTTCCCTGGATTAATCGTGCTTACATCTACCTCAGTGCTTGCGAGAGCTTTTACAGAGGCATCTGGATTCATTTGATCTATCATGGGCCAAACAACAGCCCCAACACCTACTGCTCCAACCGCGTAGGTTGCTGTAAATAAAAAATCTCTTCTTTTGGTTTCTTTTTCCGCCATCTTTAAGTTCGTATAATTCTATATATTGATTTAGCCTGTTAATATATGATTACATATAATAAAAAAGTATT
>MDTG01174635.1_pt1 | contig 10075 bp, 11 predicted proteins | sample 811421 | NCBI WGS metagenome assembly MDTG01 (sample SAMN05326645, study PRJNA326480) | marine metagenome | isolation source: seawater | place: Pacific Ocean: South East | collected 2011 | reverse complement strand
TAATAAGCAGGATTACCACAAGATCTTGGTCGATGGGTGGAGCCAAACGTTATTGCAGATATATCAAAAGGTAGGCAAATAATGTTTTCTGTTGTACTTCCAGTTTATAATGGAGAAAAATGGCTCGGCGAAGCAATCGACTCTGTATTAAATCAAACCTTCGCAGATTTAGAACTTTTAGTTGTATGCAATGGTTGTGATGATAACTCTGAAGTCGTGGCAAAGGCTCACACTGTTAATGACACCAGAGCTAGAGTTTTAAGCTTACCTGTTGCGAACAAATCGAATGCCTTAAATTATGGTATATGTTTTTCAAAGTACCAGTGGATTGCTCCTATCGATGCTGATGATGCATGGTATTCTACAAAGTTACAAAAGCAATTTGAGTTTATTGAAAAAAATCCAGAAATTGATATTGTTGGAACCCACCTTCATTATTTTGGTTCACTGGATGAGCCAGCACCAAGAAATCCTTTAGATCATCCGCACATCTGGGAATGCTTTCTTTTAGGAAAAAACCCTATAGCATTTTCTTCTGCTGCGTGGAAAAAGAATATCCACTTCCGCGGCGTCGGGTTTTTTAATACTACTCATTTTGTAATAGAGGACTATGAGTTTTGGCAGCGCTGCATAGACTGGAATCTTAAATTTGCAAATTTGCCAGACGACTTAGTAATGTACAGACTTCATGGAGACCCTTCAAAAAACACTGTGCTTTGCGGGCCGAACGGCGTTGTCAAAGATTCATTTCAGGTTGACAGTCCAGTGAAGGCAAGACAAATCATAGCTAAGGGTATTGTAGATTCTATGTACATTTATTGTGAGGCTATTCCTGATGGCTGGGGCTTGATAGGTCACCTTCGAAGATTTGATCAGGTGCACCCAAGAAAAAAAGGCACGCCTGTTAACTCTACGGATTCTACAAATGAAAATAAAACTTTTAACGCACCAGAATAATATGCACCACGGCCCTGGTGTCGTTGTAAAAAATTTACTAGCTGGTCTTCAAGGTCTAGATGTTCAAGTTGTGTCGATAGACGAAAAAGCAGACTGCTGCGTTTGCTTGCATAACCCTTTGTTGTTTAAAGACAGGTGGGAAGAGGTTGACATAGTTGGACCTAATTCTTTTGTTATTCCTTCTCCAGAAACTACAGCCAGCTTCACAGATTTTTTAGTACCTTCACAATGGGTTAAGGATACATACTCAAGCTATGAATGTATGAACGGAAAGAACATCTATATCTGGCCCGTGGGAGTTGATGCAGAAGAATGGAGACCCTCACATATACCAGTAGAAAATAGACCTTTGGACTGCCTCATATATTACAAGAACGCAGATGTAAGTCTTATGAAGGATGTGCAAGACTTGTGCACTCGTCACAATCTGTCTACCGGGCTGTTGCAATACGGTGCTTATAAAGAGCAAGACCTTAAAAATGCTATGCATACCGCGAAATTTTGTATTCTTGTAACGAGAACAGAGAGTCAGGGGATGGCTTATATGCAAATATTATCATCTGATATGCCATGCTTCGTATTTGAAAAGCCAGAATGGGACGATCAGGCTCCGGTCGGCGTATGCGCTGCAACTTCTGTTCCGTACTTTGATGAGAGGTGCGGTGGAAAGGTATTACAAAGTGCCACCATAGAAGAAAAGCATAGGTCATTTTCTGCATTTCTTGAAAAGTTTAATAATGGTGAATATAATCCAAGAAAGTATATTTTGGAAAATCATACTCTTGAAATAGGTGCTAAAAAATTCTTAAGCATACTACAAGAGGTTAAGTCGATAAAGTGAGGAGAAGATAAATTGTCAAAAAACTTAGTGACAGTTTTTTGCTCCCTAAGACCGCAGCAGCTATCGGAAGAAGTCAACAAAGCCAGGGAGCAGGACTACAAGATGTGCCTTGCTCAACTTTTAAGAGTAGTTCCAGATAATTTTGATATTGTGTTTTGTGATAATACAGTAGCAGCCGATGAAGAAATAAAAGACCCGGACCTTAGAGACATATTCACGTCTAAGAGCCATTTATTTCTTGGTCAAAATATAGGGATGGTAAACAAAGGCATGGGTGAGCTTCACATGCTTAAGGCCATTTCAACCGGGGTTGATTTTTTGTCTTATGACAAAGTTTCATATTGCACAGGTAGAAAGATATTCACTTGTCCTTATGTTTTTGAAAGAACAAATTCTATGAGTAAATCTGGCCTTATATCAAATCCTGATTTTGCATATCTAAACGGAATCTTTCACAAAACAGAGAAAAAAGGTATGTTTAATGATATGTTCTTCTCGCTAGAAAGTAACCTTATGCAGGAGTACGCTGATTGGAGCTATGCAAGAATAGCAGAAAATATTCAAAACCACATTGGTTCCGAGCAAAATCTTTACGCTTTCATCACAAATAACAATATTGAATATGAGTGGCTAGACTGGTTAGGCGTAATAAGAAACGATTGGGCAGTCACCGGAGAGCCATTTCACTTAAACAATTTCCATGTGTGTTAGATGTACATTTTTAGGCCTAATTTAAGAACAGATGAAATATTCGAAGAGTTACGTCCAGTGCTAGATAGCGGCTGGGTCGGCCTCGGACCAAAAGTAACGGAGTTTGAGAGTCACCTTGGGGAATATCTTGATAACAAAAATGTTGTTGCAACAAATAGTTGCACTAGTTCTCTTCACATGGCTGTTCGATTTTTAGACCTAAAGCCAGGTACTCGTGTTCTAACAACAGCGCTGACATTCGTTTCGACAAACCATGTGCTTTTGTGGGAAAATCTCATTCCAGTTTTTTGTGATGTTAATCCTCGAACTGGCTGCTTAGACCCTTCATCAATAAAGCAAGCGCTAGCTAAGTACGATAACGTTGGTGCGATTATGGTGGTTCATCTCGGGGGATATCCTGCTGATATGAACGAAATAAATGAGATAGCAGCTGAAAATAATATAGCGGTTATTGAGGATTGTGCTCACGCTCTTGGTGCGACCTATAACGGAAAGAAGCTGAGCACAGGAAATAACATGTGTGCCTGGAGCTTTCAAGCAGTCAAGAATATGCCCATGGGCGATGGCGGTGCCATATCGTTCCCAAATGCTTCTTTAATAGAAGACGCATGCGCTATGCGGTGGATGGGTATTGATAAGTCCACAATCGCAAGAACATCTGGAGGTTATAAGTGGGAATACAACATACCTTCAATGGGCTACAAGTATTATATGAACGACATAACAGCCGCGATAGGATGCGTACAGCTTCGGCATCTTGATAACGACAATTTAAGACGAAGACAAATTGCAGAGATATACCAGCAAAATTTGCCAAGCTTTTGTCCAGAATATTCTCAAGATAGAGAGTCTTCTTATCATTTTTATCCTTTGTTCTTTTCAAACAGAAATGAGGTATACCAGCACTTGGTGGATAATGAAATATACCCTGGTATGCACTATAGGATGAACACACGCTATTCGATGTATGAAAGCTGCGAAATAATTTCCGGCCTTGTTAATTCTCATTGGTATGAACAGTCGGCAATCACACTGCCTATCCATACAATGTTAACAGACGAAGACATCATGAAGGTTTGTGATACTGTCAAAGAGGTGGCAAAATGAAGGTACATGAAAATTATTGCTCGCTATATTCAATAGAGGGCACAGAAAACTTTGATGAAAATCCTTGCTTTTGGGACGAGAACACTTTCCCTGCATTTCAATTTGGGTTACAGCAATTTAAACAAACGCTCGTCGACCTCGTAAGCCGTGGAGAAAGTAAGACGTTCTATAAATTTGGAGATGGAGATTATTTCTTTTTGAAAAAGATACCAAACGGCTCTGCAAACCCAGGACGAAGAGCGATAGGTGTGCCTTATGACCAGCTTCAAAATCATCATGAGTTTGTGTCTGGGGTTTTACAAAATGATTTTTTTACTTGCGAAATATATCCTGAAAACATTAGTAAGTTTCAAGAGCTGTATCCAGATATCTTGATTGACTTTCCTGCCGAATATGGGTATGGCTTAACAGCAAATAAATGGCTTCTTCAGCAGTTTGCGGGAAAGATAGGCGTGATTGGTGCACATGAAAAAGTTAAGCTAATCGAGCACTTGCTTTCATTTAAAGAGTATCAAGAGTATCTTGGCGTCGAAGGTTTTAATGACTATATCTCAATCCCTCAAAGGTTTGCATGCGATAACCTCGATGCAGTCGAAGAGATGGTCGCGAAGCAATTGCAGCAGTCATCGAGCGACACAAAGATTTACTTGCTCGGTATTGGTCATGTCAAATCAGGGTTATTGCACCGCTTAAAGAAGCATAAAGATGCTGTGTATCTTGACGTAGGCTCAGGTATCGACGCGCTAGCAGGAGTTATTGATCCAGGTCGACCGTACATGGGAGCCTGGAAAAACCACCTTTCAAAGCAGTTTAACTACGGACTGCTGGATTTCTTAAATCATACGCCAGACCCAAATAAAGATGTGGTTTTATGATACTTGTTCGTCTACAGGGTACCTGCGGTAATCAGCTATGGCAATATGCTGTTGCAAGAATATACGCTGAAGAACACGGTCACAGGCTACATAAGGATGCTAGCTACGCCTTGAGGGATGATTTAGTGTACTTCCCGAATGCAACTGATTTACATGATGGCCATGACCAAAATGGTTTTCATCATGAAAGTACTGTCAATTTTCTAGATGGTCCCCTCCATGACTTCAAGCCGATATCAGCTAATCAAGATGCCTTCTTTTTAGGGTATTTTCAGCGCTTTGAGTACATAAAAAGCCATAAAGAAAAAATACAGCGATGGTTTGAAGTTGATAAAGAGTTACCAATCAAACTAACACAATCAGATCTTGTTTTATCAATTCGCAGAGGATGGAATGGTTATCCTGTCGATCAGTGTCCTCCAGCAGAGTTTTATCAACAAATAATAGAGAAAGAAAACCCTTCCCGTATAATCTTATGCACAGATACATTTAGCGATTCTTATTTTGACTTTTTGCAAAAATATCCCAACGTGCACTTTGCAGATTATGAAATGATGACGCAGTTCTGTCTAATCAAGTCTGCAAAAAAAGTCGTGCTTTCTCCCAGTACTTTTTGCTGGTGGGCTGCGTGGTTAGGTAACGCCACTGTAGTATATTATCCATTAGTCGGTGATCTCATTCCGACTGAGGGAGGAGTTAATTGGCTAGTCGATGATGATCCTCGGTATATCGTGATACCGTTGGGTGAGGAAGCTGAATAATGAATGTCATTGTTACCGGTGCAGCTGGGTTTATCGGTGCCGCACTTTCAAAACGCCTTCTTAACGAGGGCGATACTGTTTTAGGGATTGATAATCTTAATGACTATTACGACCCAAAGCTAAAGATAGCTAGAAACTCGAGACTAGAAAAACATTCTAGATATACCTTCCTCAAAATGGATATTCAAAATGAATCTCTAAATGACGTTGTTTCCAGGTTTCGGCCAGATGCTTTTGTTAATCTTGCAGCACAGGCGGGGGTAAGATATTCTATTGAGAACCCAGCAGCTTATATGCGCTCAAACGTTGATGGATTTTTTAACGTTCTAGAAGCCTGTCGGCTTAATTCTGTGCCTAAGCTTGTTTACGCTTCAAGCAGCTCTGTATATGGAGACAATAACGACGTTCCATTTCATGAAAGCGCAAGAGTAGATGATCCAGTTAGCTTCTACGCTGCGACTAAAATTTGTAATGAGATATTTGCGAAAAGTTATAAAAACATTTACGGCATGAACGCAATAGGCTTGAGGTTTTTTACAGTGTATGGACCATGGGGCCGACCAGATATGGCTGTCTTTAAGTTTACCAAGAAAATATTGGAAGGGTCTCCCATAGAGCTTTACAATTCTGGGAAGAACAAAAGAGACTTTACTTTTATAGACGACATAGTAGAGGGTGTTGTAAGGGTGATTAAGCTGGAAGGTAAAAAAGACGTTTATAACATAGGTAACAAAAATCCTGTAGAAGTTTTACGGTTCGTAAAAATTCTTGAAGGTGTTATTGGAAAACCAGCTATCACAAAGCTTGTGGCGCAAGCAAAAGGAGATGTTTTCCAAACATTTGCTAGTACCCGCGCACTAGAAGAAGACTTTGGATATGAAGCATCTACAAACTTAAGAGAGGGCTTAGAAGCTTTTTTCAAGTGGTATAGCGATTATGAAAAAACAAAATAGCGTAATTTTAACAGGGGCATCTGGGTTTATCGGTAGCAATATTCGATGTGAGCATCCACTCCCCAGGTCAATAGATCTCACTGATTACTCTGACGTTCTAGCTTCATTTTTGCGTATAGGGTCGGCAAATGGTGTTATTCATTGCGCAGCAAAGCATGGATCAAATGAGCAAATGCGATCGCTACACTCTACGTACGTTTCAAATAACCTGATATCAGATATTAATGTTCTACGCGCTGCTCGGTCTTCCAATATCAAGAACGTTCTTTGTGTTTCTTCAATTACAGCAATACCACCGTCGAAATCAGATGTGTTTACTGAGGATGATTTGTACTTTGGTAAAATAAACGATGGTATCTTTGGATATGCGTGGAGTAAAAAAGCGACAGTATCTATTTGCAAGGCATTTCAACTAGAAAATGATTTAAACTATAAAGCGGTCTTGCTTGGCAACGCGTACGGCCCAGGGTGTAAATTTCATGATAAGGCACCTGTCATAGCAAACCTCATTTACCAGATTGGAAAAGCAAAAAAAGAATGTGCTCCGTACATCTCTCTGTATGGAGACGGGAAAGATGTAAGGTCCTTTGTATATGTCGAGGATTTAGATGCTATTTTTAAGGACATACTGTACAATAAAAACATTCTAGAGCCGGCTATTGTTTCTTCTTTAGAAACAACCACTATCAAGTCTTTGGCTTTTTTGATAGCAGATGAAATGTGCTATGGCGGCGACGTGATATTCTCTGGTGATACAAATATGAACGTGCAAAGAAAGAAAGTAGCAAAATCTAATGTTATTGATATAAGTGAGTATTCACTAACCAGCTTGAAAGATGGTATAAGACAAACGATCAGCTACTATAATAACCTGTAAAATTAGGGAAGGTTATGGGTATGAAAGGAATAGTATTGGCTGGTGGTACCGGCTCGAGGCTTCATCCGCTAACAAAAGTTACGAATAAACATCTCTTACCGATCGGTGAAAAACCTATGGTTTATTATCCTATAGAGTCGCTAGTTTCATCTGGAATTGAAGACATCATGATTGTGACAGGAACTGAACATGTCGGGAATATGCTAAGCCTCTTAGGTAGCGGAAGAGACTTCGGCTGTAACTTCACGTATAGGGTGCAAGATAGACCTGACGGCGTCGCCGGCGCGCTGGCCTTGTGTGAAGATTTTGTTGGCAATGATTCTTGCACAGTTATTTTAGGAGACAATGTTTTTTCTCATAATCTAAAAAATGATATACAAAAGTTTGAATCAAGAGAATCCAATTTGAAGTGTAGATTGTTTCTAAAGAAGGTTGAAGATCCTTCACGATATGGTGTGGCAAAAGTCGAGGGAGAAAAAATAACGATGTTAGTTGAAAAGCCGCAAACCTTTATTTCTGACTTATGCGTTTGTGGGATCTACATGTACGATAGCAACGCTTTTTCTGCAATAAGAAATCTCGAGCTGTCAGGACGAGGAGAATATGAAATAACGGCGGTTAATAATTTCTATCTTAACAACGGAGAAGTTACATTCGGCATGCTACCCGGTATATGGACAGATGCTGGAACCCATACTTCGTATCAGCTTGCGAACATTTTGGTAAATTCTATGGAGTAATCTATGAAACTGATTAAGCACGATGAAATCATAGAGTTTATACCTCGTCAATTTAGCGATGAAAGAGGTTTATTCACCGAGACTTTTAATCATGAAATAAGCGCTGTGATACCCTTTCCTTTTGTTCAAGATAATTTGTCAGTTTCTAGACGAGGAACGATTAGAGGGTTACATTTTCAGTACTCACCCCCTGTTGGTAAACTTGTTTCTGTTGTGAAAGGATCTGCTTTTGACGTGATAGTTGATATTCGTTCATGGAGCGATACATTCGGCAAGGTTTACACATTCATTCTGGATGATGTAAGCAGAAATTCTGTTTGGGTACCCCCTGGGTTTGCTCACGGTTTTCAAGCTTTGGACGATGAAACGATATTTTGCTATAAAGTAACAGCTCACTGGGACCCTTCAGGGGAGGGCGCTTTAAATGCATTTGACGAAACCCTTGATATACGCTGGCCAATATCCAGCAGCATAATTTCTAAAAAAGATGAAATCGCGCCGCCGTTCTTATACTATAAAGGTAATACTCTCTGGGAGAAGAAATGAACATCTTGGTCACCGGATGCGCAGGCTTTATAGGAAGTCATTTCGTAGAGGAAGCTTTATCCAGAGGCGACTCTGTGTACGGAGTTGATGTTTTAACGTATGCGGGCAAAATAGAAAATATGTCAAGCTTTTTAAGCAACATATCTTTTTATCAACTTGATATATGTGACACTTCTGCTATCGAAAGAATAGTAACAACAAACGATATAGAGTGGATCATAAACTTTGCTGCTGAATCTCATGTTGACAATTCTATCAAGTCTTGCTCTTCTTTCGTTCATTCGAACGTAGAAGGTGTGATGTCGCTTCTTGATGTTTGTAAGAATACTTCATGCAACATGTTTCATATTTCTACTGATGAGGTTTATGGCACGATTAACGCAGGCTCTTTTTCAGAGGAAGATAATCTAAACCCTCGAAATCCATATTCTGCAACAAAAGCAGCTGCAGAACATCTTGTTAACGCATATCACTACACCCATAAAGTAAAGTTTAAAATGGTTCGCATGAGCAACAATTTTGGACCACGCCAAGATAGCGAAAAGTTTTTGCCTACTGTTATTAGAAATCTTAAGTCTGGAAACAAGGTTCCAGTGTATGGTGACGGTTCAAACGTAAGAGACTGGCTATATGTTAAAGACGCAAGTAGCCTTATTTACAGGATCTTGGAAGCAGGAGAAGATAACACTTTATACAACGTGACCTATAATAATGAGATGACCAACCTTGAGCTAGTAAAATCTGTTACAGATGCTTTGGGTCTTGATTTTTCTGAAAGCATAGAGTTTGTAAAAGATCGTCCAGGCCACGATTTTAGATACTCTATAGACAATTCTCGCCTGTGTGGTATCGGTATTTCACCACCGATTAAGTTTACCACCGCGCTACAAGAGACGATAAAGAGCTGGAGAAGTAAATGAAAATAGGAATAGTCGGCCAGGGCTTTGTTGGCTCCGCCATCTACGAAGGCTTAAAAAACTACTATCAGGTCTTTACTTATGATTTAGACGAGGCAAAGTGTAATAGCACGCATGATCAAGTAGCTAGAGAATCAAACATTATTTTTGTCTGTGTTCCAACGCCTATGAGAAAAGACGGCTCTTGTGATACTCGAATACTGGAAAAAGTAATTGTAAAGATTAATGATGATGTACGTTCTGATCCCGGCTGTAATCGACCCATAATCGTCGTTAAGTCGACAGTCCCACCAGGAACAACAGAAAAACTTAATAAGCTGGCATCAGTTTGCAGCGTTTGCTTTAGCCCCGAATTCTTGACTGAAGCAAACTCATTTGATGACTTTAAAAATCAATCTAGAATTATAATAGGTGGAGACACTAGCTCAAATTGTCGATCAGCGAGAATAGTCAAGTCGATGTTTAGAAAACCGTTTCCGAGAATCCCAATTGTGGTTACAAAATTTGAAACCGCCGAGATGGTGAAGTATTTCACAAATTGCTTTCTTGCTACTAAAGTAATATTCGCAAACGAGATATACCAGATATGCGAAGATTCTAACATAGACTATGACAAGGTTTTGGAATATGTTTTGTACGATACGCGGTTTGGTAGAACGCACATGTCTGTTCCTGGACCAGATGGTGATCTTGGATTTGGCGGCCATTGCTTCCCAAAAGATTTAAACGCGCTAATTCATTTTGCAGATGACAGAGGTGTTGATTGTTCTTTATTAAAAACGGTTCGCTC
>MDTG01164357.1_pt1 | contig 10075 bp, 10 predicted proteins | sample 811421 | NCBI WGS metagenome assembly MDTG01 (sample SAMN05326645, study PRJNA326480) | marine metagenome | isolation source: seawater | place: Pacific Ocean: South East | collected 2011 | reverse complement strand
CTGAATCAATAAAGATATTATGTGCTTTAGTAAACAATATATTTGAATCATAAACACAATTTACTGAGGTTGGTAAATTGGTAATATCAATAATTTGTAAGGTTGATGATATTCCTTCGTCACAAACAGCATAAAGATAGCCTTCATAGTCATGATAATCCCTATGAATAACACCTCCGCCCGTATAAGACCCCGAAACAAAAGCAACTAATTGAGTATTCTCAGGATTAGTTACATCAAAGAAGTGAGTACCATCAGTAGAACCAATAATTGCAATTTCACTTTCATTCACTTTCACACCCCAACATTCATTATAGGTATTGTTATATGCCCAAGAGGGTACTAGTGTCGAATCTTGCCAATTATATAAAAGTGTAGCAGTTTCTTGTGTATACGCTATTTTGCTAAATGATATTAAAGCTAGAAAAAATAATAGTATTTTCATTAGATAGATAAGATTAGTTCTTTGATGATAAGACTTAATTTTGGCTCAGCTAATTCAGATACTTGTTGTATTTCTTTATGTGTAACCTTTTTTATTTTTCCAGGTACTCCTAGATCAGTAATTACAGATATAGCAAAACAAAGTATATCCATATGTCTAGCTACAATTACTTCTGGTGCTGTTGACATTCCAACAGTATCACCACCAATAATTCTCATATGTTTGTATTCTGCTGGAGTTTCTAAAGATGGACCTGTGAGAGCAATGTATACTCCTTTTTGTATATTAATGTTATTTTCAGATGCAATATGCTCTGCTTTTTTAATTAAATTTTTACAAAAAGGTTCACTCATATCAGGAAATCGAGGGCCTATTTCGTTAATATTTGAGCCAATTAGAGGATTAGGTATTAGGTTGATCTGATCATTAAGAATCATTAAATCTCCTATTTCATAATCAGGGTTCACACCTCCACTTGCATTAGAAAGAATCAGGTGTTTAATCCCTAAAAATTTCATCACTCTCACTGGGAAAGTTACTTCTTGCATAGTGTATCCTTCATAAAAATGAAAACGCCCTTGCATAGCTAATACTCGTTTTTTTCCTAGTATGCCAAAAATTAATCTACCGCTGTGACCTTCAACTGTAGATAGTGGAAAATTAGGAATTTCCTTGTAGGATATAGTTTGGTGTACATCTATTTCATCAACTAATCCACCTAATCCAGTCCCAAGAATAATGCCTACTTGTGGTTTGTAAGTGGTTTTTTTTTGTAAGAATTCTACTGTTTCTTTAATTTTTTTTAACATAATCAATTAGTTCTTTTTCAAATTTTTTTTTGTTATTTATAATAATATTAATAGGGATATAGTATATATTCACATCTTTAAAATAAGCTGAAAATTTCCTTATCTTAGTAGCATCTTTTTCGGTTGTCAAGATAAGTTTTTTTATACTTTTATCTTTATGATAATTGGATAAGATATCTTTTATGTTTTTTAATGTGTATGAGTGATGATCAGTAAACTTTATTATCTTTAATTTAATTCCTTTTAATTGTAAGTGATTTACAAGAGGATTGATATTTTCTATTCCACAGGCAAGTGTGACACTGTATTTTTCTTCATCCTCAAGTTCGGTATTATTAACTAAGCATTTATATTTTTGGTAGTTAATTGAAGAAAAATATTTTTTTTGGTGTGCTTTTAAGTTAAAACTTGAGATCAACTCTTTTTTTTCAGTTGAATTAGCATATATAGGTGTTTTACTCACAATTATAATATCTGCTCGTGAAATACCTTGAATATTCTCTCTTAATGTTCCTCTTGGAAGTAAATAATCAGAAATATAAGGTTTGTCAAATGGAGTTAATATAATATTAAGTCCGGCTTTGATCCATCTATGTTGAAACCCATCATCTAGTAGAATTACATTTGTTTTAGGGTAGTCAGCTAGTATCTTTTTCACTCCTTTGTTTCTATCACAATTCACAGCTACTATGCAGTTAGGATTGTTCTGTTTTAATTCTAAAGGTTCATCTCCTACTTGATCTACTTCGCTATTTAGAGTTACATAAAAGAACCCTTTTGATTTCCTTGCATATCCTCTGCTAAGTATAGCAACTTTATATTTTTGAGAAAGTAGATGTGCAATATAATTAGTATGTGGTGTCTTTCCGCTGCCACCTACTGATAAATTTCCTATGCAGATAATTGGTATATTATGTATTTTAGATTTCAATAATTTGTAATCAAAAAGTAAATTTCTAGTACTAGTAATAATTCCATAAATAATTGAAAATGGATATAATATAAAACGCATAAGGCAAAGATAGATAAATTAGTTTACCTATATTTCTCTGATAGTTCATAGTTTTCTTTATTTTTGAAAAATGAAAATAAAACAAATAACTAATTTTTTAGAGGATTTTGCTTCTTTGCATTATCAAGAAAGTTATGATAATTCTGGGTTGATTATTGGTGATGCTAATCTCGAGGTTAATTCGGTTCTAATTTCACTAGATTGTACAGAATCGGTAATTGATGAAGCAATTGAAACAGGCTGTAATTTTATTATTTCTCATCATCCTCTTATATTTAAAGGACTCAAAAAATTGAATGGTTCTAATTTTGTTCAAAGAACTATAATTAAGGCTATTAAGTATGATATTGCTATTTATGCTATGCATACAAATTTAGATAATATTGCTAATGGTGTAAATGCTAAAATTGCTGAGAAATTAGAATTAAAAAATTGTGACTTTTTGTTACCAAAATCAGAATATGAAAATGTTGGTTCTGGTATTATTGGTGAGCTTAGTAAGGAAAAGAGTACTTTAGATTTTCTAAAAGGATTAAGAGTTACAATGAAATCGGATTTTATTAGGCATACTTCATTAGTTAAAAAGAAAGTAAAAAGAATTGCAGTTTGTGGAGGGAGTGGAAGTTTTTTGCTACAAAATGCCATTAAGCTAAAGGCTGATGTATTTATTTCATCTGATTTTAAGTACCATGATTACTTCGATGCTGATAATCATATTATTATAGCAGATATAGGTCATTACGAAAGTGAACAGTTCACAAAGGAATTGATTTATGATTTGCTTATCGAAAATTTTACTAATTTTGCGGTCCGATTATCACAATTGAATACTAATCCAATAAAGTACCTATAATGGCAAAAAAAATAAAACAAATTACAACTTCAGTAAAAGATAAATTAAAAGCTTTACACCAACTTCAAGTTATTGATACGAAAGTTGATAAAATAAGGATTATAAGAGGAGAGTTGCCTTTGGAGATAAAGGATTTAGAAGATTTAATTGCAGGTTTAAATACAAGATTTGAGAAATTTAATACTGAATTAGATACTTTAAAAGAAGCTATAGTAGCTAATAAAAACACTATTTCTTTGGCTACCGATGCTATTGAGAAGTATGAGCTTCAGCTAAAAAATATTAAGAATAATCGTGAGTTTACTTCTTTAACAAAAGAGGTTGAATACCAGAATTTAGAGATCCAGATTGCAGAAAAGAAAAAATCACAGAATGATGCAAATGTTTTGCACAAGAATGAAATAATCAATGCATGCAAGGAGAATATCGTAGAACGAGAAGAAGAGTTGAAAACTAAAACGGCAGAGTTAGAGTCAATTATAAAAGAAACTGAAAAGGAAGAAAAGATATTACTTGCTGATTCTAGTAAAGCAGAAACTGTAATTGACGAAAGATTATTAAATGCTTATAAAAGAATAAGATCAAAAGTAGTTAATGGTTTGGCAGTAGTATCTGTTGAGCGTGGAGCATGTGGTGGATGTTTTAGTGAAATTCCTGCACAAAGAGAATTAGATATTCAAATGCATAAGAAAGTAATAGTTTGCGAGCATTGTGGTAGAATAATGGTAGATGCTAATATTTTATCAGAGCAAGAGTAGTAGATTAATCAATTTAGAGCTTTGTAGAAGAGATAACATATTATAGTGTTTCTTTTCATATTTTATGAAAAAGATTATTTTATTTTTTTTGTTATTTAGCCAGTATACTTTTGCATCTTTTGATATGAATTTTAATATGCAGAGTTCATATAAGCATATTATTAATCTAGAGTTTGATGAAGCTAGAAAATTATTAGCGCTTGAAGAATTGAATGATCCTAAAAATGGATTTATTCAATTGCAGTATAATTATATTGATTTTTTGACTATATTGATATGTGAGGAGTATGATTTCTTTCAAGTTGCTTTAGAAAATAAAGAAAGAAGAATTCATTTTCTTGAAAGTAATGATGAGTTTTCACCTTATTACTTATATTCACAAGCAGAGGTGCATTTACAATGGGCATTTGCAAGATTAAAGTTTCAGCAATATACTCTTGCAACTTATGAGTTTGTCAAAGCATATAATTTATTAGAGAAAAATAGTAAGCTATTCCCTAGTTTTACTTTAAATAAAAAGGGGTTAGGATTAATTCATAGTCTTTTAGGATCGGTCCCTGAAAAATTTCATTGGATATTCAATTTGACAGGTATAAAAGCGGGAGTAGAAATTGGACTTTCTGAACTTGATTGCGTATTAAATGAAAAAAAATTTTCTATCTATGAAAATGAGGTATTGTTTTTACTTTCATTCCTACATATTAATCTGTCTGATAATGATACTGTTGCTAAAAAATACTTAAATAGGATAGGTGATAAATACAAAGATAATCATCTATTAAATTTTGCAGCTGCTCGACTTTCTCATCATTTAGGAAAGAATGATTATTGTTTGAATGTTTTGGAAAATCGGCCATCTTCTGATAATAAGTTGCCGTTTCATTATTTAGATTATTTACAAGGAATGTCATATTTATACTGTTTAGAATATGATAAGTCTAAGTTTTTTTTAAATCGTTTTCTTAACAATTTTAAGGGAATTAATTATATAAAATCAACTTACCATAAGTTAGCTTGTATTGCTTATTTGCAATATGATTATCCAAATAAAGATATTTATTTTGAAAAAGTGATTTCTGAAGGGAATACATTAATTGATGAAGATAAGGTTGCATTGAGAAATGCTAAAAATAATTATATAACACTCCATTGCTTATTAAAATCAAGATTACTTTATGATGGTGGTTATTATGAAAAAGCAAAATTAGAAATTAATCGGATTCAAATACTTAAAAAAAATTTTAAATTTTATGATGAGTATTGGTATAGGTTAGCACGTATAAAGGCAAAACTCAAATATAACATCAATGAAGTAATAGATAATTATCAAAGATCATATGATTTTTATAAGAAATCAACAAGATATTATGCCCCTATGTCAGCTTTGCAAATTGGCTTGATATATGAAAAAAAGAATGAAAGAGACAAGGCATTCTACTATTTTAAAAAGTGTCTTTCAATATCAGGTTTTGATTATGAAAGAGGAATTCATCAGAAAGCAAAATCAGGGTTAGAACGAATTGCTAATTAGTATCTAAATCCTAAAGTTAAAATAAAACTATGATTGGTTTTTTTTAGATCTATTGGGTTTATATAATCCTCATTATACAATAGTTGTTCGAATGCACTCTGTGAAAGAACGTATGTAGCATCTAAATAATAGTTTCCGTTATTTAATCCAATTCCATAACTATAATTTTCTGTGCTAAAATCTTTTTCTGTAAATGGACTGCCAAACTTTGAATAGCCAGCTCTTAAAATAATTGGCTTAATATTTATTTCTCCTCCCAATTTAATATTACTTGTATTTTTGTATATAGAGGAAATAGTATTATTTTCATTGTCAAAACCTGAAGTAAAATATTTAGCAGACGAGTAATTAATTATTTCATATTCAGCAGCGATTAGAACAATTTTATTAAATATTCTTGATGCGCTGATACTTGATTTTAAAGGGGTTACTAGGTTATAATTAAAAGGTGTTATATACCCCATAGTATAATTTAAGATACTATCTTTAAATTCAGTAGTAATCGATGTATTATAATCCTCTTCAATATTAAAGAAACTTGGTGAATGAATAGATGCCCCAATTTTAAAATCATCTGTTAGTCGGATAATTGCACCAACTTTAATATTGTATCCTATGCCATATGCAGATATTTCTTCTTCATAAATCATTTTTCTTAAGTTGTTAGTAGTGTCATTTATTTCACTTTCCGTATATTCAGAAAATTCGTAATAATTAATTGAGGGCACTCCTATTGTAGCTCCTAAGTAAAATTTTTCTTTAAAAGAACCACCAACTGTGAATACAAATTCATACATACTTCCGATACTTTTTATTGCCTCTTTTTGTAATTTATTTGATGCAGAAAAATTAGAAACATATTTACCGTCAATCATGCCATTTTCATCATATAAAGGGTCAATTAAATAAGTATTCCAAGCCATTTGAGAATAATATGAATCCCCGCCACCATTAGTTAATTCATCTACAGAAGTTCCATTGGTTTCATATACTATGTTGTCAACTATCGATGATGTACTATTTTCTCCTTTAATATTGATATTGTTATTATAGTTTGCCAGTTGATTCCATCCGATCCCTACATTAATTCTTTTCCATTCATTATTATTTAGTGGTAAAGTAAATATTAGTCCAAGTGTTCCTATTTCTAGTGCTGATTTATAAGAAGTTTGGTGTGACTCATATTAAGATTTTGTGCTATTTATATTAATTTTTGGCGAGCAAGTAAATTCTGAAAACTGATACATTCCAATCCCTCCGGGATTGGAACTTAATCCACTAAATTCTCCTCCTAGTGCTCCAAATGCGCCTCCCATTCCAGTATATCTTGCTGTTCCACTTAAATCCGAACTCGAATATCTTAAAGCATCTATTTCGTTTTGAGCATATGTTTTAGTTGTTACAATAATAATTGCTAATAATATATGTTTCATAATTTAATTTCTTGGTCTTTTAATCCTGGTATTTCCCTTTGGTGATGATTGTCTGTCTCTACTTCCTCTATTATAAGAATTATTACTTCTATTTCTAGTTGATTTAGGAACTGAGTAATTTTTATTATTCGAATTTGGAGAAACAGATGAGTTATTTGATTTATTAGAAAATCCTCTCGAATTAGTTTTAATAGAGGTATTTCCTTTATTTATTGATTTGTAATTGGTGTTAGTCCTATTTGTTTTAATCCTTGTTTTTTCTATATTATTTAATGATTTATTGGGCGTATATTTTTTTATACTTCTATTTCCTCTTGAAGATAAACTATTTCTGTGTCCATTAGTGTAAGAATCATAGGTGCTTGCATTTGGATAACTATTATGAAAATAATTATTGTACCCATAACCATAATATGAATAGTATCCTCCTGAGTAATATGGCGTGTAGTAGTAATCGGAGTAGTAAGGAGAATAATTATAGAAAGGAGAGTGCCAATTATATCTATTATACATACTTGTCCCAATATAATAAGGGTCGTTATTATACCAATAATAATCAGTATATATTCCACCATAGTAATTAGTATAATAAATTGGTCTTTGGAATCTTCGTATTCTTGACGCATAGTTATAGCTGAAAAAGTCATTTGTATAATAGTAATCTGCAGAAATAGAAGTTGTATCAATTAGAGAAGTGTCTGTCTCTTTTTGATTTTTTATTAAAACATCAAAATCATTAAATTCTTGACTATTTAGGTAATTTGGGTCAGAATAGTATACTTTATTTGAAGTTAAACATGAAGTTAAAAATAATAGCATTATACATGCAGAAAGTAGTTTTTTCATAGTTGTAATTTTTGTTTGCAACTCATAAACATATGATCGTTTAATTTATTAGTTTTGTACAGCATTTTATTTAGAACGAAAATAATATTACAAAATTACAATTTTTAAGATTAAATGGCAAAAAAAATAACACCAAGAGAAAAAGATTATTCTCAATGGTATAATGATATTGTTCAGGAAGCAGATTTAGCAGAGAGCTCTGGAGTAAGAGGTTGTATGGTAATCAAACCTTACGGTTATGCAATCTGGGAAAAGATGCAAGCTGAATTAGATAAAAAATTTAAGGAAACAGGACACGAGAATGCATATTTTCCTCTCTTTATTCCAAAATCATATTTTACCAAGGAAGCAAGTCATATAGATGGTTTTGCAAAGGAATGTGCTGTCGTTACTCATTATAGATTAAAAAATGATGTAGATGGTAAGGGAGTTATTGTAGATTCCGATGCAAAGTTAGAAGAAGAATTAATTGTACGGCCTACTTCAGAAACGATTATATGGGATACTTATCGTAAATGGATTCAATCTTACAGAGATTTGCCAATTTTATTAAATCAATGGGCTAATGTAGTAAGATGGGAGATGCGTACTAGATTGTTTTTACGTACTTCGGAGTTTTTATGGCAAGAAGGTCATACTGCGCATGCTAATAAAAACGAAGCTATCATAGAAACTGAGCAAATGATTAATGTTTATGCTACTTTTGCTAAGAATTTTATGGCTATGCCAGTGATAATTGGAACTAAAACTGAAAGTGAGAGGTTTGCTGGAGCTTTAGAAACATATTGTATTGAATCTTTGATGCAAGACGGCAAAGCACTTCAAGCTGGGACCTCTCATTTTTTAGGTCAGAATTTCGCAAAAGCTTTTGATGTGAAATTTACAAATAGAGAAGGTAAAAGAGAGTATGTTTGGTCAACATCTTGGGGGGTTTCTACACGTTTGATGGGTGCGTTAATAATGACTCATTCTGATAATTATGGTTTAGTCCTTCCTCCAAAACTAGCACCATACCAAGTTGTTATTGTTCCTATTTATAAAACTAATAATCAGTTAGAAAAAGTATCTGAAGTTGCTGAAAAATTAAAAAGAAGTTTGGAAGCTAAAGGGGTAAGTGTTAAGTTTGATAAAAGAGATACACATAAGCCAGGGTGGAAATTTGCAGAATATGAGCTAAAGGGTGTCCCTTTACGTTTATCTTTAGGTTCTCGTGATTTAGATAATGAAACTATAGAGATTGCTAGAAGAGATACACTTGAGAAAGATATATTTCCACTTGTTGGGATTGAGAATAAGGTAGAATATTTATTAAAAGAGATACAAGAAAATCTTTACAAAAGGGCACTTAATTTCCGTAAAAAGAAAACATATAAAGCAGATTCAAAGGAGGATTTTGTTAAGCTAATTAATCAAGGAGGTTTCGTTTTTGCACATTGGGATGGTACCTCGAGAACTGAACAATTGATAAAGAAAGAAACACAAGCAACAATTAGATGTATACCATTAGACGTAAATCAGGAAATAGGTAGATGTATATTTTCAGGGAAAAAATCTACTAAACGTGTATTATTTGCAAAATCATATTAACTATGGAATCAAAGAAAAAAATTATTGACTTATTAAAAGAAAAAGCTTGTACTAAACAGAAGGTATATAAAATAACAAAAGCAATTTTTGCAGATATGCAGAAGGTGCTAAAGCAAAAAGCAGTTAGTCTAAATAATGAAATATTAGATAAAGATGTTGAGATTTCTTATGAAGAGTCAGGAGGTTTTGATGCTAAACTAAAATTTTCTGGGGATACTTTGCTCTTTCATATGCATTCAAATGTTTTTGATTTTGACTCTACACATCCAATTCATAAAACTAATTATGTAAAGGAGGATAAAATGCGTTCTTTTTGTGGAGTTATTAATATATATAATTTTCTTTCAGATTCCTTAAAGTATAATCGTTTAAATGATGCTGGATTTTTAATTGCTCGTGTTTTTATTAATAAAGATAAAAATTTTTTTGTAGAAGGAGATAAGCAGCTTGGTTTCTTATTTAATGATTTCGTAAATCAACAAATAAATCATGTTCAGATATGTGAAATTATTGATTCGGCTATGATCTATTCATTAAATTTTGATCTCCAAACACCAAATTTTAACGATGTAAAAATAGTTTCAGTACATCAAATACTAGATATAAACAGTAATAATAAAATAAAAACATCTAAAAGGTTAGGCTTTAGGTTTTCTAATGAAACAAATAATTAATATTTTTTTGTAAGCAAAAAAAAAAGTATAAATTTGCAAACTTGATAAAAAAAACTAGGGCCCGGTCGTCTAGTGGTTAGGACGCATGGTTTTCATCCATGTAACCGGGGTTCGATTCCCCGTCGGG
>MDTG01318115.1_pt1 | contig 10076 bp, 8 predicted proteins | sample 811421 | NCBI WGS metagenome assembly MDTG01 (sample SAMN05326645, study PRJNA326480) | marine metagenome | isolation source: seawater | place: Pacific Ocean: South East | collected 2011 | reverse complement strand
AAACTTCAAAAAGAAATACTAAATATCCAATAAAGTTCCATTAATATCAATAGTTTCATTTCTATCAGGTCCAGTAGAAACAATTGAAATTTTTGTTTCTATTAATTCTTCTAAAATAGAAATATATTTTTTCGCATTTTTAGGCAAATCATCAAATTTGTTAATTCCTGCAGTTATTTTTTCCCAGCCCTCAATACTTTTATAAACTGGATTAATTTTATCATATAAAAACTCTTCATTAGGTAAAAAATCATATTTTGTATCATCAATATTATAACCAACGCATATCTTGATTTCTTTTAAATCATCCAAAACATCTAGTTTTGTTAAAACCACATCTGTAACACCATTTAGTTTAATAGTTTGTTTTAATAAAACACTATCAAACCAGCCACATCTTCTTTTTCTTTTTGTGACTGTCCCAAATTCCTTTCCTTTTTCTCCTAAATACTCCCCTATATTATCATTTAATTCTGTTGGGAAAGGTCCAGACCCAACTCTTGTTGTGTAAGCTTTAGTAATTCCAAAAATTTTGTGATTGTTTCTATTGCTGAACCCAGTGCCAGAAAATATTTGTCCTGAAATTGTATTTGATGAAGTTACATAAGGATATGTTCCAAAATCGATATCAAGCATTGAACCCTGAGCTCCTTCAAAAACTATTGTTTTATTATTCTTACCTAAATCATTTATAATTTTCCATAATGGCACACTAAATGAATTAAGATAATCTGACATGGATAGTAATTCTTCATAATAATTATCTAAAAATTTATTATTTTTAAAAATTTTATCTTTATGAAAATCGAATAAATTATCAATTTTTTGTTTGAGTAAACTTGGATATTTTAAATCGCAAATTCTTATTGCCCTTCTACCAACTTTATCTTCATAAGCAGGGCCAATACCTTTTTTAGTTGTCCCAATTTCTTTATCTCCTCTGTTATTTTCATTGATTTCATCAAGAATTTTATGAATTGGTAAGATTAAACAGACATTATCTGCAATATATAAATTTTTATTGTTAACTATTATTCCATCTTTTTTTAGATTATTTATTTCATTAATTAAAGCCCATGGATCTAAAACTACTCCATTACCAATTGCACATTTTTTGTTATTTATAATACCCGATGGCAACAAATTTAGTTTATAAACTTTATCATCAACTTTTATTGTATGACCGGCGTTATTGCCACCTTGATATCTTACAATAAGATCAGCTTTGGATGAAATCCAATCTACAATTTTTCCTTTACCTTCATCACCCCATTGAGTACCTACTATCGTATAAAACATTATAATTTTTTAACTTTTTTATTTAGAAGATAAAATTTAATTCCAAATTTTTTAGACTGCTCTTTTAGATTATTATTTTCTTCAAAAGTCTTAAATAAACTGTAACCTTTATTTATTAATAAATCTTTAGTTTTATTATCAGTATCAAAAGGTATTAATATTTTATTATTAATATTATCAAATGTGGAAGCTCTTAAAATTGTATCCATAAAGCAGGTATAACCTATAGCAGTTTCAGTGTGATGCTCATATTTTAAAGTATATCTTCCTCCACTTGCTATTTCCCCTCTAACTCCTTTAGCAAAAAAAGTAAATTTTATTCCTTCATAATATTTTTTATTCTTTTGTATTTCAAAAAAATCTAGATTAACTAGATCATCTTTAGAAACTTTAATTAAATCAAATATTTTAATTAATTTTTTTGTTTCATTTTTAAACCCAATAATATTACTTAATTTAACTATTTTATTTTTTTTATTTTTAATTGGACCAGAACATGAAAATAAGTAATTAAAACTATTAATAATTTTTTTATTCTTAATAAGTTTTGTGCAGCTATTTAAATCTTTGAGTTGAATAAATTTTTTTAACTTTATCTTTAACTTAGTATCTTTTATCTCTTTTAATAAACTATTTAAAAAAAAAGGTGCTGATATTTCAATTACAATTTTTTTTACACCAATTTTTTTTAAAGTTTCATATGCTAGATTTATAATCTCTACATCTGCCTTGTAACTTTCAGATCCAATAATTTCTGCTCCAACTTGTTGAAATTGTCTTTCAGGTCTTAAAATTGAACCAGATTTTCTTACAACTTCTCCGTAGTAACATAGTTTAAGAGGCCGTTCTTTATTTGCTAATCTAGAAGAGGCTACTCTTATAATTTGAGGAGTTATATCATTTCTAAGACTAAGTTTTTCTTTATTTTTATTAGTTTTTATTGATAAAGTATTAGTGTCTAAATTTTTGCTAAATTCTATTAAAGGTGTTTTGATTAAACTAAATCCATTCTCTCTAAATGAATTAATAATTGAATTTTTATATTGATGTTCAATAAATGTATCAAAATTCAAGCTATCTTTAAATCCAGGTGGTATAAGAAATTTGTTAAACAAGGTAAGGCCTTAATATATTTTTAATTTCGATTGATTTTTCTTTCACTTTAGATGCATTTTCTCCTTCAACAAGTATCCGTACTATTGGTTCAGTTCCTGATAATCTGACTAAAGACCTGATTTTACTATTATTAATGGACTTATCTTTTTTAAGTTTATCTAAAATAAAAATAAGTTTTTTATTCTTTTTTTTAAAAGGTAAATTGATTTTTTCTTGAGGGTAATCTTTATATAAATTGAAAATTTGACTAGAGCTTTTATTATTATTAGATAAAATTTCGGTAATTTTTAATGCTGCAAGAATACCATCCCCAGAATTTGAATATCTGGATATAATAATATGTCCAGATTGCTCACCACCAATTAAGGATTTTGACTTTTTCATTTGATTAATAACGTTTATATCTCCTACAGAAGTTCTTTTAATTTTTAGTTTTAGTTTTTCTTTAAGATATTTTTCTAGCCCCATATTTGACATAATAGTAATAATTACATCATAATTTTTGATATTTGTATTTGTTTTTTGTTTTATTAAATTTTTACAAAATAATGCTATTATTTTATCACCATCGATTTCAGATCCTTTTTCATCAACAACTATAATTCTATCTCCATCTCCATCAAATGCAAACCCAATATCTGCTTTCTGTTGTAATACTTTTTGTGATAACTGTAACGTATCTACTGCTCCACATTTTTTATTAATATTAATTCCATTTGGATTGTTATTAATTGTTATAACTTTATGCCCTAATTCCCAAAATAGATTTGGGGCTATATTATATGTAGCTCCATTGGCGCAATCTAATACTATCTTAAGTTTTTTCTTATTTAATTTTTTTGAAAGGGTGCTTTTCAGGAATTCCGAATATCTACCTGAAGCATCTTCTAGTCTTCTTGCTTTACCTGGAATATAAGAATGATTATTTATCTTTAGATATTTTTTTTTATGCAAAATGATTTTTTCAACTTTATCTTCAACACTTGGCTTAAGTTTTAAACCATCATTACCAAAAAATTTTAAACCATTGTACTCATATGTATTGTGTGATGCTGTAATCATCACTCCAAAGTCTGCTCTAAGTGTCTTAATCATCAATGGAACTGCAGGTGTGGGCAAGGGGCCAATCAATATAACTTCCATGCCCATAGAGATAAATCCTGCCGTTAAGATTGGTTCATATAAATAACCAGACAGTCTTGTATCTTTACACACAACTACTCTACTAGTTTGAGTGTTATTGATTCTTAAAACAAAAGCTACTGATTTTGCTATTTTTAAACAAGTTTCTACAGTTAGGGGCTCCTTATTAACTAAACACCTTATTCCATCGGTGCCAAAAATTTTAGACATATAAGTCTTTTATTCAAAAAAATAAATATTGTGAAGTATTTAAAAATTAGTTGGCTGGTGCAGTAGCTGATCCAGAAGTTTTTGGTACAGAAGTAGGTGTGGTTTTCGGTGTATCAAGATCATTATCGTAATCATCTCTTGATGGTTTTATGCCTTTAATGAGGTCTTTAATTTCATCTCCAGATAATGTTTCATACTCAAGTAAACCTTTTGCCACAATATGAAGTTCCTCAATATTATCGTGGAGTATTTTTTTACAGTTTTTCTCAGCTTCCTCTGCTAAAAATCTCACTTCCTCATCAATTAATTTTGCTGTGGAGTCAGATAGGTTTTTAGATTGGGCAACTGAGTGACCTAAAAAAACTTCTTCGCTATCGCTGTTATATCTTAATCTACCTAGTTTTTCACTCATTCCCCATTCAGTAATCATTTTTTTTGCTAAATTAGTAACCATCTGAATGTCACTTGCTGCACCATTAGTAATTTTGTCCTTACCAAATATCATTTCTTCAGCAATTCTTCCACCTGTTGCTATTAAAAGATGAGCTTTCATTTGATCTTTTCTCATAGATAATTGATCTTTCTCTGGTAACCTCATAACCATTCCTAAAGCTCTTCCTCTTGGTATAATAGTAGCCTTGTGAATAGGATCAGATGCTGGCGAGTGTAAAGTTGCTACAGCGTGTCCAGCTTCATGATAAGCTGTTAATTTTTTTTCATCCTCTGACATAACCATTGATCTTTTTTCGGCACCCATCATGACTTTATCTTTAGCATTTTCAAAATCCTCTAAGGTAACCATTCTTTTATTTTTCCTAGCGGCTAATAATGCCGCTTCGTTAACTAAATTGGCAAGATCTGCTCCAGAAAAACCCGGTGTGCCTCTTGCAATTATTTTAGAGTCAAATTTTGGAGATACTTTGATCTTTTTTATGTGTACTTTAAGAATTTTATCTCTACCCATTACATCTGGGTTTGAAACTGTTATTTGTCTATCAAATCTTCCCGGTCTTAATAAAGCTGGATCTAATACATCTGGTCTATTAGTGGCCGCTATAATAATTACTCCAGCATTAGCCTCAAAACCGTCCATTTCAACTAAAAGCTGATTAAGAGTTTGTTCTCTTTCATCATTACCTCCTCCAAGACCAGCTCCTCTATGACGGCCTACGGCGTCAATTTCATCAATAAATACAATACAAGGGGCATTTTTTTTTCCTTGTTCAAACATATCCCTAACCCTGCTTGCACCAACACCGACGAACATTTCCACAAAATCAGAACCAGATATGGAAAAGAACGGAACATTAGCCTCTCCTGCAATTGCTCTGGCAAGTAAAGTTTTACCAGTTCCTGGAGGGCCTACTAATAGGGCGCCTCTTGGAATTTTACCACCAAGTCTAGAAAATTTTTGAGGATCTTTTAAAAATTCAACAACTTCCTCTAATTCTTGTTTAGCTTCGTCAATACCTGCAACATCGTCAAATGTTACTTTACCAACAGCTTCGTTTAAAAGTTTTGCCTTAGATTTACCAAAACCCATAGCTTTTCCACCGCCAGATTGCATTTGTCTCATAAAGAAAATCCATACACCTATTAGCAGAAGCATGGGAAACCACGATAATAGGACACTTAAAAGTGGATGCATCGATCTATCTGCAGGTTCAGCAGTAATTTTTACTCCAAATTCGTTTAATTTATCAACTAAATTTGGATAATTTGGTGAATAAGTAGTAAATGACCTTCCATCGTCAAAGAAACCATTTAGATTATTGCCACTAATATTAACCTCAGAAACGTTACCACTTTCCGTTGCTGCAATGAAGTCACTAAACGATATTTTAGATGAATTTTTTACTGTAGAGGATCCTTGAAAAAGATTGAATAAAACTATCAGGAGTAGTCCGATTATGACCCACAAAATAATATTTTTACTCATATTTTTCATACTACCATACATAGGAATTAATTATCAAAACACAATACTTTATTAAGAAATTAGTTAGATTTTATCAAAAAAATAAGGGAATTATTAGTTTTCTTTACGAACATACCCTTAAGATTAAATATCTTAAAATTATCTTTTTTGATTAAACTGATTAGAATAAGTATTTTTTTTGATCTTAAATTTATGGTGTTTTTAAAAAAAAATTTATAAATTTTTTTAATAATGTTTTCTAAAAATATATCATTGTTACGCATCAAGTTATCTAGTGGTAAAGTTAATGATCTTTCACTACTAGATTTTATATTTTGAATAAGAAATTCTGATAACATTGTTTTAAACAATAAGATATTTTTGTTTACTGTATTATAGTCTTTTTTTATTTCACTAATTATTTCTTTATCAGAATCATTAATATATTTTCTTATGATTGATCTTGAATACTTTAAATTTTTATTTGAGGGGTCTTCTAAAAAGAAAATGTTGTTTTTTTTATTGTATTTATAAATATCATTTTTTGTCCATTTAATTAGAGGTCTAATTAAACAAACTTTATTGTATACAGTAATTTCGCTTATTGCCTTTAAACCATCAAAATCACTTCCCATAATACTCCTGCTTACAAAAGTTTCTAAAAGATCATCCTTATGATGTCCTATAAAAAGATGTAGAATATTATTTTTCAAACAAAAATTTGTTAAAATATCATATCTATTTTTTCTAGCTTCATTCATATTTTTTTTTAAAATATTTTTTTTATTAACACTAAAAATTCTTGATTTTATATTTTGTTTTTTTAGATAATTAAAAATATTTTTAGATTCAATTTTTGACTCTTGTCGCAAATTATGGTCAACAATTAAAACAGACAGATGACCCCTTTTGACCTCTGAAATTTTTTTAATTAAAAATAATAGAGCCATACTATCTGGCCCTCCAGAAACAGCCACAGCTATTTTTGGATTTTTTTCAAAAATATAATTGTTTTCTATATGTTTATAAAAGTTATTGTTCGTTAAACTCATTGACTAATTTTTAAACAGTCATTTTCATTAATATTCTCATTAACTTTTTTTACAAATTTATTTTTTGGAAATTCTATCATTAAAAGTTCTAAAGTTTTACATGCATCATCTTTTTTATCTACTTTAATTAGAGATTGTGAAAGCTTGAACAACATATCTGGAGCTTTAATACTTTTTGGAAATTTTTGGTAACCTTCTGCAAATACCATTGCAGCATCCCGATATTTTTGATCTAATATATATAATTCGCCTAACCAATAGTGAGCAGAACCTGATAATTGATTGTCAGGATAATCTATAATAAAATTTTTAAATGAGTTTCTTGCATTTTCCCAATTTTTTTTTCTAACATTATCAAATGCTATCTGAAACTGATCTTCAGGCGATAAATTTGGTTTATCTATTTCTTTTTCACTTAAATTATTATCATCATTATCTGGTTCGGGACTAATTTTTAGTGACCCAAGTGTGTTTTCTGAATTTATATTATTTTCTATAATTGTATTATTTTCTTCATCCAAGCTTATTTGATTAGAATTAGAATTAGAATTATTATTTTTTATTTGGCTTAAACTATTATTTAATAAATCAATTGTTTCTTCCAAATTATTCATACTGCTTGTTAAGTCATCTATTTGAAAGAAAATTTCTTCTAAATTTGCAGTTAAGTTTTTAACATCTTTTTCCAAGTCATAAATTCTCATATCTATTGCTGATAAGTTTAGAGATAAATTATTATTATTTTGGTTTTCTGTTGAATTTGTATTTGAAAATACAACTTTTGATAAATCTGAAAGTTCTCTTTGCAATCTCTCTAATTGTTGCTGCACTGTTAATGAGGTTTCATTGGATAGTGCACTCGTAGATATCAAGATTGATAAAATAACAAAGAAATTTTTGAACATTACAATATTCTAATTATTACTAAATTAGGAAAAAAATATGGCGCTATAAAGATTATAGCGCCGAATATTAAGAACTTATTTTAGTTAACTATAGTTACAGATCTTCTGTTTTGTGCCCAAGCTCCGTCATTAGATCCTACTACCGCTGGTCTTTCTTTACCATAACTTATAGTTGAAACTCTATCAGGATTTATGCCAAGACCTATTAGGTAATTCTTTACTGCTTGAGCTCTTTTTTCACCTAAAGCAAGGTTGTATTCCCTTGTACCTCTTTCATCGCAGTGGCCTTCAATTGTCACAGATACATTACTATTCTGTTTTAACCATGCAACTTGATCCTGTAATAATTCTAATGCATCAGAGTCTAAATCTGAGCTATCGTATCCAAAGAAAACTCTATCACCTACGTTGACAATTAAATCTTCTTGAGATCCGGCAACTATTCCACTTCCTGGAGTTTCGGTTATTGATCCTTCAACAGAACTTTCTGCACCAGTTGAAGATCCGGATCCAGATGCATCAGCTGCATCTTTAGGCTTTGTTGCACAGGCAGCAACAAATAAAACTAAAAGTATTGAAATTAAAAACTTATACATACAAAACACGCTCCCTTAACAAGTGATAGCAATAATTATGATGGTTTCTTAACATTTTTTTTAATATTTCATATATTTTTTTATAATTATATAGAAATTAATGCATTAAAGGGGACCAAGCTGGATCTGAACCGCCCAAAGGAGTAATTACTTTCCTCTCATTATAACCAGTTAAATCAATTGAATATAGGCTTGAATCACCTCCAGAACCATCTTCTGCAGTACGTTCTTCTTTGAAATACATTAAAAATCTCCCATTTGGAGCCCATGTCGGGCCCTCTACATGAAATGATTTAGCTATCATTCTTTCATTTGAACCATTATTTTCCATTACACCTATATAAAATTGCCCACCCTCTTGCTTTGTAAAAGCTATCATATCTCCTCTTGGTGACCATACTGGTGTATAATAACTACCTGCCTCTCTGCTAATCCTTTTAACATTTTTCCCATTTATATCAGATACATACAAATGCCTTCTGCCACTTCGGTCAGAATTAAAAACTATTTTTTTTCCATCTGGAGAGAAACTAGCAGAGACATCTATTGCAGAATTATCTGTTATTCTTGATGATATTCGTGTTTTTAAATCAAGAATATATATCTCAGAATTTCCAATATCAGGATCAGTATAGGACATTACTATTTTATTTCCGTCCGGAGAAAAACGTGGAGCGAAAGTCATACCTGGGAACTCACCGACAATTTCTTGCTTACCAGTTTCAATGTCAAATATATAGACTCTTGGACTATTTCTATTAACATAAGACATATAAGTAATTTTCTGAGAATTAGGTGAAAACCTTGGAGTTAAAACTAAGTAGGAACCATCTGTTAAAAAACGATGGTTAGCTTGATCTTGATCCATAATTGCTAGTCTTTTTTGCTTATTATCTTTTGGTCCAGTTTCAGCAACATATACTATTCTGGTATCAAAATATCCGCCTTCGCCAGTTATATTTTTAAAAACTGAATCAGAAATAATATGAGCAACTCTTCTCCAATTTTTTTCATTTGTTTCATATTTTCTACCAACTAATTGCTTTTGTTGAAATACATCATAAAGTCTAAACTCAACTGATATTTTTCCGTTATCACCAGAAATTTTACCAGCTACTAAATGTTGAGCTTTAATTACTTTCCAATCTTCAAATCGAGGTTGATCTGAGAGAGATTTGTTACTTTGAATAAATGCTTTTGTATCAAGGGGGATAAATAATCCTGACCTTTCTAGATTATCAGAAATGACATTTGAGATATTTTTTCCAATCTTTTCAAAATTTGAATCATTTGAAAACATGTTGGTAACTGCAATTGGTGTAGGCTTAACACTGCCTTGAGTTAATGTAACTTCTAAAGATAATATTGATGGTGATAAAATTATTACAAACAGACAAATTATATATCTAAACATTAATATCCTTTCATAATACTGTAATCGAATGTAATTGTAAGGTTTTTCCACAAATTGTACTTATCTTTAGGCAATTTTAATGGTGTACATTCAGGGTTTAAAAGTGTTCTCATTGCACTATCAGTAATCGGTCCATAAAAAGGATTACTTTTAGATATATTTGTGTCAACAATACGAACAGAGTTCTGTAAAACTTTCATATTTTGCCTGACTTTAGCTGAAATTGTGACCTTGTCCCCTACATTTATAACGGCGCCTGCTGGAGCATTCCAACAAGATGATAATTGTTGTCTTAGCAAATCAATTTCTGAAATAGACAATATCATATTTTCATTTTTTTCATTTTCACCACTTTGTTTTTGATTTTCTTCAACTTTTTCTTGTTGATCTAAATTATTCGTTTTTTCATTTCTTAAATCTTTT
>MDTG01206389.1_pt1 | contig 10076 bp, 10 predicted proteins | sample 811421 | NCBI WGS metagenome assembly MDTG01 (sample SAMN05326645, study PRJNA326480) | marine metagenome | isolation source: seawater | place: Pacific Ocean: South East | collected 2011 | reverse complement strand
TTTGCCTAACAATAGACAAGTCAAGGTCATCTAACACGGTTTGCCCATCGGGAGTCGTTGAAGGGATGCCATCTATAAATACTTGAATACCTCTAATACCGAAATTAGATCTAGATCCAAAGCCACGGATGGACATCCTTAGGTCACGGGAATAATTGTATCTGTTAGAAAAATATAAGCCAGGGACTTGATTCAAAGACTCATCTAAATTGAGAAATTGTCCCTTTTCAATTTGGTCTTTTCCAATTGTGTTAACACTGAAGGGAATTTCACTCAATTTAGAATTAGCCCTCGTTGCGGTAATTACTAACTCTTCCTCTGAGTTTACCTGGTTTATAGAGAGGAAATAGAAAATTACGAAGGAAAAAATTATTTTTTTTATCTTTATATCATTAATCATTTTGATCATTATCCTTTCTATTTTTTTGCTTCTAAGACCATATTTGTTGCGGTTTCGCTTACCCTTCTAACGCTAGTGAAATTTCCCTCTTTAAGAACCTCAGTCAGTTTGATTTGTCCTGCTTGCGCCCCTAGACAAGCACTACCGGCTTGGGCTCTCGATGCTGGCACACAGATAGTAGTGGATATTCCATAAAAGATTCCCGCCAATAAATTAAGGTTTTCGGCAAGTGAGTCTCCTGAAATCGGTTCGACCACCATGAATGTTCCGTCCTCCACCAGCATATTATATATTCTTTTTGAAACTCCTACAGGATCACCCATATCGTGTAATGCGTCAAATATACATGCCAAATCAAATCCGGTTTGCGATATATCTTTTGCATCAGACTGTAAGAAGACAATATTATCTAGCCCCTCATCTTTTGCTAACTGTGAAGCCAATTCAATAGAAGGAGCATGGAAATCAAAGCCAATTACTTCAGAATTCGGATAATTCTGCGCTAGTAGTCGAGTGGAGGAGCCATACCCGCATCCTATGTCTGCTATTTTGCCTCCGGCTTTAAGCCTTTCATCTATTCCATCAAGAGATGGTATCCAGTTTGACAAAAGGTTAGCTTCATACCCTGGCCTAAAAAACCTATCCGTACCACAAAAGAGACACGATGAGTGTTCACCCCATTCTCTTCCTTTTCCAGAAACGAAAGTTTCTACTGCTTTATCACACTTCTCAAACTGGCTCACAATGGCTTGAAAGAAACCTTGCATACACGTTTGCTCTCCTTCCTTACAAAAGATAGCAGCTTGCTCTGGCGTTAAAAAAAAATTGTTTGTTTTTTTATCGTACGCAATGTAACCCAAAGCCGCGTTTGCTGAGAGCCACTCAGTTAAATATCTGGAATCAATATTAGATTTTTCTGCCAATTCAGAACTGCTGCACGGACCAATTTCATCAAGTACTTTATAAACACTCGCCTGATCTCCTATATAGGCCATGAGAAGTCCAATAGCCCCGCCAATATTGCCAATCAGTTGCTTTTGTAATATCTCTAGCTTTGCTTGATCCAAGTTTGACATATATACTCCTAAAAATACTTTATTTTAAAAAAATTAAAACATAGCATTAAATATAGCACGAATAATGAGGCTCCTTGATAAATGTCCAATACAAGATTAGCAACCATACCATTAATAATAATTTTATATTTCAGCAGCTTTCCATTGTATGCTGATGTAATAAAATTTTTACCCAATATTGAATTACCATCAGCAGGTTACCTAACAATCCATAACGAAAGTAATAAAGAATTTGAAATACACAGTGTAATGAGTGAAGATTTTGAAAGAGTGGAACTACACAAGACCACGATTAAAAATGGTATGTCATCAATGCAGAGACTTGAAAAACTTACAATCCCAGCAAACCATGAAATTAAACTAAAGCCGAATGGAATCCATTTAATGCTTTTTAAACCTAAAAATAAACTTGAACACAACCGTAAAATTCCATTGTATTTTTTTGATGAAAATAATCAGGAAGTATATAACGCTTTGCTAACATTAAAAAACAGAACGAAAAGTAACTAGGATTGCTTATGGGTCTAATATTAGAGGGGAAATGGACAGACAATGAACCGGAGGAATTAAAAAGAAACAGCAAAAATATTCGATTCTCTAAAGGTTTTAACAATTCTATAAGCAAAAATGACCTTAATTTTACACCTGACTTTGAAAGGTATTTACTGTACGTAAATCATACATGTCCCTGGTCACATTTAGTGATAATTGCTCGACTACTTAAAAACCTTGAGTCGTCGATTGGGATCGTTTATTTAGATTCTGTAATGGGGCCCAGATCATGGCGGTTTTCAGAAAAAGCACCTGACCCGGAAATTAACGCAAATCATCTTTACGAATTATATATCCATAGCAATGACAAATACACTGGAAGAGTCACAGTCCCTATTCTCTGGGATACCTTAAGAAAAACGATAGTGAACAATAACTCTTCGGACATATTGGATATGTTTGAGACTGAGTTTAGCCGAACCGATAAACAAAAATGCTACTCTCTTTATTCAACGAATCACCGTACCCGGGAAAAAAAACTAGATGAATTTGTATCAACAAGAATTAACGATGGAATCTATCAATGCTTGCTTTCCGAAAATTCCGCCAAAAAAAAGATTGCTGAGAAAAATTTCACAAAGGCGATGCACAAATTGGATTCAATTTTGGAAGAACAAAAATACTTATTAGGTGATATTCCGACCGTGCCAGATTGGAAATTTTTTGTAACCCTAGTTAGATTCAATTTAGTCTATTCAAAGTTATTTTTAATAAAAGGTTATCCCCTTGAAGACTTTAAAAATATTCCATCTTATTTGAAACGATTATTAAATTACGATCAAATCTCACGCACAATAAATTTTCACGAAATGGTTAGGGGATACTATCGAACCCTTGGGAAGACGGAAAACCTAGAGGAAATAATAAATTTCATCGATGGGTTGAATTTGGAAAACTGATATGATTCGAATGTTCGCCACTATTTTTGCCGTAGTCATTATTATGGTTGGATTCTATAATGTTTATAAAAACAAATTATTTGATTCCTACAGTCTAAAATGCACGCACACGGAGTTCGACAATATTGAAAAATGGTTTATGGTGAAGAAACGACTCGCTAGCAAGCAACCTCATGCGATCTTTGAAGAACCGTGGTATTCAAATAAATTCAGTAAATTAACAAAGGTTAATGACTTGTCTTTTTGGGGACTTCTTGTAGAAGCAAACACAACGGAGTTATTTTTCTCTCGTGTTGATAGCATCAGTGATGCTGTTATTAAAATAAATCGAGCTAACCTTGATTTAGTAATTGAAGCCAACGGAATTTCGCTATATTCTTGTGAAAAGAAATCACCAGAAAAATTATATTCCAGCATAAGGAATACCCTTATAAAATTGCAATCAAATATTCAAATTTAATTAGATAAAGGGGGCCGACTTGGATGGTATAAGTATAACAATGGTAGGACACTTATCTTTTGCTGCAGCAGCCTTGTCTTTTTTAATGAGGGATATAATCTTACTTAGAGTAATCGCCATTCTGTCAAGCTTATTAGGAATATTGTATAACTTTTTTGTTGCGGCTGAGCCTCTGTGGCTTGTAATCTTCTGGCTTTCAGTTTTTATTGTCATTAACTTGTATCAAACTATTACCATATTGTTTGAATCACGATTGGTAGAATTTTCAGAATCAGAATTAGATATACGAAATAAATTCCTTAAACAATTATCCCTATCTCATTTCAAAAAACTTATCAATTTAGGTAGGTATCAGACTTTTCCAGAAGCGGCTCAAATAATCAGAATGAATCAAGATGCATCTGAATTAAAATTAATCATATCGGGAGCGGTTAAAATTAAACAAAATGATAAAATTTTAGCAACGTTACAGGCTGGATCATTCATTGGTGAGGTATCGTTTACATCGGGCTCTAAGGCTTCAGCTAATGTTTCTGCCTCAGAAGAAACCAAAGTGATTTCATGGGATCAAATGGGTCTTAGAAAATTATTATTGGCTAATCCATGTCTACATTTAATTTTTTCCGAAATAATCAACAAAGACCTCGCACAAAAGTTGAGTGCAAAGCAATAAAAGCCTCCTCCTTGCCATCTCAACTCCACTATTCAAAAGATCAAATAAATGACATTCTTACAATTAGACTAGATATGTTTTAAACTACTAGCATAGATAAATAAAGGCGGTGAAGGTGAGTATACAAGATAATCCCACTTTTAACTTATGTGGTTATGAACTTCGGGTCCAAGATTATCAACAAATATTATATTGGGCTCGAAATATCAATATTGATCCAGAAAAAGTGGTCGAGCGACTCGAAGATAGCGAACTACAAGTCTTCGACGGAGAGACAATTAAGTTTGAAATCAGGGGAACTGCTATAACTTCCTTGGTTTGGGATTTTGAACTTTTACCTATTGAGGACTTTGGCTGGCTTGAGGAGCTGTCTATAAGTGTTATAGGGATAAAACACAACTCTATTACAGCTGAATTAGATTTCAATCTACCTGCTCTTCAAAAACTTTATTGCTTTGAAAATAAATTATCAACTATTGATATTTCTGAAGCTTACAATCTTGTTTTAATTGATTGTGCGGATAATAACATCAGTAATTTAAATATAGAAAGCTGTAAAAAATTAAAAACTTTGAGATGCAATGGGAATCAAATTAAGTCACTAAATATTAATTCGCTTGATTCACTCGAAGAATTAAATATTAGCGACAATAAAAACTTATCTGATATTGATTTTGTAAGGCGCCCAAATATCAAGCATCTTTCGTGTGCCAACCTCAATATTGAGCATCTTGATTTGAACGGAATGTCTAATCTCAACTACCTAGATTGTAGTTTAAATAAATTAAAAGATCTTAATCTGCTCAAAACCCCTTCACTGGTTTGGTTAGATTGCAAAGAAAATAAAATCTCCAAAATAAATCTAAACCATGTACCAAATCTCACGGGGCTAGATTGCAAACATAACCAAATAAGTGAACTAAATTTTTCATCTTCTCCCGGCATCACTTGGATAGATTGCAGTGAAAACTTACTAAAACAGCTTGATATTTCCCAATTAAAAGATCTGACTTGGATTCAGTGCAAAGGTAACGAAATATACGATATTAATCCGCCAAAAAATTCAAAATTAAGAGAGCTTTTATGCTCAAACAATAACCTACTTACACTTCCATTAAACGATTGCCAAAATCTCAATGAGTTAATCTGTAACGATAATGCACTTACTATTTTAGATTTAAGTAGAAACAACAATCTCATTCATGTTGATTGCCAAAATAATAAAATAAAAAAAATTCAACTTCCCGAAAATGGAAAAATTAATTACCTAGACTGTAAAAAGAATCGCTTGGAAAGCATTAACTTTTGGGAAAGCCCAAGTATTAGAATACTAAATATCTCAGTCAATCCAATAGACAGCATCGATATAAGGGGAATCACACAACTCAAGAAGCTAACTAAAGATCCTTGTGTTATGGTTAAACATAGGGCCGATCAGAAAATAGCAAAAAGCAAAGCGTAAAATGAATACTAAGGTTGTTCTTTATTGTAAAAAAAGACAATTTGGATTTACATTGATGGAACTATTAATGGCTCTCGCAATTGTTGGAATCGTTGCAGTTTTTGGGATTCCAAGTATGACCCAATTTCTTGCTTCGAAAAGAACAGATTCTCAAATAAATGAATTTGTAACCACTATAAGAGAAGCTCGAACGTCAGCTATGAAACGAAATTCTGCAATTATAATTACTCCAGTTAATGATGATTGGTCACTAGGCTGGCAAATGGGAATTGATACAGATGGTGATGGTTCTATTGACTCCATTCTCAGAGAATCAATGATCGATACCAACGAATTACAATTTGATTCCATACCGAGCAACATAAGTTTTGATGCTCGCGGTAGAGCTAACCCAACACTTATTTCTATAACACCCGTGAGATGCGGTGCGACTAATCCACGAAGAGATATAGATGTGACTTTTGCAGGCTACATTGATATTAGCAGATGCTCTTGCGAGACAATTCCATGTCCCTAAAAAGTTACTTAAAAAAAATCAATGGGTTTACCTTAGTGGAATTTTTAGTAGCTTTATTAATCTTTGCAATTGGCATTCTATCTTTAACCGCGCTGCAATTACGCGTTCTAAGGGGAGACATTAGTGCGCACAATTATGCTCAGGCCATTCAAGTGGCTTATTCAATGATGGATAGACTTCGGAGCAACCGAAATGCTGCGCTAGCAGGATCCTACAACATTACAGACGTAGCTGAAATAAGCGGCGGAGATGGATTGCCTCCTTTATTTGACGATGATCTCTCAAGTTGGCGAGATAATGAACTTAATCTTTTACCTTCTCCTAATGCCACAATATCTTGTAGTTCATCTGGAAGCTGTTCTGTAACTATTATTTGGGATGATTCCCAGGGTGACAGTAATATTCCGTCTCAAAGTACAACCCTAAATTCAAATATATAAAAATGATTGAATCGAATAGACAATCTGGATTTACATTAATTGAATTAATGATTGTACTTACATTGAGTTTATTCCTTATGTTAGCTGTTATTCAAATTTTTTCAGCAAATTCTCAAAATTTTAGATTTAGTATTGCTTTTTCTAGAATGCAAGAAAATGGTAGGTTAGCTTTAGACGAACTAGCAAGAGATATACGAATGGCAGGTTTTTTTGGTTGCGCCAGTCGACAGCAAATCACAATTAATTCAGTTGCTACCAACAATCCTCCTAACGTGGCTCCAAGTCAGCATATAATCGGATTTGACGGAGGAATCGGATTTAATTCTACTGGAGCTTCAATTATCGACAGCCGAGCTCGACCATTAACTTTATGTAATAATGCCCTAGGGAATATAAACGCATGCCGTATAAGTGATATCCTTCAAATAATTAGAGGGGCCGAAACTATAGGGGTAAGTATTAGTTCAATGACCTCTGCAAACGATCCTATTAACATCAGTTCAACTGATATGAGTACTTTGCAGCCATCAATCACAACAAACGGTACTCCACCTAATGAGGAAGATTTAGTAGTTATTACGGATTGTCAACAAGCAGATCTGTTTAGAGCTATCGCAACATCATCAACGTCACTGACGCCGAACACCAATTTACAAAAAGCCTATTCATCGGACAGCTTTGTTATACCACTTGTTGGGGCTACCTATTTTGTTGCTACCGACAATAGAGATAAGGACGGAGACGGTGTTCCCGATGAAATAGCAACGCTTTATCGTATTGGAATATTTGACGAGAACGTTGCGCCGCAAGCTATACCTATTGCTAGAGGAGTTGAGTCTATCCAAATACAATATGGTGAAAATATTCAAGGTGATGAATTTGCAGATGTTTATAGAGAGTCAGCAGCTTCTGTGTCCGATTTCACAAACGTTGTCAGCGTCCGAATTGGGATCTTGCTAAAAAGCGAACAAGATTTCTTGACAGATGCACCAATTCCCGTCACGTTTATGGGTGACAACTTTAACAACGGTGATAGGAGGCTCAGGCTTCAAATGTTTACCACAATTGGATTGAGAAATCGTGTTCCTTAAATCACACTCTCGAGAAAAAGGAATGGTGCTTGCGATTTGCCTAATAATAATGTTAATACTGGCAATCTTAGGGAGTTCTGCCATCAAGACGACGATTGTTCAAGAAAGAGCAACAGGTTTAACAAGAAATAAGCAAATATCCTTTGACAGCAGTGAGGCCGCTCTTAGATTCGGTGAGATAAATGCTGATACAATATCGATAGGCGCCGCAACGGATGGTTCCGTGGGATTATGGCTACCGGACCCAACTAGCCCTCGATGGCTTGATGGTGCCATAAAATCATCGTGGATTACATTACCGGGCGGAACGATTTCTAATGTCTTAGAACAGCCACAATACGTGATGGAGTTCACAGGCTCAATTCCAAGAGACGATAGTTGCGCCTTAGATGCTGAGGCCAGCGCCAATCAAGACTGCTGGCGATATACATACAGGGTAACAGCTGAGGGAAAAGGGCTAAACAACGAGACACTTACAACCGTCCAGTCAACAATATTATCACGAAAATAAGGTTAAGACCGCCTATGTTCATAAAATATCAAATCAAAATAAAATACCTTGCCTTTCTTTTAATGCTAATAACTGATATCTCTTCAGCCGCTTTGACGATACCACCTAAACCTCTATTTTTAGCTAATGACGTTCAAGCGAATATATTTTTCGCATTAGATGACTCAGGTTCAATGGATTCCGAGGTCTTAAATACAGACGATGCAAACAACACACTAATATCACTGATTCCTTTTAATTCGGTTTTCCAAGCCATCCTTAACCAGTCAGACATAAGAGACATCGATCTATCTCCTGATGGATTTAACGAAGATCTTGACCTTTGTTCGGCATACAACCTCATGGCTTATGATCCAACACAAACCTACACCCCTTGGCAAGGTAAAAATATATTCGACCAGCCTTATGGTGATCAATCAATCACAAGTGCACTTAATAATCCATTTAACCCTAATCAAGGATCCACGAATCTTCTTAATATTTTTGACCAAAGGACGGGGCAATTCTCTAATAGGCCAGCATGGTATAGTACCTTCACAGACAACGGTCGCTGCAATACAAGTTTATTTTGGGATAACGGCTTTAACTCTCTTACTCAAGCAAGAAATAATGATGGAAAAATGCAACTATGCGAATGCCTCAGCGCTCCGGCTGGTGTAAGTTTCGGTGTGAACTATCGAGTTAGATTTGATTTCATTGCAAATGATGGAGATCCCAGATTTTTCAGAGTTGACAATCTAACAGATGCAGAACAAACAAATTACGCGAACTGGTTTACTTACTATCGAAAAAGAGAGTACGTAATGAAAAGAGCTTTGTCGCAATTAATTACTACATCTCAAGCTCGAATGGGATTAGCAACTTTACAAAATAACTTCGGAGTAGGTACTCCAATCTCAGACATGACTAATCAATCCAACAAGGATAATTTGCTTTCTCGACTATTCCAGATTTTTCCTTCTGGACTGACTCCTCTTCGTACTACCTTAAGGAACGTCGGGAGGTATTTCGATCAAAACGATGGAGCAAGCCATGCTTCACTTGGATTCGAAGATGCAAGTCCAATATTGACTCAATCTGAGGGAGGCGAATGCCAGCAAAATTTTACTGTTCTATTTTCAGACGGATTCTGGAATGGTAACAACCCAGGAGATATATTTAACGAAGACGGAGATAATAATTCTGCTTTTGATGGGGGTCCTCATGCCGACTCTGTTTCAAAAACATTGGCGGATGTTGCCATGAAATATTACGAAAAAGATTTGTCACCTCTCGCCAATAACGTCCCTACCATAGCTGGAATAGATGAGAATTCAGCACAACATATGGTGACTTACACAATTTCCTATGGACTCAATGGTTCCTTAAGTGCTGTACCAGCTAATCGCAATCCGGGAACTCCTTCTCCACCATGGCCTACCCCATTTGCAAATACTTTAACAACAGTTGATGATATGCGGCACGCCGCATTTAATGCAAGGGGGCTCTACTTACCAGGTCAAAATCCTCAACAACTCATTGATACTTTAACAGCAGCGCTTGCTGATATTGGCAGTAGAACCGGAGCGGCTTCAGCAGCTGCATCAACATCGCAATCGGTTAAAAGTAATGCACTTATATTCCAAGGCACCTTCAACAGCGAAGATTGGTCGGGCACTTTTTCCGCGTTTCCTTTATCCACAGAGGGAGTGCTCGGAACTGCGCAATGGGAAGCCTCTTCTCTAATACCTCAAGCGAACCAAAGGAATCTCTATAGTTTTAATAAGAATGGGACACCACCTGAAGGAATTGAATTTACCACATCATCCATATCAGCCTCCCAAAAATCAATCATAGGAGCAGAGGCAGACAAAATAATTGGGTATATTCGAGGCATACAAACACCATCGAGTTCTCAGGCAGGTGAAGTAAAAAATGGAGGTTCTTTTAGAAATAGAAGCACCCTTCTCGGTGACATCGTTCATTCCACTCCAGTTGCCGTGACTCGAAATCAGG
>MDTG01378331.1_pt1 | contig 10077 bp, 10 predicted proteins | sample 811421 | NCBI WGS metagenome assembly MDTG01 (sample SAMN05326645, study PRJNA326480) | marine metagenome | isolation source: seawater | place: Pacific Ocean: South East | collected 2011 | reverse complement strand
TGGAGCTCGCCGCAACAGAAAAAATCAGCTGGTATTCTGGTGTGCCGACAATGCATCAGGCTGTTTTGCTTCGGGCACAACGCAACGCAGAGGTGGCAAAATCGCTTGGTCTGCGGTTTATCCGCTCTTCCTCTGCATCTTTGCCCCCAGCGGTATTTGAGGCGCTAAATGCTACTTTTGGTTGCCCCGTAATAGAGGCTTATGGCATGACAGAGGCGGCGCATCAAATGACCTCTAACCCGCTTGGGCACGGCACACAGAAAGCAGGTTTTGTGGGTATTGTTACCAACCCTGAGGTCTGTATTTTGGATGCAGTTGGCGCTGTCCAACCACAGGGAATCGAGGGTGAGGTATGTATCAGGGGCGAGAATGTCACGCCCGGATATGAAAATAACGATGCCGCAAATGCAAGTAGCTTCACTAATGGTTGGTTCAGAACTGGCGATCAGGGCTATTTTGACACCGAAGGCTATTTGAAGATCACTGGCCGCTTGAAAGAAATTATTAATCGCGGCGGCGAGAAAATCTCACCGTTAGAGGTGGATAATGTATTGATGGAACATCCCGCCATACAACAGGTTGTTACCTTTGCGGTGGCAGATAAAATGCTAGGCGAAGATGTTGCCGCCGCAGTGGTATTAGCTGAAGGGGCTTATCTCACCGAAGCAGATTTAAAAGAATATGCAAAAACCCAATTAGCTAAATTTAAAGTGCCAAAACATATTAAATTTTTGGATGAAATTCCAAAAGGGGCAACTGGCAAGCTACAGCGAATTGGATTGGCTGAAAAGCTAGGTTTCTAGAAATTGTTCCACGCTCGCAACCTGAAAAGAGCAAACCTTCTAAAGCAGGTACATTAAAGCTGTTATATAAAAAAAGAAATAAAAAGGGGCTGTCATGGCAAAAATATGTATCTATGGCGCTGGGGCAATAGGCGGTTATCTAGCAGCTTGCCTTGATAGGGCGGGTGCAGCGGTCAGCTTGGTTGCCCGTGGCCCGCATTTAGCAGCTATCCAAAAAAATGGTTTGCGTCTGAGCAAAGATGGCGAAATTTCTGCCCATTCTCTCCAGGCAAGCGATGACCCGAGAGAGCTAGGCGAGCAAGATTATATAATTTTAGCGCTAAAGGCGCATGGTATTCCTAAAATTATAGATCAGATGGCCCCACTTTTAGGCCCAGAAACAGCGGTAGTATCAGCCGTGAATGGCTTGCCTTGGTGGTATTTTTATCAGGCAAATACAGGCACGAAGCTGGATAATCAGCCCCTGCAGGCAGTAGATCCGGGTGGCCGCATCTATTCAGAAATTGGGGCGCATCGCGCCATAGGCTGTGTGGTCTATCCTGCTTGCAAGATAGCAGAGCCGGGCCTTGTTCAGCATATTGATGGGCAGCGCTTTAGCCTTGGGGAACCTTCGGGTGAGGCGAGCGATCGGGTAAAAATGCTTAGCCAGCTGATGATAGCTGGAGGGTTAAAAGCGCCACAAAAGAAGCGCATCCGTGATGAAATTTGGATAAAATTATGGGGCAATTGCTCTTTTAATCCAGTGTCATCCCTAACTGGCGCGTCTCTTGATAAAATAGGCAACGATGTAGCTTGCCGATATTTGGTCGCTGAGATAATGGCAGAATGTCAGCAAATCGGTGAAGCAATAGGTGTACGCTTTAATTTGAGTATCGAAGATAGGATAGAGGGCGCGGCCCGTATCGTTGGTCATAAGCCTTCTACGCGCCAAGATATTGAAGCAGGCCGCCCGCTGGAGATAGATCCGCTTGTCACAGCCGTTCTGGAGTTGGCTGAACGTCTGGAGATACCTGCCCCCACTTTGTCACATGTTACTGGACTGCTGAAGCTAAAGGCACGCATGCTTGGCCTTTATGATAATTAGTGGCTAAACTATAAAGACAGTCGGTGTAGGGAGGAAGGCGATATGTCTGAGAAGCTATTTGATGTTAGTGGCAAAAACGCCCTTATTACTGGCGCCTCCCGTGGCATTGGTTTTGCGTTGGCACGCGGCCTTGGCAGGGCGGGTGCAAGGCTTATCCTAAATGGCCGCAATGAAGAAACGCTAGATGCGGCGGTTGTAGCGCTCGCGAAAGAGGGGCTTGTTGCAAAAACCTGTGCGTTTGATGTTACTTCCCATGTCCAAATAGGTGCTTCGATAGCTGAGCTGGAAGCAGGAGGCACACAAATTGATATTCTGATTAATAATGCCGGCATGCAGCACCGCGCCCCCTTGCAGGAGTTTCAGGTAGATAAGTTCGACCAGATTATCGCTACCAATCTACGTTCTGTTTTTAGTGTTAGTCAGGCTGTTGCCAAGCCTATGATAGAACGCAAAGCTGGCAAGATACTAAATATTGCGTCTGTCATGAGCCTGCTGGCGCGTCCCTCCATTGCTCCCTACACGGCATCTAAAGGTGCTGTAAGTAGCTTAACCAAAGCGATGGCAGCCGACTGGGCGCAATATGGGCTGAACTGCAATGCCATTGCCCCTGGCTATTTCAAGACGGAGCTGAATGAAGCGTTAGAAGCAAATGCGGGCTTTAATAACTGGTTAATTTCCCGCACACCGGCAGGGCGTTGGGGCGAGTTAGAAGAATTGGTTGGAGCCTGTTTGTTCCTTTCGTCAAATGCCTCTGATTTTGTTAACGGCCAGACCATCTTTGTTGATGGCGGTTTAACGGCAACGGTCTAAAAAACATGATAGCCGATTATGTAATAATAGGCGCAGGTTCTGCTGGATGCGTCCTGGCCGCAAGGTTAAGCGAAAACCCCAATGTTAGCGTCATCCTGATTGAGGCAGGTGGGCATGATGCGCGCTTATCGGTGCAGGTGCCGGGCGGCTTTATCAAAACAATGGTCGATCATAAGATTAACTGGATGTATCAGACCGAGCCTGAAGCAGAATTGCAAGGCCGGCGGATAAATATGCCGCGTGGCCGTTTGTTGGGCGGCACCTCTTCTATTAATGGGATGTTATATGTGCGTGGCCAGAAAGAAGATTATGATAGCTGGGAAGCTGCCGGTAATAAGGGTTGGTCATATGATAGCGTGCTTCCCTATTTTCTGAAGTCTCAAAATGCGCGGGAACTGTTGCAGGCAGCTAGCACAAATGGCCAAAACATTGACCAGCAATATCAGGGTCAGCTAGGGCCATTATCGGTATCAGCCCTGCGGTTGGGCGCTAATGTTCTGGATAAAGTTTGCGCTGCTGCAGAACAGGTTGGCTACCCCAGAAATGATGATTATAACGGGCATAGCCAAGCGGGTTTTGGCTATTTTCAGGTTAATCAGAAAGGCGGTCAGCGCCATTCTGCCTATCGTGCTTTCTTGCATCCTGTACGGCACCGAAAAAACCTTACTATTATTAAAGAAGCCACGGCTATGTTGCTTCTTTTTGAAGGTCAGTCCAACCGGCATATTTGCGGAGTTCAGGTAAAGCATCGGGGTAAGGATAGGCAGGTATCTGCTATGCGGGAGGTGATTTTATCCGCCGGCGCGTTCGGCTCACCACAATTGCTTGAACTCTCTGGCATTGGCCGGCCGGATATTCTAGCGGCGCATGGGATAGAGGTTCGTCATCAGCTTGGGGGTGTTGGCGAAAACCTGTCTGATCACTTTCTGACACGCCTTACCTGGCGGCTTGCCCCAAACACTTCGCTTAATGGAACCAGTCGCGGCTTTGGCTTACTAAAAGAGCTTGCCCGCTATGCGTTTTTTAAAACAGGTAGCTTGTCGCTAACAGCGGGCTTATTAGCTGGATTTATTTCTAGCGACCCAAAAATAGCGCGCCCGGATATACAATATCATATTGCCCATGCGAGTTTTGCTAACCCAGCAAAGCGAATTTTTGATCACTTTCCTGGACTGACAATCGGCCCGTGCCAGTTACGTCCTGAAAGTCGTGGCTTTGTGCATATACGCTCATCCGACCCATTTGTAGCACCCGCCATTCAGCCTAATTATCTCCACGCTGAAAGGGATAAAGCAGTGCTGGTTGTTGCTTTGCGTATCGCGCGGCAAATAATGGGCGCGCCAGCTTTAGACGGGTTGGCGTTAGGTGAAGAGCGTCCCGGCAGTGAGGCACAAAGTGATGAAGAATTGCTAGCCTTTGCACGAGAGACAGGTAACACTGTCTATCATCCTGCTTGTAGCTGCCGGATGGGGCCAGATGCGCGCACTGGCGATGTGGTTAATGAAGAATTGCGTGTCCATGGGCTGTCAGGCTTGCGCATAGTTGATGCGTCTGTTATGCCGTTTATACCCTCTGGCAACACCCATGCGCCAACCGTAATGATAGCAGAAAAAGCTGCCGATATGATACGGGGTGCCCATTAAAGAAGCAGACTAATTAGTGTATTTTATGGTTCAAATAGGTAAGAGGACAGCCAGACGATTTGCAGGGTAAAATAGGCAACAACACGTGTGATTTTTAACATTAAGGGTGAACATTTTTTGAAGTATGCTTATTTATGAATACTGATTGGCATAGGTATTTTGCTCCCCGATTCGCATGCCTTTTCCCGGGTCTTGAACTGCTATAGTTGTAAGCTGAGATGTTGAGTTCATGTCCACATCCCAGCAAAATCAGCTTTGATTGTTATGCCCGGATATGAGCTTTTACCTAGAACTGGATAAAATGCCTAGCACCCGTGTTCTAGAAAAACGAAAAACTAATTTCTAGCGAATACTTAACGTCTAGTTGCTGACCGGCATCTCAATAGCAACGCTTTCTTCACAGGCTATCTGGATTGGCTTCCCGCCTAACGACACTCCCTGCGCGACTAGATTACTTAGCATCGTGTTCATTTGCTGCACACGGACTTGGCAATCATTATTATTGGCAAACGACATGCCAATATTATAGGTGTTAGTGAAACCGCTAACAACTTCGATAACGGCTACGGCCTCTACACTTGGCTCAGTACTTGCCTTAACCTCTGAAATGCCAGGCGCTACGTAAATAAATACTAAAAAAAGCGAAATCAGAAACATCGATTGCCGTCCAAAATGTAGGGGGTTATTTTGTCTAATTATCGTTTTGCTTAACATAATTTTGGCCTTTTTTAAGCGATCGCTGGTGACCGTCTTCGAAGTCAGAACAAACTAACACTATTTATCTAACGATGATTCTTTTACGAAATTTAACTTAAGTCTGACTAATGTAAAAATAATTGTAAATAGTATTGAGGACAAAAAATTAATACTGCCTCATTATTAAGCGTTTCTTGAGCTTTTTCTCCAATTTAATCCTCGTGGGTATGAATTCCCTTGCTGGCTATCTTAAGGTTTCCTAGTGTGGAATCAGGTGGGAATCGGAGGTCTAAAGTATTGGACCTAGCCAACAATGAAGATGTTTAACTCCACTTGAGTCAAACGGAATGTCAAAAACTTAGGAGAACGATTATGGCACTCTATGAAAAGGTCAAGGCGGCTCTAGATCATAAAGATGCGCAAGCCTATTTGGACTTATTACATGATGATTTCGTATTTGTGCGGCACCAAACAGGCGGTGAATTAACCAAAGCAGAATGGGCGCCAACACTGACAGCAATGATGGAAAGCACAGCTCTAGAAACCTCTAACGAGCGTTGTATTTATGAAAATGACGATATTATTGTATCGCATCAATTCATGAAATTTCCCGATGGTACTTCCGAAGCGGTGATGATCGTTAATATGAAACAAGATGGTAAAATCATTCGTGCAGAAACAGGCGCAACACCAATTAAATAACCTCTAAAAAGTTTTATATGATCTTGGCACAGGCTGGGCAGGGCTGTATCGGATACCCCGTTAGGTATTTTTACAGCCAGTATTGAAAACACCAAGCCGCAGGGATAGCCGCTTTGCCGCGCTTCGAAAAAATCAATACACGAAACGCCCACATTATCCGTCTAATAGCTATAGTTTCTTGGATACTCGAAGTGAAGCTATCTAATTTTTTGCATCCAATTTTTAAAGAGAGATAAAATAAATAACTTTTTAAAGCACCCATTCTGAGTGTCTTGGGGAAAAAAACATATACAGAGTAAAAAAAATACGGGAAAGTGTCGTCAAGTTAAAATAGTGATGAGCTTTAAATGGCAGATAAATATTGCCCCGATTGGGTGTTTGATGCAACTGTTGCTGAAGTCGCTATGCAATTCCTTTTACGGGAATACCCTTTGCCACAAATCGCTCTTAAACATTCCCAGGGCCTCTCAAAGCTATATCTCCCAATCGAGATTGTTGAAGTACAATCGAGTGCTGAGGAACTTTTGTCATTTTTGTCTGAGATAAATGCAAATGAAGAAGCTGTAAATTACCTCAGTGGGTTCAGTTTTTTCCGTGTAAACTTTAAATCTAACAAAATACGTCGAAAACTGAATTCGGCTTTGTTTCAAGCCGACGCGGGTTCAAATTTCCGTGATTACAGTGGTACGAAAACACTGACAGCATTTCGTGCTTATGTACACGCTGTTCGTGCTGATGTTGATATGCCAAAAAATCATGGATGGTCGTTGTCTCTTTTGCATGAAATGCCACATTTAGCATCTATTTCTAAAAGTCTGACTGACTCATTAAGTTTGGACGTCAAACAAATTCTGCCCTAGGCCTTTTCGAGAGTAAGTGGAGTTAATAAAAAAAGTTGCAAACCCCTTGAAAAATTCGAAGGGCCCTTCTGTTCGTCGTGGTTAATGGAGTGAGTGAATTAAACATTTTTGGTTGCGGCGTCGGTCAAACAGGAAAATGTAGTGCCTGGCAAAATTTTACCGATGACAAAAATGCTGAAGAAAAAGCAAAATGCAAAATAAATCAGGAAGCTATTTAAGTGTTATAAATAAGCAAGACATTCTGCCGTTATTGGCGAATGTGCGAAGCTAGTAGAATGCCTTACTTGCGGTTTCTTTAGCAAATACTTTGCGGCACTGTTTTCTAGCAGGGCTTTCCTGGTCAGATTATTCACTACGTGGATAAACTAGAGAAGCCACAGAAAACGGGTGCGACAATAAAGTAGAGAGCATAACTAGTTTCTTCTTGGGCGAATACTATTTTCGATTATGGGGAAACTTAAGAGTATTATGAACGGGACGGAAAAATAAAGAGCCTCACTGATCATTTGGTGAGGCTCTTTGTTATTTTTAATGAAAACCATACAGAATTGTCATGTCTGGCTGTGAAAAGTCACTTAACGCAAATATTGCTAAAAAGAAAGACATGGTTAACCAGAACCATAGATGTTTCATCTGCATTGTTGGCTAGTCCTTTTAAAAAAACTCATGCTAGAGTTGGTATTTAAAATAAAAACGGGTTCATAACTCTGGCTCAGCTCTTTTAAAGTCTTAACGAGAGTTTAACATATTAGTTTTTATCAAAAATAAAAAACGCCATCTAGATGATAATCCGTACCCACTTGCTTCTCAATGACAATTTCTTTGATAAATGCAGAAGTCTCTCAAGCGATGAGCCTTCAGCGTAGGACCGCCGGAAACTGGCTGTCGCTCGGACACTTATTTCATTCTTTACGTCAAAAGGTTAATTAATTTCTCTTCAACTGTCCTTCACGGTGTGCTCAAATCCATGAAGGCGGTATTGAGGGGTTTCTATGCCTTTGCGTTTATTTATTCATTCCATAGCTAACGATTAACATGAGAAAGCCCCACTGAAAATTCAGAGAGGCATAATGTTCGCTTATGGAGAAACAAGTAAGGTTCTAGGTAAAAACATCATATATCTCGAAACGGCTTGGCGCTTCACTTATTTATTATTCATGCTCACCATCAGTCCCTCTTGCAAACTGGACAAAACTATTAGGGCGATGTCGCGCTATCTGAAAAGTAGCAACTGTGAGCACAACACCTGCTATCAACAAAGAATGTACGATTGCAGATACACCAAATAAAGTTATAGAGCCTACACTCATCGAAAAGATGATGCACCACATCCAAGCCAGTAGTTGCAGAGCAACATGCCTTGTCTGCAAGTCTGGTATGTTTTTAAGTGGATTATGGTCATGATCCATGACCACCCTCCACATATCAACGATTGCGTTTTGCATTTTTATCTCCTAAACCAAACAATGTTTACGCAAACACTTCTCCTTTAGTTCAATTTTCACTAAACGTAATCCTAATTGTTCATAACTCTACTTCAAGTTCAAAGAGGTTCAAGCTATGGTTTGCGTCTGCATAATGAGTTTGCTTCACATATCAAAATGGTAATAGATAGGCTCCGGTCGAATTGACCAGCCTGTAGAATTTTAAGCTTTAAAGATTTAGCAATTATTCCCATTTTATGAGGTACATTGCCTCGTTGCGTCTAAAAAATGGCGGAGTGAATGGAGAGTTATAGGTTGCTTTCAAAGGAGGTCCTATTGCAGTCAAACCATCTCTCTTCATAGCAGACTCTAATTCCAAATGGTGTTTGATAAAGTTGCTGTCAGAGGCAAAGCCTGAATATGAAATAACAGCAAAGTACTCTTCTGGTAGGTCAATTATCCTAACTCGTTTATCAGTTGGTTTTGGTGCGTTCTGCTCTGAATATTGACTTGGTAGGAAAAATCTCATTTTTGTCTGGCTTTTTTTAGATGATTGAATGACTGGTGCTGTCATTTGAATTTCTCTAGATTGAGTAACTGGGACAGTCATTTGAACTTCGTGGTTGTCTTTGTTTGCCCCAGATATGTAATCAAACAGAACTCTAAAGCCAACGTTTTCTTCACCATAAGTCACCTCTGCCACTGTTCTTCTATCATAGCGTCTGACCTCGTACACATCAGTCTTATTAATGATTGTGAAGTTTGGCTCATCATAAGACATAGCTGGAACCGATGCAGTTATGTAAGAAAGAAGGGCTATTAAAACGATGCCAGTTCGGGTTGAAGTTTTCCGCTCTACCATTTTGTCTACCTCTAAAAATTTATCTCCGATGCACCACTTACCTTTAAATTTGCAAAAACACCTTAAGAATGAGCTCGTCGTTGGAAAAATCTAGATGTAAGAAACTTAACAGATATGCTTGCAGAGTTCCTTATACGTATAGAGGAAGTAGTTGAAAAACCATTAAATATATTTTCTATTTGTCTTGAGTTAATTTTACCTAGGCTATTTTTATTGTAATTTTTCACACCAGAATATAGTCAGAATAAGCCTAGAAAAATGCAAAAAAGGAACGCCTGAAGCAGTCCAATTTCAAGGAGGAACGTTACAACCACATTGTTTGCAATCACTTACAGAGACTTTTGCTTTGGCAGGTTTGTATATCGAATGTGTTAAGACTATGACTTCGAAACTACAATACCTGGCTCACCGAGCATATTCGGATGTCTTTGAAACCAAGGTTTTTATTAATCAGACATATAAAATGTTTCTCATATTGTAGAGCAAAAACGCATATGCTAATCCAAAAATTATTGGGGCTATCACAGGCTCAGTAGTATATTTCACGCCCTCATCAACGGCTATTTCTGCTTGAATTGTTCTATAACTAAGCAAAGAAGCGATAAGAGCTTGAACTACAAAATAAGCAAAAAGATACCAAGCTCCCTCTGCGCCGCGGAACAAAATCAATATGTGAAGAATGACTGCTGCTAGAGCAAAAGAACTTACAAAGCCCCCAATAATCACACCTGTGTGGCTTATATTAAACTTGTCATAAAACTTCTTTATGCCAAATGACATTTGATAACCGTACATCGCCCAGCCTGCGGTAAGTGCTAGAAAAACAACTAAATTTATAACTCCACCAAAATTTTCAATCATTTATTACCCCTTGTAAAATTAATTTCTATTTATGAACCAAAATAGCCTGCAATCTATAAGATTCCACGTAAAGTTTTTTAGTTAAATATTTTTTAATTTTTGAGTTGCAAATGAGCGTCTGCGGCAGGGGTGAGAGCAGAGACTGGATGGTGAATAAGTTTTTTACCGGAGTTGGTCGTCAACCCTTTCTCCAACAGATGGCACCTATAAGAAACACCATTAGAAAACCATACTTATCTAGTGGCCTATCTCTTAGTAAATCTGGAACTGACCAAACATTTTTATCAGCCCTTTTGCGAAAGAACTTATGCTTGCCGACCACCTTGAGCCTA
>MDTG01156553.1_pt1 | contig 10077 bp, 10 predicted proteins | sample 811421 | NCBI WGS metagenome assembly MDTG01 (sample SAMN05326645, study PRJNA326480) | marine metagenome | isolation source: seawater | place: Pacific Ocean: South East | collected 2011 | reverse complement strand
GTTCATTGGTTGAAGTGCTGGTTAACGTATCGTTACCCGCTGTTGAATATTTTAAATTATTCCCCATTAGAGGATGATTTTGACATTGATAGAAGATTTCTAATGGAGTGTCTGTAGTTAATGTGATTTCTGTATAAGCACCTGGCAAACCAGCTATACCAACCTCAATAATGTTTGATCGATATGAATTATTTTTATTTGCATCGGTGAAAAAGAGTATTCGATGATTGGAATTACTACTATCAGATTGATCGAATCTATATTTAGTGTTCTGTTTGAGAGTCAAAGAAGGGGATTCTTTCCCGTCAATGAAATATCCTTTGGATGATCCTTGTTCAAAGTATGGGTGGGAAGAACTTTTTGTTTGTACAGTTATAAATTTTGTTTCCACCTCTGAATCGTTATTTTCTTCTGCATTTGATGTGGAAGATTGTCCATAATAATAATTTGTCATGAAATTTTGGCAGACAAGTTAAAAAATATCCGGTAAGGATTTTAGAAAAGAAAACCTCAGAGTGTGAACTTAGTTTGGTCGGTAATGGTGAAATATTTTTTTAATGCCAATACTTTTAGACTTTTATGTTTCGACAGTTGTTATTTTCACTTTTCATGAGGTAAACCGTACTAAGCAATAAACTCGATATCATATTGAAACAGTCAAAATTATTGTAAAGTCGTAATCTTACTGATTACCTACATTTAGTTGTTAAGTCTTACTACTGCTTTTCAGCTAAAAACACTATAAAAAAGTTGTTATTTATAACTTCTTTTTAATTTTTAAAGATATTAATTAGGTTGAGTCTTATGAACTACCAAAATGATTCTGCTCACTTTTCCCATTCTTCAAATAATCACAATGTTGCATTAAGCGAAAAGTCCCTGCATGAAATACAGATGTTGTTGATGAATAAGCAAGAGCTAAGGCTTAGGTACATACAATTAATGAAAGATGCTCAAAAGTCTCTTGGAAGGCAAGAAGCTATCAATTTGATCAAAGAATCTGAAGTCATTTGGGAAAAACTTAACGCATAAATGACTCGGTCTCAAATTTCACTCTTGTATTAACTTCAATTTTTGCTTACTTCGTTGAATGTATAAATTTTTTATGTATCAACTTCATTAAAGTCAATCTTTTTCTCCCTCCAGCAAACACCACAACTTTTTTGGATCAGTAATTCGAAACTATCTCCGTTATTGCGTTTTTAAAAAATCAAAAAAAACATAAATTAAAGCTACAATTTTCTGAGTATCATAAGTGAATTTGATTAAGTTTTTTTTACTCATAAAAAGTTTTTATCGCTTGAGGACTTTAGAAGTTAACCGAACATTTACACCTCACAATTTTCACAAGATTTTTAGATCATAGTTCTAAATATACTTTTAAAAATGAAAAAACTAATTTCCTATTTACTTTTTTCGATGACTACTTTACATACTATTCTTGGACTCTCACCAGTGATGGCAATGGGTTGTGGTGTACACTTAGATAAAGTAGAAGTTGACTGCAGCGAAGAAGATATAGACTGTAAAAAGAAAATTGCTGATACTCCTAATAATTAAGTCTCTTAAAAAACTTATCAAAATCCTTAAATCATTTTGAATACATTCATTTTGAGTTCATTAAACCAATGTTATATAAAGTGAAATTTATCGATCAAGTTAAGACTTGATACCAATCCTCAAAAAAGTAATCAACTATTTTCTTGATATCTATATTAAAAATAAATCCAACTCATCTACTTGCATTCGTCATATTTATTGTGCTAGCCAACGGTTTATCAAATCTGATGGTGTTCCTAATATTTTTAACTTTCTTTTTGTTAATGGGAAGGGAAATTCCTTCTTTCTCATTGATAAAATATTACGCACCCCATTATCGTTTTTGTAGATCAGATTCCAGCTTGCACAACATCTGCCAGATTTTGGCGGGGATTGCCAAAAATTGATAATATCTTTTCTTTCAATAATTTGTTTGTTCATGATATTTAAATAAGTTGGGTGAAAATCAACCCAACACCTTTCTTTGGGTTGTTGATCATCGAAATCGCCATTAGACCGTTTTTTGTCTTTTTGGAGGTTAGAGGGACATTCAAAAGTGATTCTCTCAACTTTCATGAATTCTCCATTAAAGTCGCTTATCCCTTTGACTGGTTTCGATCTAACGATATTTGGCTGGGAAAGCCAAACAAATAAAATAATTACTTGGATTTTTTTCATTAAAAAAAGTATTGACTTAAATTGTCAGCCAATCAGACTTGAAAAAGTGAATTGATAATAGTTATTTTGATTTTTCTATTGCAACTAATAATCCTCCAATTACAGAAAGATTGCGAGCGACTGCGACAAGTTGAAAAGGTACTAAATGAAAAATTACTGTAGCTGGCACTAAAAATATTAGAAGTAGGGAACATGCTAGTTTAACCCGCTCTGTCATGATCAGAAGGACTGTACCACTAACGAGCAATGCTACTGCCGCTAACATCATTATTATAGAAACTGGCTCTGGAAATCCTCTGTTTGTTATATATTCAGCTTGAGCACTGAAATTTGTTATTTTCCCTGGTATTGCATTTATAAAAATTGCACTTAGGAGCAATCGTCCAAGAAAATTCAAAGAATAAAATTTTTTTAAATTCATAATTTTTTATTAGTGAATACTATATAAATAACTTAAGAAAGAAATTTTTACCACTAAGAGAAATTGATATATGATTAATAGATTATCTAGAAAGTATAATTTAAGTAATTTCTATTTATAAGAATGTCAAATATGAGACTTTCAAGGTTGTCTATTGTAAGCCTAGTTTGATCCTGTCCATAATTGACTTTCTTTTGCTATCTTGCTCTTCCTTTCATAATCTTTGGATCACTTTGATCCAAATACGTGATGAACATATCTTTTACTTGTGTCGGAGTAAATAATTGCTATTAGTGAATAAAGTTAATTTATCTATTTCCATGATTACAAAAAGTAAGAAGACTATTACTTCTGTGACATTGATGCCACAGATTTATCTTCTGCTATCTCAGGTTTTATTCTTGGCAGTATTAGTTAGCATTTTTTCTTTATTAGGAGCAAGTTTTATTGCTTATGACAGAGCACTTTCTCTTCCTAATGGAGAGGGAGCAGTCTCTTTTTTATATAACTAAGCATAATTTCGTGTGATAAACCGCACTTAAATTTTGTTTTTTGGATAATATCTAAACTAAAGGAGCCTAATGTCTCTTATGGGTGATTTTAATTTATAAGCCTGTTTGGTTTTGATTGCGTGTTAATTAAATAAAAGGATACTTATTTTTTCTTCGACATATGTTTTCGTTCATATTTAGGTGTTAAAAATCTATTTTTGATTGTCTGGTTTTTTTTAATTCACCTCGTTTCTTTTTTGACTCAACTCTCTTCCTCTGTGATGAGCGTGTAGGAATAGTCCTTCTTCTATTCTTTTGAGGAGGTTTTAAAAGCTCTTTCAATGTTGACGTAAGTCTTCTTAAGGCTATTTGTCTGTTCTGATATTGGGTTCTTTTATCTTGAACGGTTATAAAAATACAACCATTTGTTAGTTTGATTTTATTCTGAAGTAAAATTCTATGCTTCTGGTAAGGAGTTAAAGCTTTTGAGTCAGATACGTTAAAGATAATTTCGACTCGACTGTCCGTCTTATTTACGTTTTGTCCTCCTGATCCTGATGCTCTAGAGAATCTCCAATATATTTCGTTAGATGGTATTTCAAGTTTTGTATTAATTGTTATATTCATGTTCCTTTTTTATCAAGCCAACCTAAGTGAGCTCATTTCTAAAGGATTTTGTTTTTTTGTTTCTTTTTTCTCATTAGGAGAGAAAAACATGAATGAATCACTGTGAATTATCTCTGGACATTTTTTATTGGGACCACATACAAATAAATATGTTTCACCGTTAACACTAGTATTTGGGAGTTTGATACAAATAACTCCGAATTTTTTTTCAAGTATTGTCCACATTTTCTTATTATCTATACATTCTTGAAACTGATCGTTTAGTTGATTTTCACTACTTACTCCTTTCAGATTTAGGGCAAAATAACGATTAATAAAAATTTCTTTTGCCTTAGTTTCAGACTCTTTGCTTAGTACTCTTGACATATAATGGCATTGATCTAAAACATATTCTTGACTATCTAATTTAGATAGTACCCATCCAATATCTTTTTCACTAACCCCTCGCTCACTAAGAACACATTCGAAGGCTCGTTCTTGAGTAGGACCTCTCCCCATTTAAAAGGATCCACAAATTTTCATTGATTATGGCATATAAAACTAATATATGTATCTTTCCTATTTCCATTTTCTAAAGAGGCTATTTAAACAGTAATCTAAAAACAATAATAAAATAATTATCTATTATTGAATCGAACATATAGATTATTAATTTAAAAAAGTTAATAGGTTTTATTGGAAATAATTTTTGGTAGTTAATTTAGTCATGATTGTATTTTTACGATGACGACTAATTTTTCTATGATTATCATTAGTGTCTTCTCTGGGGGCATGTGAATACTCTTCCCCCTTGCCTAGATAAGTCATTCGACCTCAAACACTTTTTCAATAGTTAATTTGAGTCTATATAAATTATAATACTTTTAGTTACGTTTTCGCCCATAAGATTAATCATGACAGCAGCAATTTTTTATGTGAGAGACGGTTTTAGAATTAATAAAAATAAAATAATGGGAAGACAAGTAGCGGGTAATTCTTTTTTAAAAGCTGTCGTAAAATATACCAAGGATTCTGATCTTTATGTTTATTCAAATAATCATGATCAAGCAGAGGATTTTGCTCAGTTTGTTGAATCTGAAGGTATTAACAAAAATATTAAGTTTATTGATTTTAACAATACTTCGGCGCTGAGTCAGCCAGGTATACTTTTTTATCCAGGGCCAGATATTTCAACTCAATCTAAAAATCGCTCTTTTTTTAAAGATTCTTCATGGAGTCTTTGTGGAATTACACACACCACATCTAGTGCAAAAGTGATGGAGGGTATTCAGTCTTTAGTTAGTTCGCCAATACAACCTTGGGACGCTGTTATTTGTACGAGTAAATCGGTACACTCCAATGTGTTAAAAATTATTGAAGTTGAGGAGGAAAATTTACGAGAAAGATTTAAAGCTTCATGCTTTATAAGACCTGAATTTCCAATTATACCTCTAGGTGTGAATACTTCTGAATTTGAGTTTGATGAAAAGGATAAAGAAAAAGCTAGAGAACTTTTAGGTATTCAAAAAGATGAAATAGCAATCCTTTATGTTGGTAGATTGTCTTTCCATGCAAAAGCAAATCCTTTTCCAATGTATAAGGCTTTAGAGAATGTTGTTCATTTATCTAACCAAAAGATAGTTTTAATTGAGTGTGGATTTTATGATAATGAAAGCATTAAGCTTGCATTTGATGAAGCTGTTAAATTTGTAGCTCCAAATATAAGAGTTGTACCAGTTGATGGGACAAATAATGAAAAAAGATTGAACTCTTTCGCAGCAGCTAATATATTTTGTTCTCTATCGGATAATATTCAAGAAACATTTGGCATTACACCCATAGAGGCTATGGCTTCAGGTTTACCTGTTGTTGTGTCTGATTGGGATGGATACAGGGAGACGATTAGGCATAATATCGATGGCTTTTGTGTTCCAACAATAATGCCACCTAGCGGATATGGGTTTGATTTAGCCAGAAGATATGCTTTCAATATAGATAATTATGATGAATACTTGGGTTACACATCAAATTTTATATCAGTAGATATCGATTTTACTTCTAAAGCTTTTTTAAAGCTTATATCTAATAAAAAACTTAGAGAAGAAATGGGTTCTAATGCAAAGCAAAGAGCTATTAATAATTATGATTGGAAAAAAATTATTTTTCAATACCATGATCTTTGGGATGATTTAAAATCAATCCGAGATAAGGCAGATAATAATCATAAAAACTATACTTGGTCTGCTAAGTTAGATCCATTTTATGCATTTTCAAATTATCCTACTCGTATTCTTTCTGATAAAGCGATTGTCTCACTTATACATATAACTTCATATCAATCTATACAAGAATTTAATCATATTAAGAATTTATTTATTCTTAAGTTTGCAAATTATATTATTCCAAAAGAAGATTTTATAAAAGATTTATTTGAATTTATTGAAGTTCAAGATAAAACTATTCGGGAGCTAAAACTAAAGTTTAATAAACAAAATAATATTTTTCTTTTGAGAACTATAGTATTTTTAAGTAAATATAATCTAGTTTCTATTAAGTAAATTTTCTAGAAAGTTATTTTCCTATTAATGGAGATTGTATTACTTTGAATAAAGCATCTAAAATATAGATGCTTTGTGTACTTGCAAACTTAGCTAATCATCATCCTAAAGTTGAGTGTCTCTTGCAGGCGCATTTAACCCAAAAGGTGAGGTGTTTACTTCCCTCTTTATGAGTAATATGCCTCTGCCATTTAATTTGTTTTTAGATACTATTTATAGATATTGTACAATTTGGTTTTGAAGATTATCTTTTTGATTGCAGTTCTTTGTGTGCTGACTTTCCCGAATGTACGCATTACACTTGCAGTTTTATTAGAAAACGCATCCGATTATTTATATGATTCATCAAATAAGGAAGAGACTTTTGTACCTTATTGGATCAAAAAATTTAATAATGACTAATCATTACCCTTCATGATTGTCATATTTACGTTGTGCTTCGTGTCTAGTTAGATCAACTCTATTTTGCTTTTTATAAGCTTTTTGAAAGTCCTTTTTGCAGTAATCGAGAACATGCTCAAGGTGTTTTTTTGAGTCTTCCTCACACTTTGCTTGTTCGATAATGTATTAGATGATCTCGTCAAGTATTTTTGGTTGAATTGTCATTGATTTTTCTTGTATCACATAAATCATTATTTTATCTTTTTTTATAGGTTAGTGACTTTTCTATCTATGAATTACTTAAGCATTCTATTATAACTTTTTTCTATTCTTAAATTTGATCTTTTATAAATCTATCTAAAGTAGTCAATAGCATATTACTAGTAATTTAAACTAATGATTGTCTAGTATGATCAATGCGATTTTTTAAATAATGAGATTGAAGCAATTGGTAGGAGATGCCTAAGTGTTTAATCAAATCCAGTCATAGATGTGAAGAGTGCTTTGTTTTCAGCTGACTCGGCAAATCCTAAAAGTGCTTCGTAGCGGGTCTCAATACCATTTTCTAAGTTCCCTACCCAATAGTTAAGTCCTTCAGAGTCAGCATCTCTACCAAGGACATTTTTATAAAGATTATTTACATACATTTCATGAGTCACATTGCTCCCATATTTTTGAGTGAATTCTTCTGAAACTAAGAATGATTGGGCAACTACCCTTCTAGTATTTTTCCCAGAACTAAATTGATTAATCCAATACCTCAGTCCATCAGCATCAGGGAACCGAGCGAAGGCTGCGTTATATAAACGGAACATTTCACCAGAGTCTGTATTTAATCCAGTTACTTGATCGAAGGTCTCCTTAATATCGTTATTGACGTCTAGTGATTTATTATCAAATTTGAGAGTTGTGATTCCAGTTAAAGAATCAGTTGTTCCTCCTTTATCAGGTTTAATACCATAACCAGCACTTCCTAGGTTTAAGAATGTGTAATCAAAGCTATTACCTGAATAAGTAGTAATTAGGTGATACAAGCTTAAGCTCTGCGGCTACCAGCGAGTATTCACGCTCTCCAAGAATTGATGGCGATTCGCTCATCACGATCCTCCACTTATCTATCGAGTCGGGAAAGAGCAAGCCAGTTGGATCAAGATAGCTTTTATCAGTAGGAGCTAGGTTGGTTTCATTGATATCCCATGTGAGCCCATCATTAGATATCCCTATATAAATTCCCTGAGATTTAGTTGGGATCGTTTCAGGTGAAGAAGACATTATTGCTAACCAATCATTGTTCTCAGCCTTTAACACTTCAAAGTCGACATAACCATTTTCTACTCTTTTCCCATCATCGATGATAAAGCTTGTTCCTTCTGTAGTCGTTGACGTTGCACTCTTTATGAATTCATCGGCTTGTTTATTTGCCTCTTGGTCATCATCAACCCAATAAAGTCTAATTTTTCCGCTTGGAAGAACAACTGCATCGGGCACACCCCAGGCATTTTTTTATCAATTTTGTTTGAAATTCCTGTTGATTGAACCTGAGAGAGTGTTAATCCATCATCTGAAATTAATGCGGTATAAATTTCATCTAGGTCGATATAATAAGCTCTTCGTATACCTTGATTGGTCGTCACGATAGTCAGGTCTTGTATATTTGAAAGAACTCCCTGCTGAGTTAAATCAAGATTTTCAGACATCCCATCAATTGCTAAACCATTCCTCTCTGTAGAGCTGTAATAGAGTTGATATTTTTCGCCGACATTGTCTCCATCAATCTCTAAATGTGGGCTAACTCCAAGAGCGCCAAGTTTTTGAATATTACTTAGTATCCAATTCATTCATAAATTATTTATTTGAATTTAATTCTATATAGTCGTAACACCCAAATCTTATTTTTGGCTTTTTTTTCGATTTTTTAGAATTAAATGCACATAATTTCTTATCCTTATAATTTAATCCATCAGATGCTTCTCTCAGATGAAATTTCCATCTCCTTAATCAGGTATATTAATGGACTAATCGGCTCTGAAAATTTAAAACTTTATAGTTAATTGATTGTGTAAATCTCTTTTATTTTTTTTTCTTTGTCTTGAGACATGTTTCTTAAGAATGGTATTTGCCAAGTCAAAAAAACCATGTTGATTTCTTATTTTTTTTAGCTTCGCTCTAGCTGCCTTGAGACTAATAATAGGATCGACAATAGGTATTGGATAATTCACACCAAGAATAAATGACGAATCCTTTGGACGAAATAAATCAATTTCCCAGGGTTCATGAATGAATTCAATTGGGATGGCTTGTAATTCTTTGACCCAAGTTCGAATAAATATTCCCTTTGGATCATGATCATATCCCTGTTTAATTGGGTTGTAGATTCTAATAGCATTAATTCCTGTAGTACCGGATTGCATTTGACATTGTGTCCAATGAATACCTGGTTCGTAGTCAATAAATTTGCGTGCTAAGCATAAGCCACTCTCTTGCCATGGTAGCCATAATTGATAGCTGGCAAAGGACATAAGCATGGCTCTCATACGAAAATTAATCCACCCATGATTATTGAGAGCTCTCATGCATGCATCGATAAAAGGGATCCCAGTTTGACCTTGACTCCATGCATCTAAAAAAACTTCATTTGAGTTTCTGATATCACTCATATGTGTGTGTAACTCACGAGTCTCTAAATCCGGTTCTGATTCAAGTTTTTGGATAAAATGACAATGCCAATGTAATCTTGAGTCAATGGCTTTAGATCCTTGCTTTTTGGTTTCTCTTATTGCTTGAACTACCTCTCTTATTGATAGACATCCCCAAGTTAAGTAAGGTGATAAACGAGAACATCCATCAAATGCTTTTAATGGACTTGATAGAGAAAATTGATAACTGTCTAATTTGTATTTCAGAAACTCATTAAGTCTACAAAGACCTTGTTGTCTTCCTCCTCTTACTCGATGAGTACATTTATCAATATTAAGATTTAAACTTTTAGATGAAGGTAAATTATGACTTGGAACATTAATAGTATTATTTACTCTCTTGGGGTAAACGATAGGAGTCTGAGACATTTGTTGTTCCCATCTTTTAGACCAGTATTTACGGTTTTTTAGATTTCTGTATACACCAAATTGTCTGAATTCATGCCATTTAATATTAACTTTTTTTGTAAAAGTTCTTAGGTTTTGATCACGCTTAAATGTCCATGCATTGCCTGTTTCTTCATGACTATAGATACTTACAATATGAAAATTTTCCATAAATTCTAAAATTATGTCTTGGATGTTTCCCACTCTAATGATGAGTTTTAATCCAATATCCTGAAGTGATTGATTTAAATCAATTAAACATTCTCGTACGAATTCCCATTGTCTTGATGAGTGATCTGGAAGCTGCCAAAGCTCTGGTT
>MDTG01094161.1_pt1 | contig 10077 bp, 9 predicted proteins | sample 811421 | NCBI WGS metagenome assembly MDTG01 (sample SAMN05326645, study PRJNA326480) | marine metagenome | isolation source: seawater | place: Pacific Ocean: South East | collected 2011 | reverse complement strand
CTAATCCTCTATTTAACATTTTTTTAATTCTCCAAAAAAAAATGGGCTAAAGCCCATTTTGAATTGTTAATAATTTGTATTTCTTTTATAAAAAAAATGAGGTTTTTTCAAGATTACAATTTGAATATAGATGTTTTATCTGTTTTTTCCCAAGAAAACTGACCTTTGCTTGTAGGTTTTCTTCCAAAATGTCCGTATGCAGAAGTAACCTCATAAATTGGCTTATTTAAACCAAGCATCTCTCGAATACCCCGTGGAGATAGATCAAAATTTTTATAAATTAACTTTTTAACTTCCTCGTTTTTCTCCTTGTTATCATCATCTAGTTCTAAGTAAATTGATAAAGGTTTAGAAACTCCTATTGCATATGAAAGTTGTATCAGACATCTATCGGTTATTCCTGATGCTACGATATTTTTTGCTATGTACCTGGAAGCATAAGCTGCAGACCTATCTACTTTTGTTGGGTCTTTTCCAGAAAATGCACCGCCACCATGAGGGGCTGCACCTCCGTAAGTATCTACTATTATTTTTCTTCCTGTTAAACCAGTATCTCCATCTGGGCCACCAATTATAAATTGTCCTGTAGGATTTATATAAATTTCTTTATCATTTAAATTATTCAGTAAATGCTTTGGTATCGATTTTTCTATGTAAGGTAATATTAAGTCTTTAACTTGATCTTGATTTAGATCCTTAGAATGTTGGGATGAAATTACTACTGAACTTACTTCAGCGGGTTTACCGTCTAAATATTTCATCGTTACCTGGCTTTTGGAGTCTGGTTCTATTCCTTTTAAAATTCCCGACTTTCTCTCTTCAGCCATTAACCTTAAAATTTTATGAGAATAAAATATTGGGGCTGGCATTAGTTCCTCGGTCTCTTTACAAGCAAAACCAAACATTATTCCCTGATCACCTGCGCCTTCGTCTTTGTTATCTTTCGAGTCTACACCCATCGCTATATCAGAAGATTGGGCATGAAGATGAGACTCGATCTTCGTCTTTTCTTTCCAAGTAAAACCGTCTTGGTCATAACCAATATCTTTTATGCAATCACGAACTTTTTGTTCCAATTCATTAGTATCTATTTCAGGTCCCCTAGTCTCGCCTGCTAAAACTACTTTATTTGTAGTAGTTAAAGTTTCACACGCTACTCTTGCTTGAGGATCTTTTGTTAAATAACTATCAACTACCATGTCCGAAATTCTGTCACACACTTTATCTGGATGACCTTCTGAAACAGATTCACTAGTGAAATAAAAATTTTTATTTTTCATTTTTTTTTAAAATTATAAAGATTAAAATATTTGTAATTAAAAGAATAAAAAATATCAAATCATTTTTATTTTTATATTTTTTTTTCAATACTGGTAAGGCATATTCTAAATTACCAGATTCGTTGCTTTTGAGGCTTTTAACAACTTGCCCTTTATTATTAATGACTGCGCTTATACCTTTATTGGCCGATCTAAGTATAAAAGAGTTGCTTTCTATGGCCCGAAAAATTGATTTAGCAAAGTGTTGATGAGGACCAATGGAGTCACCAAACCAAGCATCTTCCGAGATATTAACTGCTACGATATTTTTACTATGATCTTTTTGCAATAACTCAGTAAAAATTATTTCATAACATATTAGAGGAATAATATTTTGACCTTTATAAGAATATCCCCTAGAAAGTTTCCCTACACTGAAAGAACCAAAACCTTCGGTGACCTTTTTAAAACCAAATTTTTCCAAAGTTTTATTAAAAGGTAAAAATTCCCCAAATGGAACAAGCTTTACTTTATCGTATTGATATTTCTTTTCAAAATTATTGTCGACTATTAAAAAACTATTGAAGAATTTTTTTCCATCTCTGGTATTTACCCCCAGTGCTATAAAGTGTTTATCTGAGAAATTTTCTTTGATATTTTTATTAAATTTTTTTAAGTCATTAAAATATTGACCCGAAAGCGCTCCCTCAGGCCATATAAATAAAGTTTCTTTTTCTTTGTCTGGCTCACTGTATTTAATAAGTTTTTTTATCCTGTCTATAAGCTCTCTATTATCTAAGTTATACTTTAGATCAAAATTCGGAGATACGATCTTTATATTTATGAAATCGGTTTTACTATTTAAATTTTTAATTTGTAAAAGATTTTTATTTATTATCATGTTACCGTAAATATAATTAAAGAAAAACAAAGATAGGCTAATTATAGCAACAAAATATTTTTGATTATAATTTTTAAAAAACAAGATAGATGGTATAGAAAAAAAAATTATGACAAGAAAATTAAAAGCAAATAATCCTATAGGATTAAGTATTTGAAGGACTTCTTCAAACCAAGACCAGCTATAAGACCACAGGTTCCAAGGAAAACCTGTAAATATTTTGGACCTTATATAGTCAAATAAAGAAAATGTAGAGCTAAACAGAAATATCGATTTTAAATCTAATTTTAAAAAAGGTCCACAAATTAGTGTGCAAAACCCAAAGAACAGTCCTAAGAAAATAGGTAATAGAGTTATAGCAAAGGGTATGAGTGATTTAAAGGTTTCATCAAATTGCAAAGAGTGTGAAATCCAATATGAACCGGTTAAAAAAAAACCGATACCGAAAAAATAACCAACAAAAAATAAATTTCTCAAATAAGGTTTCTTTCTGTATGTATTTTTAGATAATTTATTTATAAAGCTCAATATTAAAAATAATATTGGAAAAACAAAAAAATTTATGATTGAAAAATTAAATGGCTGAAATGAAAAAACAGAAACACAGCCTAAAAAAAAGGGCAATGCAAAAACTAACATAAATCTACTTTTAGAGATCAAATTAAGCATTATTATAAATTTTATTAAGTAATTGTTTTTCTAAAAAATTCATTTTTTTATAGTCAAGGTTTTTTTTATGCTTGTAACCAAACAAATGAAGCAATGCATGAATCCAGAGTTCGTTAAATCTCACGAAAAACTTCTTTTTATCTGAACGATAACTCAATTTTTGAATATTAATAATAATGTCACCTAAATAAATGTCTTTATTTTTTCTTATAATTTTTCTTAATTCATTTTTTTCGTAATTTGGGAAGGATAAAATATCAGTCGGTTTATTTTTTTTTCTAAATTTATCATTTAACATTTGTATTCTCTTTGAATTTGCTAACATTATATTTAAATGATAGTTTTTTTTAGAAGAAAAAAATTTTATATTTTGAATTTTTTTGGATTGTCTTTTTAAATATTTTTCAGGATCTTTTAATATTTTTAACCAAATTTTATCTTTAACGATAACATTAATTTTTATCATCTATATTCTTATTAAACGCCTGAATAATTTTGGAGACCAATGGATGTCTTACAACATCTTTATGATCAAACTCTACAACTTTAATTTCATTGATTTTGCTTAAAATTTTTTTAACTTTGATCAGCCCAGAATGAGATTTATTAATTAAATCTATTTGAGAGGGGTCTCCATTAACTACTATCTTTGAATTTTCTCCTATTCTTGTCAAAAACATTTTTATTTGTGTTAAAGTTGCATTTTGTGCTTCATCTAATATCGCAAATGAATTTTTTAATGTTCTACCTCTCATAAAAGCTAAAGGTGCAATTTCTATTTCTCCTGTCTCAATTTTTTTATTAATTTTTTCGTAGCCAAATAAATCGTACAGTGCATCGTACAAAGGTCTTAGATAAGGATCTACTTTTTCTTTCATGTCGCCTGGAAGGAAACCTAATTTTTCCCCAGCTTCTACTGCTGGTCTAGATAGGATTACTTTTTCTACTTTTTTTTCAAATAACATAGTCATAGCTACTGAAACGGCTAAAAAACTTTTGCCTGTCCCAGCTGGACCTAGAGCCATAGTTATATCTTTTTGCTTCAGGGCTTCTATATATTGAGATTGTTTTTTAGATCTTGCGATTACTGTTTTTTTTGGTGTTCTTATTAGTTGATCTAAATTATGAATATTTGCTTTATGTTTTATATCTTTTTCCAATTTTAGTGATAAAGCCAAATCTTGATCTTCTATTAAATTAGTTTTTAAAAATTTATTAATCAAAAATTTAATTGCTTCGGATACTTTTACTATACTAGTTTTATTTCCTTTAATGGTAATAGAGTTTCCTCTAAAAAAAATTTTTGTTTTAGTGAGCTTTTCTAATTCATTAAGGTTTTTGTTAAATTCGCCGACAACTGGTATCAGCACATCGTTATCATGAATTTTTATATTTATGGTTTCTAAATCTATTTTTTTAATACTAAAGGTTTGATTTAAATTTTCTATTTTTGACATTACGCTGCGAGTATATTTTTATCTATTAGATTTCCATAGATTGTATGCTGAGTAAATTTTTTAATAATAACTTCTTTCACTTCTCCAATTATATCTTGTTTACTTGTAGCAATGACAGGGTTTTGATACTCGTCACGTCCGAAGTAACTGTCCTCTTCAACTTTATTTTCAAATAATGTGTTTACTTTAGTATTTAACAAGTTTTTTTTATAATTTAGCTTGATTTCCTTAGCGATTTTTTGAAATGAATTAAGCCTTTTTTTAGATATTTTTTCGTCTATGAGATCAAGTTCATTTGCTGGAGTACCTGGTCTAGGACTAAATATAAATGAATAAGAGTTTATAAATTTGATATCTTGCATTAACTTACACGTGGCAATAAAATCGTCGTTTGTCTCACCAGGATATCCAATTATAAAATCACTGGTAAATTTAATCTTGGGATTTTTTTTCTGAAGTACTTTAATAATTTCGAGGTACTGTTTAATGTTATGCTTTCTATTCATACTTCTTAAAATGCTATTGGAGCCTGACTGAACCGGCAGGTGTAACAAAGGCATTAACTTTTCACAGCTTGTATGTGCATATATTAAATCCTCTGTCATATCTTTTGGGTGTGAGGTAGTGTAACGAATTCTTTTAAGCTTCTCTCTTTTGTTTAATGCAAATATAATATCAGAAAGTCGTTTATTTGCGTATTCATAAGCATTTACGTTTTGACCAAGTAAGGTTATCTCTCTTGCACCATTAGATATTAACTGATCCGCTTCTAACAAAATATCCTCAAATTTTCTTGAACACTCCTCTCCACGTGTATATGGAACTACACAGAACTTACAAAACTTGTTACAACCTTCTTGTATAGTTAAAAAAGATGAAACTTTATTGCTACTATTTTTAATAATATTTAAGGTGTCAAATTTTTCAATAACATCAAAACTTGTTTCATCTAATTGTCTTTTTTTATTCTCAATTTTTTTTATGACTTCATTAATCGAATGATAAGACTGTGGGCCTATAACTGCATCGATATATTTGTCTTTTTTTAAAATTAGATCACCTTCTGCTTGGGCAACACAGCCAGCAACTATAAGGATTGGTTTTTTTTTATTTCTAAAATTTTTTTTTACCCTTCCAACATCGTGAAAAACTTTTTCTGTTGCTTTTTCTCTTATATGACAAGTATTAAGTATGTAACAGTCAGCTTCTAATTTATTATCTGTAGGATAATAATTAATCTTTTTAGTGATATCTAGAATACGGCTACTATCGTACTCATTCATTTGACAGCCAAAAGTTTTTATATAAATCTTCTTTTCCAAATTATTTCTTTTTTTTTGATCCGTATAATTCAAGTTTATGATCAACTAAATTATAACCTAGTTTTTTTGCTATTCTAATTTGTAATTCTTCAATATCTTTGTCAACAAATTCAATAATTTCACCTGAATTAATATCAATTAGGTGATCATGATGTTGATCTGTCGAAGGTTCATATCTAGATTTACCTTCTTTAAAATCATGTCTTTCAATTATACCTGACTCCTCAAAAAGTTTTAAAGTTCTGTATACGGTCGCAATACTAATTTTTTTATCAATTAAACTTACTCTTTTATGTAATTCATCTACATCTGGATGATCCTTTGAACCAAATGTCAATTTTGACTCAGACATCACTTTAGCAATGACACGTCTTTGGTCAGTTAATCTAACACCCTTATCTTTGCATTTATCTTCTATAACACTCATATATTTTTATTTTTGGTAAATAGGTTTTAACATTTTATTTTCAAATTGTTTATTTTTTATTAAATTTTTTATTTTTTCAAGTTTTAATTCAGATAAATGGCTATTTTTGTACCCATATAACTTAGTTCCATGCGCTATTTGAATTCCTTTAGCTACTGAAAGAGAAATTCTAAGTGAAGAATAACTACCTGGCCCCAGATTTACTATTACAGAAAAATTGCTGGTTAATTTTACCTTATATTTAGCGATAAATTTTAAAATATTACTAACAAGTTGATTATAAGATGAAATATTATTTTGAAATTTTTCTATAAAGAATTTATTATCAATGTTTAAACCTATAGAATTATTTTTACCAGTGAAATTTATAATTAAAAAATTTTTTATCAAAATATTATTAGTTGCCTTTCTTCTTACACCCTATGACTTAAAGTCTTTAGAAAATGGGGTCAATGATTTTGGTATCATTACATTAATGTATCACCGATTTGAAGAAAATAAATACCCATCGACAAATATTAAGATAAAGGAGTTTAAAAACCATTTAAATCTAATAAAAGAAAAAGATTTAAAGTTTATAAATCCTAAAAATTTTGAAAACGAAATTAAAAATAAACAACAACGTAAAATTCTTCTTACGATTGACGATGGTTTTTTATCTTTTTACGACAAAGCATGGCCTATCCTTAAGGAGCTCAAAACACCTTTCATTTTGTTTGTGAGCACTAGAGAAGTTGGTAAAAGAGGGTATATGAGCTGGGATCAAATTAAAGAGATTTCTAGATACGACTTTGTTGAAATTGGCAATCACAGCCATACGCATGAATATCTTATAGATTTAACGAATAAAGAAATACTTAATGATTTACAAATTTCAAAATTAATTTTTAAAGAGAAACTTGGAGTAAATTCAAATTTCTTCTCCTATCCATTCGGTGAGTATAGCTTGGGTTTTAAAAAAATTGTTCAAGATTTAGGATTTAAGTATGCTTTTGGCCAACACTCTGGGGTTGTTGATTACACAAAGGATTTTCATGAGATGCCTAGGTTTCCTATTAACGAAAAATATGGTGAGCTTGAAAGATTTAAAACAATTTTAAATACTCTTCCCTTTCAATACAAATCTATCGAGCCAAAAGAAAGATATATTAATGACCTTACTAATCCTCCTAATATTATAATTAATTTTCATGAAAATTTAAAAAATATTAATAATATAAATTGTTTTTCTAACGAAAATAATAAGTGGAGAAATTCTAAAATAGAATTTTTAAGTAATTATTCAATTAAAATTAATTTAGAGGGTAAGTTCACTACAGAGCGTGGAAGAGTTAACTGTTCACTTAGAGAAAATAATAATTTTTATAGGTGGCTCGGCGTACAATTTGTTGTTAAAGAAAAATAATCTTTATAATTGAATGTCTTTTTTTACTACTGAATTTGTAAGTTGAACTGTTTCAAAATCTGCAAGATTATTTTGTTTTATAATTTGTTCTAAAATTTCTGTGTACTCTTTTCCTGTTTGAGCGTACTTTTCCAAGGTATCAGTTAGGTCTAAACCTCTTATACTTTTATTTCTTTTTCTTAATGTAAACCTTTTTTCTCTAAACTCAGAATAACCTTTGTGGGTGTTTAGGTTATTTTGATAAGCTTTAACTGAAGCCCTTAGTATAGGAAATCTTAAAATTTTATGGCCTTCGTGTTTTCCTTTATTTAAAGGTTCGATACCTTGTCCTGTCCATGTCCATTGACCAAATATGGCATTGCCTTCAAGTGCAAATCTTGATGTTCCCCAACCACTTTCTTTTGCTGCTTGAGCTAAAGCGATGGATGCTGGTATAATATCCATTCTCATTTCAAGCTCTTTCATATTAGAGTTTTTAACTTTATACTCTCTTAATTTTAATCTTAACCAAGATTTTTCTTTATCATTGGTCATTTTTTTTGAAATAATCTTTCTCAACTTATTCTTATCGTTTAAGATTTTCTCATTTTCAGCGACCACTAAAGGTAATACTATTTTAATAAATGTTTCTTTCTTAAGCTGGGTGTCTTTGATTTCGTCTAAATCCTTTGGAAACTGAGTAAAATAAATTGGCTTAACAGTTTTCTTATATCTGACCGTCTTTAAATCGTACTCCACATCTTCAAACAAACTCAAAACAGTCTCTGTTTTAATATTTAGGTTAGGAAGAACTAGTTCGGTTACTTGACTTGGTGATTTTTCTTTTTTTGGTACGATTTTCTCTGTTGTTTTTTTTTCTTTTTCTTTTTTATTCGTATCTAATTTCTTTTTTATTTGGTCTTTAGTCTCTTTTTTTGCCTTTAGTTTTTTGTCAAGTTTAATTTTTTCTTTAGGCTCCTTTTTAATCTGAACGAAATTTACGTTTTCTTTTTCATAATTTTCTTTTACTGTAAAAAAAACTATACCAATCGCACAGATAAAAACTCCAATTGCAAAATTTCTTACTAACCTATTGGTTTTGGACTCTTCAACTTTTGAGGTATAAAAGCTACTAAAGATTTCTACAAATGTATTAGAAACGAAATCTATAACCGTTGAAATTAATTTTGGAAAGGTATTTAAGATGCCAATCCCTATATTTCCAGCTTTCCTCCAGGACTTTGATAAAAAACTTTCTACACCGCCTGTGGTGTTGTCTAATAAACCTGTCGCTTCTCTTTTCTTCCTTTTAAAAAATTTTTCAACCCCATCGGTTGTATCGCTGTAAAGTCCGGTAACCTCTTTTCCTGCCTTTGAAATTGGATTTGAAATACTCTTTTTGAAAAAACTTATATTAAAATCTTTGGGGATAGGTACATTATTTTTTTTTAGGATATGTTCAATTTGATGTGTAGTAAGATTTTTTTTTCTTTTAATATAGTTTTGTATTTCAGTAATTTTGTATATTCTGCTTAATTCTAAAAGTTTATCTCTGTAAGTTAAATTTTTTTTCATCTAAATTGCCTCTACCGAATTAACTTCTTTTACATAATGTTTTAGTAGATTTTGTACACCTTGCTTTAATGTCATTATAGAGCTGGGGCACCCAGAGCATGCTCCTTGTAATTCAACTTTTACGACACCGTTGTCAAAAGATTTAAACTTTATGTCTCCACCGTCTTTTGCTACAGCTGGCCTTATTTTAGTGTCTAGTACGTCCTTTATTTTAGAAATAGTCTCATTTTCATCAAATTTTTTTTCTATTTTATTATTGACTAATATAGGTTCACTACTTTTTTCAAAGTAGTCGTTCAAATGAGAAATAATCATTGGTTTTAAACTTTCCCAAGAAGTATTTTTATCTTTTTTTACTGTCAAAAAATTGTCCGAGATTAAAACTAATTCAACTCCTGAAAAATTTAATATCTCTTTAATAAATGGAGTCTTAATGTTGTTTAAATTTGACTTTTTAAACTCTTCAGTTCCAACTTTAGATAAAATTTTTTGTGATAAAAATTTTAACGAGTCAGGGTTTGGTGTTTGTTCTACTTGTATCATTGTAGGATATATATATTACACAAATCCTATTATTTCACGTATCTTTTTTAGGTTTTCCTCAGCTAGAATACTGGCTTTTTGTTTACCTTTTTTCAATACATCCTCTAAGTGTTTTTTATCTTTCATTAATTTAGCAATATTCTTTCCGATTGGACTAATTGTCTCAACTAATTTTTCAGTAAGTTTTACTTTTAAAGATGAAAAATCTTTCCCAGCAAATTCATTTAAAGTAGCTTCAACTTTTTGATCTAATAAATTTGAATATATGTTCAATAGATTAAATGCTTCTGGTCTAGTTGAGTAATCATTAACATTGTCAGTAATTGGGTCGGTATCAGTTTTTGCTTTTTTTATTTTTTTTTCAATTTCATCTGGATTATCTTTTAAATTTATTCTCGAATAGTCAGACTCCTCTGATTTGCTCATCTTCTTTGTGCCATCTCTTAAGCTCATTACTCTAGAAATATTTTTTTGAATTAAAGGCTCTGGTAATGGAAAGAAATCTTTTTTATTAAAATCATTATTAAATTTTTGAGCAAT
>MDTG01449710.1_pt1 | contig 10078 bp, 7 predicted proteins | sample 811421 | NCBI WGS metagenome assembly MDTG01 (sample SAMN05326645, study PRJNA326480) | marine metagenome | isolation source: seawater | place: Pacific Ocean: South East | collected 2011 | reverse complement strand
GTTGATATGCATGTTATGGAAAACGCCCGCCGCGACGGCATGCGGGAATCATAAATAGGGCAGTCGCGCTCAGACGGATGGGTCATGGAATCGGTAGTGATCGGGCTAGCCGCCGCCGTCTCGGCCAACATTGCATCGCCGCAAACGCCCGCGCCACGCAACCGGCGTGATAACTCGTGCCGCAAGCCACGATATGTACCGATTCCGCCTCGGCGAGCAGCGCTTCGGCCTGAGGGCCGATGGCTGCGGCCAGCGGGCCGTCCTCGCCAAGCCGGCCTTGCCAGGTTTCGGTCAAAACACGGGTCTGCTCATAGATTTCCTTGAGCATGAAATGGCGATAGCCGCCTTTTTCCGTGGCCTCCAGTGATAGTTCGGATTCCTGAACCGGGCGCTCGATGGGCTGGCCGTTGAAGTCGGTCAATGCAAAGTGCTTGGGTTGCACGATCGCGATATCGCCGTCCTCGAGATAGACGAAACGTCGCGTCACCGGCAGAAGCGCTGCCAGATCCGAGGCCACGAAGTGCTCACCGATCCCCACGCCCAGCACCAGCGGCGAGCCGCGCCGGGTGGCCACCAGCGTATCCGGATCGTCGACGCTGACCACGGCCAGCGCGTAGGCTCCGTGCAAACGATCCACCGTGGCCCGTACCGCACCGGCCAGGTCGGCTGCAGTGCGCCGATAGAAGTCGATCAGATGCGCCACGACCTCGGTATCGGTTTCCGAGGTGAAGCGGTAACCCGCCTCGACCAGCTCATCGCGCAGCGCCTCGTGATTCTCGATGATGCCGTTGTGCACCACGGCGACACGCTCGCTCGAGGCATGTGGATGCGCATTGGCCTCGGTCACCCCGCCATGCGTGGCCCAGCGCGTATGGGCGATGCCCAGCCGCCCCGGCAGGCTGTCCTCCGGTGTCGTGGACAGGGCATCGGCCAGCGCGGCCACCTTGCCCACCGCGCGCTGGCGCAACAGTGTCCCGTCGTTGACCAGCGCCATGCCGGCCGAGTCATAGCCTCGATATTCGAGCCGTCTCAGGCCTTCGAGAAGAATGGCTGATACGTCACGCTGCGCACTGGCCCCGACGATGCCGCACATAGAACTGCCCCGGTGATAATTGGTTATTTAGTCGTCTTTTTCGACGGGCGTTGCCAGCCGGCCACGGTGCTCTGTCGCACCCGTGACAGCGTCAATGCCTCGGCCGGTGCGTTGCGTGTCACGGTCGAGCCGGCACCGATGGTGGCCTCACGGCCAATCGTGACCGGGGCGACGAGCTGGCAATCCGAGCCGACGAACGCCCCGTCCTCGATGATCGTTTCGTGCTTGGACAGCCCATCGTAATTACAGGTGATGACACCGGCGCCGATATTGACGTCGCGGCCGATACGCGCATCGCCGACATAGCTCAAATGGTTGATCTTGCTGGCCTCGCCCAGGCGTGTCTTCTTGGTTTCGACGAAGTTGCCGATCTTGGCCCGGTCGGCGACCACGGTATCCGGACGCAGCCGGGCAAACGGGCCGATGGCACAGCGTGCGCCGATCGTTGCGCCCTCGACCACGCTGTGGGATTCGATACGTGTGTCGTTCTCGATCCGACAGTTCTTCAGCACGACATGCGGGCCGACAAAGACGTTGTCGCCCAGTATCACCCGGCCCTCGATGACCACATCGACGTCGATTTCCGTATCGCGCCCGGCCCGCAGCACGCCACGCAGATCGAATCGGGCCGGATCGCGCAGCGTCAGCCCGGCCGCCATCAGCGCATCGGCCTGACGGCGCTGGAACAGACGCTCGGCGCGTGACAGATCCAGCTTGTTGTTGATGCCCTGGGTCTCGGCCTCGCTGGCGGCTTGGCCGGCGGTGACCGGCACGCCGTCGGCTGCGGCCAGCGCGATACAGTCGGTCAGGTAATACTCGCCCTGATCGTTGTCGTCGGTCAGTCGTGACAGCCAGTCGCGCAGGGCTGCAGCACCGGCACACAGAAGCCCGGTATTGGTCTCGTGAATATGACGCTCGGCGCTATCGGCATCGCGTTCCTCGACGATACGCTGTACCCGGTTGTCGTCATCGCGCACGATACGGCCATAGCCGGTGGGATCCGCCAGCACCACTGTCAGCAACGCCAAGGCGCCGTTGTCAGCGGCCGAAACCAGATGATTCAGCGTGTTTGCCCGCACCAGAGGCACGTCGCCGTAGAGCACCAGAACCCGGGCCTGGTCCGGGATATCGCCGATCGCCTGGGCCACGGCGTGGCCGGTACCCAGCTGTTCGGCCTGTTGTACCCAGCGCACCGGCATATCGGCCAGCGCCTGCTGCACGCGTTCGCCGCCGTGTCCGTAAACGACATGAATCGCCGCCGGCGCCAGCGCCTGGGCTGTCTCGACGACGTGGCGCAACAGCGGGCGGTCACCCAGCGGCTGTAGCACCTTGGGCAGAGCCGAATTCATGCGTTTGCCCTGGCCGGCGGCCAGGATCACGATATGCAGCGACATAACAGCGTTGTCTCCAGACGAATGACGCGACTATACCGGTGCGGTCGCCCGGGTGTCAGGGCGCAAGACTTCGGCGGCCCAGTCCGGCCATGTCGGCAGGCGCCATAGCGCGCTGTGCAGCGCGCGCATCTGGCCCGGATCGGCCAGGAGTGCAACCTGCTCGCCTGCATCCAGGCCGCTCGGCCCGTCGGCAAGCAGACGCTCGCCCAGCTCGTGGCGATAGTCTGAAAGCGCGTCGTTGAACCGACGAGGCTGGCCAAGCAGTGCCACATGCAGGGCATTGAGCCGCGGATCGATCACCAGCGCGGCCATGCGCGGCTCGGGAGCCGACTCCGACTCGAGCTCGACCACTCGCGCGAGCTCGGCCGGCGGCGCATTTTCCTCGGGAATACGCTGCAGGCCGTGGCGTGACATGGCCTGGCCGAGATGCACACTCGACGTCAGGACCGTCACGATCGGCGCGATCAGAAGAGGCAGAAGAATCGGCAGCAGCCAGGGGAAAAAGCCCGGCGTATAGATATAGAGCACCGTCCCCCAGGCCACGGCCAGCACCATCCCCGGCAGATGAAACCGTATTGCCGCCCACCAGGGCACGGTCGCGTCCTCGCGCTGCTGATTGTTCCACTTGACCTGCTTGCCGATCAGCGTGGTGGCCACGAAGACGGTGTGCGCCAGCATCCGAATCGGCGCCAGCAGCGAAGTCAATATGATCTCGATCAGCGTCGAGCCGATCAGATTGCCCACGCCGCCAAAGGCCTTGTGTTCGCCCCGGGCGATGATCATGCCCATGCCCACGATCTTGGGCAGGAACAACACCACGAGCGTGGCATAGAACAACGTCAGCGCCCAGATCGGCTGCCAGACCGGCCAGGCCGGAAACAGCGCCCCGGGCGACGGAAAATAATCCGGCGTGGTCACGGCCTCCATGACCGCTTCAGACGAGGACAGAACCAGAAACACGAACCAGATCGCTGCCGAGGTATAGGCCATCACCCCGTTGGCGAACAGTGCTCGGTGCGCCGGGGCCAGATTGTCGGAGAACAGCAAGCGCAGATGCTGGATATTGCCCTGACACCAGCGCCGGTCACGCCCGAGCTCATCTATGAGACTGGGCGGAACCTCTTCATAACTGCCCGGCAGATCGTAGGCGATATAAACGCCCCAACCGGCCCGTCGCATGAGCGCGGCCTCGACGAAATCGTGTGACAGGATCTCGCCGGACAGGGCCCCGCGGCCCGGCAGACGCGGCAAGGCACAGTGATCCATGAACGGGGCGATGCGGATGATCGCGTTATGCCCCCAGTAATGGGCGTTGTCGAGATGCCAGTAGTGCAATCCGGCTGCAAACATGCGCCCGTAGACACGGGTGGCGAACTGCTGCACGCGCGCCAGCACACTCACGCGGTTGACGGCCGTTGGCGGTGTCTGGATCAGCCCCACGCTCGGGTTGGCCTGCATCCGATCGACCATCGCGGTCAACGTGCTGCCGATCATGATCGAGTCGGCATCCAGCACGATCATGTAACGATAGTGCCCGCCCCAGCGACGACAGAAATCGGCCAGATTGCCGCTCTTGCGCTTGACCCGCGCGCGCCGGCGTCGATAGAACAGCCGGTCGAACGCACCGAGCCGGTCACAGGTTTCGGCCCAGACCTTCTGCTCGGCGGCGATCGTATCCGGCTTGACCGAGTCGCTCAGCACGAAGATATCGAACTCGTCCAGCCGGCCGGTCGCCGCCAGCGACTCGATGATCGCCTGCAGGCCGGCAAACGTACGCGTGACGTCTTCTTCGTAGATCGGCATCACGATCGCGGTTCGTGCCGCCGACATATCCTGATCGACCGCAGTGCCCGGAGCATCGCTGATTCGATACTTATCGCCCTGCCAGAGCACGAAAAAGCCGGCCATCGCTGTCCAGAAGCCGACGAGAATCCAGGCGAACAACAGCCCGGCAAGCCCTAGAATGACCATCTCCAGCGGCGTGCCGCCCTGGTGCGGCAGGACGGTCAACATATAGAACGTCGCCCCGGCCGCCGGCAGGGCCACCAAAAAGAACAGCACCAGCTGTCGCCAACGCACAACGCCGCGCAACCGACTGGGCACGGCTCGTGGTAGACGCAGACGCCGATCCAGGCCCGGCAGCAGCCGGGAAATGAAACGCCAGGGCCGTCGATCCATGGCCGCCGGCGACATCGAGCGCCGTGCCATACCCGGCATCGACGCGCCGCGCAGGCCGGCATCGACCGCACCCGCGGTGCGACGCGCGGCCAGGGCCGGGTAAGCCGCCTCGATCCGGCCGATCAGCTCGGCCTCGGCCGGATCGGCCACGCTGTGATGATCACCGGCGAGTGCATCATGCAACGCCGCCATCGCGGTATCCGGCGTTTCGGGTTGCCGAGACGCCACGGCCTCTCGCAACGCGGCGCGGCGCGATGGGTGATCGGTGAGTGCGGCCAGATACGCCTCGACACGGCGCATGGGCAATGGCTGTTCGGCAGTCTCTGCGCTCACGGAGTGGCCAGCCGATAGTTCCAGGTTTCAGTCAGGCCGCCGCCATTGGCATCGGCCAGATAGGCTCGCAGATTGAGCGGGGCGTCCAGAGCCTTCGTCGGCACCAGAAAACTCAACCGCCAGCCCCCCGTGTGCGGGTTATGCACCGCCCGGATATTGTTGATCGTCACATCGCGCTCGGCGCTGACCCGTGCCTCGACCGAGTTCGCATCGGTCAGCTCGGTCAACGAGCCGCCGACAAAATCGATCGCGATCTTGACCTGTGTCTTCTGCTGGCCGGGGACAACCGCGGCCATGCCGATACGGCTCGCCGCGACATGGCCCAGGGATTGCGGCGCGATCGGGGCATCCGACCAGCTCACGTCATAGGCATAGTGCAGGCGCTGGCCGGCCTTGACGGGCTCGCTGGGCACCCAGTACAGGTCGATATTGTCGTTGACTTCGGAGTCGGACGGGATCTCGACCAGCTCCAGATGACCCTTGCCCCAGTCGCCCTTGGGACGCACCCAGGCATTCGGGCGTTTTTCATAGCCGTAGTCCATGTCCTGATAATTGGCGAAGTCCCGATCACGCTGTATCAGGCCGAACCCACGAACATCATTGGCGTCGTACTGGTTCATCCAGAGCTTCTGCGGGTTGACCAGAGGCCGCCAGAGCCATTCGCCGTTGGCCGCGGAAATCAGCATGCCGTCGGAGTCGTGGGCTTCGGGGCGATAGTCGTCCAGGCGAGTCAGGCTGTTCTCGCCCCAGGTGAACATGCTGGTCAGCGGGGCGATTCCCAATTTATTGATCGCCTTGCGCGTGAAAAGCGTTGCCTCGACCGCGGTAACGGTCTTGTTGCCGGGAGTGATCACGAACTTGTAGGCCCCGGCCACGCTCGGCGAGTCCAGAAGGGCATAGACGGTGGCGCTCTTGGCGCCCGGTGCCGGCTCCACTAGCCAGAAGCGCGTGAAGCTCGGGAACTCTTCGCCTTGCTGGGTATTGCCCGTATCAATGGCCAGGCCGCGCGCCGACAGGCCATAGCGCGTATCAGCAGCCAGCGCACGGAAATAAGAGGCGCCGAGAAACGAGACCAGCTCGTCCTGTTTATCGGCGCTGTTCAGTGGATACGTCAGTTTGAAACCGGCAAACCCGGCATCGGCCGGCATCTTCTTGGCAACGGCCGGTGATGGATAACTGAAAGCGCTCTTGTCGAAATCGATCCGACGTACGGTCTTGTCGTCGTCAATGGCATAGATGCCGACGGCATGTTCGTAAAACGATCCCGGCGGATAAAACAGCGCCTCGAAATCGGTGGTCTGGCCGGCCCATAGCGCACGCTCGGTCTTGTAATTGATGCGCGTGTAGTCGTTCGGCGAAAGCGTCTTCAGCGCTTGTCCCACGGCCGGCGGTGCCTGGTAAGTCTCCTGCGCTCGTTGTCGGGCCAGGGATACGAGCGCGGTGTAGTCGGTAATTTGTTGATAGGACGGTTTTTCTGGCGTCGCGCTCTTGGCGTTTCCGGCTTTCTTGCTCGCACTCGCGCCGGCCTGAGCGCCGGCCGCCTGGGCCGTCATCACCCATCCGGCCTGTGCCAGCACAAGGGCGATTCCTGTATGCAGGACGACACGGCCAACCCTCAGACGATAGTAACGAGCCAGACGCATGCGCTTTTCCTTGTTCGAGAAAATTCACGAGGCGTCCATCACGGACCGGCGGACGCCTCGTATCAGGCTGTGTGTCATGACATCTGACGATAGACGGCATGAGCAGACAATGAACACCGCCGCCCGTCGACGGTCGTTGATCAAAACCGATCGATCAACGAGCGCAGCGGCGAGAGTATTTGACCGGCATTCTTCGCAAAGTTCAGTGACACGCGCATATCGCCGCCGCCGTGCGTCACAGGCACCCAGCCGGCCGAGGCATAGTCCATGTTGATGACGAACTGATCAGCGATGCCCGGAAACACGAGTCCGATACCGGCCAGGCCTGCATAATCGGTCTCGCTGTCCCGGGTGCCGCCGAGCGCGAATCGCGGGCGCAGGCGTGCAGCCATGCCGGCGATGGCCAGACGTCGGTCGAACGACAGCGACCACAGGCCGCCTTCGACGGGCCGGTTCTGTGGGTTGGTGACATCGCCCTGATACCAGCCCATGGCGGTATCCACATGCCAATCGCGCCAGTATTGTGTCCGGCTGGCCAGGCGTAACGAAATCGGGCGCCGATCAGCCGACCGTTGACTGCCGAACTGTGCACTCAGCGCCCAGGGCCGCCCCGTGCCGGACTGGGCATAGCGCCCGCTGATGGTGAACCTGTCTACAAGGCCGCGTTCGGTCGTACGATCATGCACGCGCAACGTGTTGTGCACGCGCCAGCCCGAGCGGCCATCATAATAGCTCTGGAGCTCGACCCCCTGGCCGCTGCTGGCAAGCGGGCTGCCCCAGGTGTCGAATCCCGGGCTCGCCGAGAAGTAATCCAGCTTGTAGCCACCGCCGGCATAGTCTTCGCTCAAACCGTAGCGGCTGGCCCGGCCCGACAGGCCGGCCCCGGCCGGCCCGGAGCCATCCACCTCGGCCGTCATGAACGATAGATCGGGCACGAAGGCACCGCCGCCCAGGTCGAAGTTGCTGGTGGCCTGTAGCAGCGTTTGCCCGCCCACCGCAGAACCACGGCTGACCACATGCATGCCCCCCAGGCCCAGATCGAACGGGCTGGCCGGAGCACTGGCCCGCCATTCGAGCCCGCTGGTCAGGTAACGACGGGTGGCGCTGCTGGAATCGTCAACGCCAAAGAAAGCTTGTGCGTGCCCGAGTGGCACCCGGCCGGCCGCCAGATCCAGCGACTCGCGACGCCCGTGCACCAGCCGCCGCATGCCTGAGGTGTCAAAGACCGAAAACGCCTGACTGGCGTCAGTGCGCGATGACTGCGCACCGGCCGACGCGCTCCACGGACATGAAACGATCAGCGCAACGGCGACGATGACACACTGGGAAGGAATCGACATGACACGACCACGGCCACGACAATCGAGACCCGAAGTCTTGTCACCGCAGGCATGATTGTCAAACGCAGCGATCGCCGCGGTCAGTGGCTGCTGCGAATCCTCTGCAGCATGTCCAGCCGGGCGGCCGCTTCGGCGAGTTCGGCCTGGGCGCGAGCCAGATCGACCTGATCCTCGGCCGCGGAAACGGCTTCCTCGGCCCGCTCCTTGGCTTTTTGTGCCTCGGATTCATCGAGCTCATCGGCCCGCTCGGCGATATCGGCCATGATAGTAACGAGATGCGGCTGCACCTCAAGCAGGCCGCCGGAGACAAATACGTTCTCCTGCTCGCCGTTTTCGGTCTCGATACGCAGATTGCCCGGCTTCAAACGCGTGAGCAACGGTGCGTGACGCGGCAGAATACCGATTTCACCCATCTGGGCCGGCGCATAAACCGTGGTGGCCGAACCCGTCCAGATCTGGCCTTCGGCGCTGACCACGTCGACATGAATTTTCATAAGGTTCGCCCTTGGCTATTCCGTCGGTGCGGCGGGCCGTACCGACGGAATCAATGAAACCGGAAAAACGAAGGCTAGGCTGCCTTGTTCTTTTCCTTCTTCGCCATTTCGTCGCCCTTCTCGACAGCCTCGTCGATCGTGCCGCACATATAGAATGCCTGCTCGGGCAGGTGATCGTACTCACCGTCACAGATGCCGCGGAAACCACGAATGGTTTCGGTCAGCGGCACATACTTGCCGGGCGCCCCGGTGAAGACCTCGGCCACGAAGAACGGCTGCGAGAGGAAGCGCTCGATCTTGCGGGCACGCGAGACCGTCAGCTTGTCGTCCTCGGACAGCTCGTCCATGCCCAGAATCGCGATGATGTCCTTCAACTCGCGATAGCGCTGCAGCGTCTGCTGAACGTCCTGGGCACACTCGTAGTGCTCGTTGCCCACCACGTTGCGATCGAGCTGGCGCGAGGTCGAGTCCAGCGGGTCCACCGCCGGGTAGATCCCACGCTCGGCGATCGAGCGCGACAGCGTGACCGTGGCATCCAGATGCGCGAATGTCGTGGCCGGCGACGGGTCGGTCAAGTCGTCGGCCGGTACGTACACCGCCTGCACCGAGGTGATCGAACCGGTCTTGGTCGACGTGATGCGCTCCTGCAGCAGGCCCATTTCTTCGGCCAGCGTCGGCTGGTAGCCCACGGCCGAGGGCATGCGGCCAAGCAGCGCCGAGACTTCGGTGCCAGCCAGGGTGTAACGATAGATGTTATCGATGAACATCAGCACATCGCGGCCCTCGTCGCGAAAGAACTCGGCCATGGTCAGGCCGGTCAGGGCCACGCGCAGACGGTTGCCCGGCGGCTCGTTCATCTGGCCATAGACCAGGGCCACCTTGTCGATGACGTTGGACTCCTGCATTTCATAGTAGAAGTCGTTGCCTTCACGAGTCCGCTCGCCGACACCGGCAAACACCGAGTAGCCCGAGTGCTCGGCGGCGATGTTGCGAATCAGCTCCATCATGTTGACGGTCTTGCCCACGCCGGCGCCGCCGAACAGGCCGACCTTGCCGCCCTTGGCGAACGGGCACAGCAGATCGATGACCTTGATCCCGGTTTCCAGCAGTTCTTGGCTGCCGGCCTGCTCGGCGAACGTCGGAGCCTCGCGATGAATCGGCGCGGTCTGCTCGGCCTCGATATCACCCTTCTGGTCGATCGACTTGCCCAGCACATCCATGATGCGGCCCAGCGTGGCCTGGCCGACCGGCACGGAAATCGGGGCACCGGTGTTCTTGACCTCGCCGCCTCGGGTCAGACCCTCGGTCACACCCATGGCGATACAGCGCACCACACCGTCGCCGATCTGCTGCTCGACCTCGAGCACCAGACCCGACTCGTGCTCCAGCGCATCGAAGATATTGGGCAGCGCGTCGCGTTCGAACTCTACGTCGACGACCGGACCGATGATCTGTACGACTTTTCCAAGACTCATAGCGTTTCCTCAACCGGGCAGCCGTACAAGACTGCCGCATTGGCGTTTTCTACTGGCGATTCGCGCGGTTACGAGACCGCTGCGGCACCGGCCACGATTTCCGACAATTCCTGGGTGATAGCAGCCTG
>MDTG01409872.1_pt1 | contig 10078 bp, 10 predicted proteins | sample 811421 | NCBI WGS metagenome assembly MDTG01 (sample SAMN05326645, study PRJNA326480) | marine metagenome | isolation source: seawater | place: Pacific Ocean: South East | collected 2011 | reverse complement strand
GAGCTTGAAGAAGTTCGTCTAGATCGCCTTGCTCTTAAAGAGCCTGCAGAGTTCGAAACACTACGTCGTCTAGATTTCGGTGGCTGCCGTTTATCTATCGCAATTAACAAAGATGAACAGTACAACGGCCCACAAGATCTAGCGGGCAAGCGTATTGCAACAACCTACCCACAACTACTTAAAGCCTACATGGACGAGCAGGGTGTTGACTTCAGCACTTGTATGCTAACAGGCTCGGTTGAAGTCGCTCCTCGCGCTGGCCTAGCTGACGCAATCGCGGACTTGGTTTCTACCGGCGCAACGCTAGAAGCAAACGGCCTAAAAGAAGCGGAAGTGATTTTTCAGTCTAAAGCGACTTTGATTCAACGTACTGGTGAATTTGACGCAGACAAAACGGCATTGATTGAAAAACTACTGACTCGTATGCAGGGTGTTCAACAAGCGAAAGAGTCGAAGTATATCATGCTACACGCGCCTACATCTCAGCTTGAGCAAATCAAAGCACTACTGCCTGGCGCTGAGGATCCAACAGTACTGCCACTTTCAACAGACAAAGATAAAGTTGCCGTTCACCTAGTAAGTACCGAGAACTTGTTCTGGGAAACGATGGAACAGCTGAAAGAGTTAGGCGCAAGCTCGATTCTAGTACTACCAATCGAAAAAATGATGGGGTAATGACGATGAGAACCGTTGTTTGGCAATCTTTAAGTGAATCACAGCAAGACTCGGTATTAGAGCGTCCCGCTATTGCTGCAGGTGCAAACATCACAGCGACAGTTTCTGATGTTATTGCAAAAGTACGAAATGAAGGCGATGCAGCGCTTAAAGAACTGACTGAGAAGTTTGACCGCGTTACTCCAAAATCAATTCGAGTGAACTCGGATGAAATTGAAGAAGCAAGCGCTCGTTTAACTCCAGAAATGAAGCAGGCGCTAGAACAAGCTTACAGCAATATTGCTAAGTTCCACGAAGCACAGAAACCTCAACCAATTAAGGTTGAGACGCAACCAGGTGTTGTGTGTGAGCAAGTGACACGTGCGATTAACACGGTTGGTCTGTACATCCCAGGTGGCAGTGCGCCGCTTCCGTCAACGGTTCTTATGTTAGGTGTTCCCGCTCAAATCGCAGGTTGTCGCAAGGTTGTACTTTGTTCGCCTCCGCCAATCGCTGACGAAATTTTGTATGTCGCTAAGCTTTGTAAGATCGATGAGGTTTACAATGTTGGTGGTGGTCAAGCGGTTGCTGCGATGGCCTACGGTACGGAAAGTGTTGCTAAAGTTGATAAGATTTTCGGCCCAGGTAATGCTTTTGTGACTGAAGCAAAACGCCAAGTAAGCAACGACTTCCGCGGCGCAGCGATTGATATGCCAGCGGGCCCATCAGAAGTGCTAGTCATTGCTGATGAAACAGCAGACGCAGACTTCATTGCTGCTGACTTGTTGAGCCAAGCGGAGCACGGTCCTGATTCTCAAGTGGTGTTGGTCACACCTTCTCCATTGATTGCGGATCAAGTGACTGATTCCGTTCAAAAACAATTGAAAGAGTTGTCTCGTGCGAGTATCGCTCAGCAAGCATTGGCATCAAGCCTAATCATCATTGCTGAATCCATCACTCAAGCGATTGCGATTTCAAACTTCTACGGTCCTGAACACTTGATCGTTCAAACCAAGAACCCACGTGAATTGCTGCCATTGCTAGACAATGCAGGCTCTATCTTCCTTGGCGATTGGTCTCCAGAATCGGCAGGCGATTATGCTTCTGGTACTAACCACGTATTGCCGACTTACGGTTACACCAAGACATACTCTAGCCTTGGTTTAGCTGATTTCTCAAAACGTATGACAGTACAAGAATTGAGCGCTGATGGGCTAAAAGGCTTAGCTCCAACAGTTGTTACTATGGCGGAAGCCGAAGGCTTGGATGCTCACAAGCGTGCTGTGACTATTCGAGTTGAAAAGTTAAACCAAGCTAAATAAGGGCAGGGCATGGAAAAGTTAGCAAGAAAACAAGTTCAGGCTCTCACACCTTACTTGTCTGCAAGACGCATTGGCGGTACTGGTGATGTATGGTTAAACGCCAACGAATCTCCGTTTGATAACGAGTACAACTTAAAACTGTCTCGTCTTAATCGTTACAGCGAGTGTCAGCCTAAAGAGTTGATTGATGCTTACGCGCAATATGCAGGTGTGAAATCAGAGCAAACTCTGACGACACGAGGCGCTGATGAAGGTATCGAACTGCTGATTCGTGCTTTTTGTGAGCCGAATGAAGACGCTATCCTTTACTGTCCACCAACCTACGGTATGTACGCAATCAGTGCAGAAACCATCGGTGTTGAGCGTAAAGTTGTGCCTCTAACTGCAGAGTGGCAACTTGACCTTCCTGCGATTGAAGCCCAGCTAAACAAGGTGAAAGTGGTGTTTGTGTGTAGCCCAAATAACCCAACTGGTAATTTGGTTAAACGTAAGGACATCATCAAGCTACTTCAGATGACACAAGATAAAGCAATTGTTGTGATGGATGAAGCGTACATCGACTTTTGCCCAGAAGCATCAACCGTTGATTTGCTTGAGCAATACCCGAACCTAGCGATTCTGCGTACTCTGTCTAAAGCTTTTGCATTGGCTGGACTACGCTGCGGCTTTACGCTAGCGAACCAAGAGCTTATCGATGTATTGTTGAAAGTGATTGCACCATACCCAGTGCCAATCCCCGTTGCTGACATCGCAGTTCAAGCACTTTCAGAACAAGGTCTCGCAAGAGCGAAGTTTCAGGTTCTGGATTTAAGTGCTAACCGAGCGTACCTACAGGCTGGCCTGATGGGAATGCCTAACGTTACGGTATTCGATGGTTGGGGGAACTACCTTTTGGTTAAATTCCCGAACGGTGACGAACTGTTTAAAGCAGCATGGGACAGCGGCATTATCTTACGTAATTCGCCAATTAAAGACTGTGTTCGAATTAGTATTGGTAACCGTGAAGAGTGCGAGAAGACACTTGGATTCATTCGTAACTTTTACCAGTAACGAAAGGCTTGCCAGTAATAACATTTGTCAGCCTTGATTCGATAAACAGGCTGATAAATGAAACTTATATTTTGGGTTAGCGTTTAATTTTAGCTAGGCCACCAGATTTAAAATTAAAAGGAAGTTCAAGTGAGTAAACAACAAAAAATACTTTTTATAGACCGCGACGGCACCTTAATTGTTGAGCCGCCAGTCGATTTTCAAGTAGACCGTTTAGACAAACTGAAATTTGAACCGCTAGTGATTCCTAGCCTGCTTGCACTGCAAGACGCTGGCTACCGCTTAGTAATGGTAACTAACCAAGATGGCCTTGGTACTGATAACTACCCACAAGAAGATTTCGATGCGCCACATAACATGATGATGGATTTCTTTGAATCTCAAGGCGTAAAGTTTGATGACGTGCTTATTTGCCCTCACTTTGACGAAGACAACTGCTCTTGCCGTAAGCCAAAATTGGGCATGGTTAAAGAGTACCTGCAAGGCGGTAAAGTAGACTTCCAACACTCTGTTGTGATTGGTGATCGCGTGACTGACCTGCAATTGGCAGAGAACATGGCAATCCGTGGTATTCAGTATGGCCCGGATGCTGAAACAGAAGGCACACTTAACTGGCCACAAATTGTTAAAGACTTAACGGTCAACGCTCGTGTTGCTGAAGTGATTCGAACTACGAAAGAAACGGACATTAAGGTAGCGGTAAACCTTGATGAAACGGGAGACAACAAGATTGACACTGGCATGGGTTTCTTCGACCATATGCTTGATCAAATTGCAACGCACGGTGGTTTCCAAATGAACCTGACTGTGAAAGGCGATCTGCACATTGACGATCACCACACGGTAGAAGACACAGCGCTTGCGTTAGGCCAAGCTTTGAAAGATGCGCTAGGCGACAAACGTGGCATTGGCCGCTTTGGTTTTAGCTTGCCAATGGATGAGTGTTTAGCTCAGTGTGCGTTAGACCTTTCTGGCCGTCCATACCTGAAGTTTGATGCAGAGTTTAGCCGCGAGCAAGTGGGGGACCTGTCAACGGAAATGGTGGTTCACTTCTTCCGTTCTCTAACTGACACGCTAGCTTGTACGCTACACCTTTCTTCTGCTGGCAATAATGATCACCACATTATTGAGAGCTTATTCAAAGCATTTGGTCGTACTATGCGCCAAGCAATTAAAGTTGAAGGTAACGATTTACCAAGCAGCAAAGGCGTTCTGTAAGGAATCGGTATGAAAGAGCAGAAAGTAGTTATTATTGATACTGGTTGTGCCAACGTCTCATCGGTTAAATTTGCGATTGAACGTCTAGGGTACACCGTTGAAATTTCAAAAGAGCCAGAAGTGGTTCTTGCAGCCGACAAGCTATTTCTACCTGGTGTAGGTACAGCAAATGAAGCAATGAAAAACTTACAAGAGCGCGATCTTGTCGCTCTTGTAAAGCAAGTAGAGAAGCCTCTGCTTGGTATTTGTTTAGGCATGCAGCTTCTTGGTAAGTTATCTCAAGAAAAAGGCCAAAAGGCCGATGAGCTAGTTGAATGTTTAGGCTTGTGTGAGGGGGAAGTTCGTTTACTGGATACGGGCGATTTACCACTGCCACACATGGGTTGGAACACAGTCACTGCAACACCGAATCACTCTCTATTTAAAGACATTGAAGAAGGCGAGTACTTTTACTTTGTTCACAGCTTCGCAATGCCAGTAGGTGACTACACCATCGCACAGTGTGATTACGGTAATCCGTTTACCGCAGCGGTGCAAAGCGGTAACTATTATGGTGTTCAGTTCCACCCAGAACGTTCATCAAAAGCTGGTTCTAAACTGATTCAGAACTTCTTGGAATTGTAATAAGGATTAGGCAGCGGCTGACGTTGCCATATAAGGAATGTAAATGATTATTCCCGCATTAGATTTAATTGAAGGCCAAGTAGTTCGCTTATTTCAAGGGGACTACGGTCAAGTAACAGAATATAAAGTAGACCCAGCAGAGCAGTTCAACCTATATCACCAAGCTGGTGCTGGCTGGTTGCACCTTGTTGATTTAACAGGTGCAAAAGACACGACAGCTCGCCAGTTAGACCTGATCGCTAAGCTACTTGATAGTACGCCAGCTAACATTCAAATTGGCGGCGGTGTACGTAATGAGCAAGATGTGATTGATCTATTGGAAGCCGGAGCACAACGTGTTGTTGTTGGCTCAACAGCAGTGAAACAGCCAGAGCTTGTTAAAGGATGGATGGAAAAGTACGGTGCTGAAAAAATCGTTCTTGCTCTGGATATCAACATTGACGAAAACGGCACTCGCAAAGTTGCGATTTCAGGTTGGCAGGAAGATTCAGGTGTGACCATTGAGGCGCTAATTGAAGATTACTTGACCGTTGGTCTTAAGCACGTTCTGTGTACTGACATCTCTCGTGATGGCACGCTAGTAGGATCAAACGTAGAGCTTTACGTGGATCTTTGTAAGCAGTACCCGCAGGTTCAGTTCCAATCATCGGGCGGTATTGGCAGCCTAGCAGATATCGAAGCTCTAAAAGGTAGCGGTGTTGCTGGTGTGATTGTGGGTCGTGCGCTACTTGATGGTAAGTTCACCGCAGAGGAGGCATTTGCATGCTGGCAAAGCGAATAATTCCTTGTTTGGATGTCCGTGACGGACAAGTGGTTAAGGGCGTTCAGTTCCGTAACCACGAAATCATTGGCGATATCGTTCCGCTAGCACAGCGCTATGCAGAAGAGGGCGCGGATGAGTTAGTATTTTACGATATCACGGCATCAAGTGATGGACGTGTTGTTGATAAGAGTTGGGTAAAGCGTGTTGCAGAGGTGATTGATATTCCTTTCTGTGTCGCTGGTGGTATTAAGTCGGCTGAAGATGCAGCGCGTATTCTTGAGTTTGGAGCTGACAAAGTATCCATTAACTCGCCAGCACTGGCTAAACCTCAATTGATCACTGACCTTGCTGATAAATTCGGTGTGCAATGTATCGTTGTTGGCATCGACTCATACTTCGATAAAGAAACCGGTAAGTACCAGGTTTACCAATTCACTGGCGATGAAGCGCGTACCAAAGCAACCAAGTGGGAAACCAAAGATTGGGTGCAGGAAGTGCAGAAACGCGGTGCTGGTGAAATTGTGTTGAACATGATGAACCAAGATGGTGTTCGCAACGGCTATGACCTTGAGCAACTCAACATGGTACGTGAAGTATGTAACGTTCCATTGATTGCTTCGGGTGGCGCAGGTGCAATGGAGCACTTCGCAGAAGCGTACAACAAAACTAATGTGGATGGAGCACTTGCGGCTTCAGTATTTCACAAACAAGTCATCAATATTGGTGAATTAAAGCAGTATCTAAAACAACAAGGTGTAGAGGTGCGTCTATGAGTTTTGCAGCGACAGAAGTAAATGCGCTAGCTGAACGTATCAATTGGGATAAAGTCGACGGTCTCGTCCCTGCGATTGTACAAGATTTCCAGTCAAGCCAAGTGCTGATGATGGGGTACATGAACCAAGATGCGCTAGCAAAGACGGGCGAAACAGGTCAAGTGACCTTCTTCTCTCGTACTAAAGAGCGCCTTTGGACTAAAGGTGAGACTTCAGGAAATGTTCTGCAACTGGTGAATATGTCACTGGACTGCGACAACGATACCTTGCTAGTAAAAGTGAACCCAATTGGTCCTACGTGTCACTTGGGTACGACAACATGCTGGGATTCTGATCCACAGGAAGAGTCTCAGATGGTGTGGCTTCATCAACTTGAGCAGCTACTGGCTGCCCGCAAGGACGCAGATCCTGACTCTTCTTACACTGCTAGCTTATATGCCCGTGGCACCAAGCGTATATCGCAAAAAGTGGGTGAAGAAGGCGTTGAAGTCGCGCTTGCGGCGACGTCGGGTGATAAGGCGGAATTAGTGTGTGAATCTGCGGATTTGATTTACCACTTGATGGTGCTTCTTCAAGACCAAGGCTTATCGATGAACGATGTGGTGAATAAGCTAAAAGAGCGTCATAAGTAAGCTTTCTTTCAGATTATCTAGATTAGCTAAGGCCTCGTTAACAACTATGTTTACGGGGCTTTTTGAGTGTTCTATCCTGTGTATCTCTTCCACATTTAGGTCTCGTCATTCCGAGGAGCCTAAGTGACATCAGGAATCTCTTCTTCTAATCTGACTTCCTATGCGTACCAGTTAGCCACAGCACTTCTTGTATTTCTTACCGCTGCCACAAATACACGGGTCATTACGGCCGATCTTAAAGCTCTCTACGGTTTGGTTTAGGCGAGGGTCAATCACAGGCTCAGGTTGGCTTTGTTCTGGAAACTCACCATCGATATAGAACCAATGGCCGTTTTCACGAACGAAACGAGAGCGTTCTTGCATACAGTATTGCGCGCCATCTTCATTAAAATAGGCTTTAAATTCAACATAGCCCTCGTTTTCGTGGGAACCAGCAGCAGTGTCGATAACTTCTAAGCCTGCCCAATCACTGTTGATCGAATCAGCAATGCCTTCTCTTTGTACTTCAGCATTGCAGCTAGGGTGGTAGGTAGCAACCACATAATCGACCAACCCTAAAACATGCGCGGAATAACGCGAGCGCATCAACTGCTCTGGCGTTTCAACTGAGCTGTGATCAAGGTGTGCTGATTCACAGCACTGAAGGTAAGTATTGTTGCTACCACATGGGCATAAAGACATAGTCAGATCCTATAAAATGGCCTCTGAGTACGAGGCCATAAATGAATGCGTTGGAGTTTAACAAGAAATTAAGGTCCACTAAAGAGGACGTTTCTACCAAGCCAATGGTTGATTAAGCAGGAGCTAACAAATCTTGCGCCCAGGCTGTCGCTTCGTCATAGGCGAGGCCGAGTTGTGCCTCACTGAGTTTGAGGAGTTTACGAATGCGGGTCGCTTCTTCCCATCGAGCTTGTTCATAAGCAACAACCATGGCTAAGACTGCACCTAATACACCTTTGCGCAGTATTAGTGCTTGTTTTATTTCTGCGTCAATTGGCACAGAATCCAGAACCTGTTTTAACGGTTGATCGAACAATGAATCTAATAACGAGAACATACCGGTTAAGAAAGCTTGCCCTGGCTCCACTTTAACGTTCATCTTTTCGACTAACAGTTCACACTGGCGAGCGCGAATGACAGCTAAGCCGTAAAGTGAGTCAGGTTTGTCTTCCTTCGCAGACGCAATCGCAACAAGAGAAACAAATTTACGCAGCTTCTGCTCTCCTAGGTAAACTAATGCTTGTCGGAAAGAGCGAATGGTCGTCGCTGAGCCACCTGCCGAGTTTACGTAGGTAAGCAGCTTATATGAAAGCGTAACATCTAAGGTGATCAGGCGTTCTACTTCGGCAAAATCAATAGGATCGTTGGCGATCTCTTTCAATAGTTGCACGATAGTTAAAAAAGCAGGATTGAGTGCTCGAGTTTGAATCATCTCTGGCTTGCTAAAAAAGTAGCCTTGGAAGTAGCTGAAACCCGCTCTATTTGCTTCTTGATATTCCTCATAAGTCTCTACTTTTTCAGCAAGAAACTTAATATCTAACCCTTTCAATGAGCCCATGAACATCGAAGCTTTTTCAATAGAGACTAAACGAATATCGAATTTGATAATCGATACGTAAGGTAGGAAACGCTTCCAAGCCTTACTTGGTACAAAGTCATCTAATGCAATAGTGTAACCAGCATCATAGATGACCTTGATCGCCTCAAGTAACTCGTCAGTTGGTTCGCAGTCTTCTAGAACTTCAACGACTAAGCTTTCTTTGGGGAACAGAGTAGGGACTAAGTTGAGCAGGCTTGCATAAGGGAAGTTAACGAAACCAAGTTTGTCACCCAAGGTATTGTAGTGAGTCGATAAGAAATGGTCAGATAGCAAACGACTAGTAGCGAGTTCCGGTTCTACTTCAGGGAAAGTGTTCTTAGGACCATCCCTGAATAGCAACTCGTAACCTATGGTTTTCTTGTCTGCATCGAGTATTGGTTGACGCGCTACGTATGAATATTTCAACTTGGTACTGTGTTCGGTTTATTTCAGATAGGATAGAGAGATGATAGCTAATTCACTAGAAATTACCATATACAACCTAAGAAAGTCTGACCCACTATAATAATCAAACTGAAAGTTTAAGGCTGTTGTTGAAAGCTATTGCTAAACGCTCGATTCTGTAGTTCAAAACTTTTCGGGGTAAACACCAGTACAGAGCCTTGTGTATACCAATCACCAAGTACAATACGAGTTTTAGTGCAATTGTTAGCATTAAAAGTGTGGACGTTTGGACGATGGGTATGGCCGTGGATCATGAGGTCAACATTGTTTTTCTCCATCACGTTTTCGACCTCTTGCTGTGTCACATCCATGATGTCTAGCGACTTAGTCTGCTTATCATCTTTAATATCAGACTGAACTTTTGAAACGATTTTCTTTTTAATAAAGAATGGAATTCTGTTGAAGATCCACTGTAGCCAAGGTTGGTGTACTTTCTCACGGAAAGCGAGGTACTTTATGTCTTCAGTACATAGAGTGTCACCATGCAGTACCACGGCTTTTTGCCCGTAGATATCGATAGTCGTCACTTCGTCGAGAAGCTGCACACCAGTCTGCTTGGCAAATCTTTTGCCGACTAAAAAGTCACGGTTACCTTGGGTGAAGTAACAAGGGACACCAGTTTTCACCACATCGATAAATGCTTCGCGAATGGAATTGGCGAATTCACTTTTATCGTCGTCACCAATCCAGAATTCAAACAGATCACCTAATACGTAGAGTGCATCTGCTTCTACCGCTTCATTCTTCATGAAGGTTAGGAAGCAGTCCGTGATGTCTTGTCGTGACGGAGCAAGGTGAAGGTCTGATATAAAATATGTTTTCATAGATCTAAAAAAAGGGAGCGATTCGCTCCCTGTATCCTGATTTTATCGGCTCATCAATTATTAATACTAACCGAAAGCAAGTAATTAAGCTTCGATTGTTGTACCAGTGATGATCACTTCTTCTAGTGGTACGTCTTGGTGCATACCCATAGAACCAGTGCTAACACCTTTGAT
>MDTG01318630.1_pt1 | contig 10078 bp, 7 predicted proteins | sample 811421 | NCBI WGS metagenome assembly MDTG01 (sample SAMN05326645, study PRJNA326480) | marine metagenome | isolation source: seawater | place: Pacific Ocean: South East | collected 2011 | reverse complement strand
TGCAGATATAATTAAAGATTTTGCAGATCAAAAAGCTAATAAATATAATATAAAATCACAAACTGTCGATGATTTGCTAAGAAATAAGGATATTCATTTAATTTTAAATTTAACTATTCCTTCAGCTCACAAAGAAATAATTATTAGATCACTAGAGAATGGCAAACATTCTTTTAGTGAAAAACCTATTGCTCTTAACTTAAAAGAAGGATTAGAAATTGAGCAAGCTTCAAAAAAAAATCAACTTTTAGTGGGATGTGCCCCTGATACTTTCTTAGGTGCTGCTGGTCAAAAAGCACGTAAACTAATTGAGGAAGATGCTATTGGAAGTATTGTTTTAGGAACTTTTAATATTATGTCTCATGGTATGGAAGATTGGCACCCAAACCCAGATTTCTTTTTTAAACCAGGTGCAGGACCAGTATTTGATTTAGGTGTATATTATTTAACTCAATTAATAAATCTAAATGGACCAATTAAAAATGTTAGTGCATTAAGTGGAACTGCTACTAAAGAAAGAATAATAACAAGTAAACCAAGATATGGAGAAAAAATAATTGTTGAAACACCAACAACTTTAATTGGAATATTAGAGTTTCATAATAGCTCAAAAATACAATTTTTTTGTTCATGGGATGTTTGGAAACATACTCATTCTTTTATGGAACTTTATGGTTTAGATGGATCTATTATTGTACCTGACCCAAATTTTTTTAGTGGTGATATTTTGTTATCAATTCAACAAAATGAATGGCAAAGAATTAATAATGACAAAATGTTATTAGGAATACCAAACAAAAAAGATAATAATGGAATTAAAATCGCAAACTATAGAGGTATTGGTTTATCTGATATGATTAATTCAATAAATATTAATAAAAAACCAAGATGCTCTTTAGATCTATCATTACATGTCTTAGAAGTTATGGAGGGAATAATTAAATCTGCAGAGTCTAAATCTTTAATTAAAATCAATACTAAACCAGATAAACCTGAATATTTTGATGAAATTGAAATAAAAAAATTAATTAATTAATTATTTTTTGATAACTTTCATTATTTTGATTAACTAATATTTCATTAAATTCTAAGAGATTATAATCAACACTTTTAAGCATTGAGTTAAATTCTGATCTTTTTGTTACAACTAAAGATATATCTGCAACAATAAGATCAATAACAAAAAATCTACCTTTTGATTCCTTAACTCTCCAAGTAACAACCACAGACCCTGTGTCTGAGAATATTTCCATATCTATTAAAATAATTTTATTTTTTTCATCAATTTTTGATTTTGATAGTTCATATTTTTGATTTGAATATCCTTGCATCATTGAAGCAATGTTCAATGCGAGATGTCTTTTAAAATTTTTAACATACTCCCTTTTCACATCTTTTGAAGCCTTTGACCATGCTTCTCCTGAAACAAATTTTGCTATTCCTGCGCCTGCAAAGTTATTATTTATTGTTTGTTCTATCATCAAAAAACGATTTTCATCTGGTAAATCATTATTTTGATAAGAAATTAATATTTTATCTATTTCAATGCGCAACCAATTTGAAGGCTCATCTGCATATGCTATGTTTGAATAAAAAAATATTAATAGAAAAAAAATTCTAGAGAAAATTTTCATTATTCAAATTCAATACTTATTAGAGGAAGGGGTGTAAGTTCACTGTCATCAATATTATTTATTGCAGCATCTCTATTTTGATAATATGAACTGCGAACTGCTGCATAATAATCTACCGAATTATCTCTAAGTGCATTAACTTCATCAATTATTTTGGACCTTTGATCAACTGCATTAGCAGCGGTCCTCATTGGTACTATCCATGCTTGACCTTCGTTTACAGCATAAGCATTTATTGGATCTGTCATCATTGTCATAACCATTCCAGTTGTATCTCTAAGATTTGAAGGGCCAAACAAAGGTAGAACTATATAAAATCCATCACCTATTCCCCAAGTGGCGAGAGTTTGTCCAAAATCTTCCTCTTTTTCTTCTAAACCAATTTTGTCTGCAACATCAATTAATCCAAAAACTCCAACTGTACTATTAACTAAAAACCTTCCTGTTGATTGAGCTGCATTTTCACCTTGTCCTTGAAGCAATTGGTTAATTACAACAAGTGGAGTCCTTAAATTACTCAAAAAATTGTTAATGCTACTTTGAACTGGTGAAGGTAATTTCTTATAACCTTTTGCGATGGGCTCTAAAATAATTCTATCAGCAGCGTTATTAAAACTAAAAATTGCACGATTAATCGGTTCTAAAGGATCATAAATTTCATCTTCAATAGGAGTAGTTTCAAAATCATCCGAAACAGTGTCTACCTGATCCGAGGCAGCACTAAAAGCACTAATAGAAAAAATTGTTAAAAAAATAAAAATTAACAAACAGTATATATTTTTCATTATTATTATTTACCTACTATTAAGATTATATAGTTTATAAATTACAATATAGTTATAATATAGCAAAAAAATGTCAGAAAAATCATTAAAATATCTTGATTTATTAAATACTCAACAGAGGAAAGCTGTTGAAACTACAAATGGCTCTTTATTAGTTCTTGCTGGTGCAGGTAGCGGGAAAACAAGGGTTTTAACTTTCAGGATTTTACATATTCTGTATAAAAAACTAGCTTCCCCATCACAAATTTTAGCAGTAACATTTACTAACAAAGCAGCTAATGAAATGAAGACACGAATCGGGTCATTAATTAATATACCTATTGAAAGAATGTGGGTTGGCACTTTTCATTCTCTTTCATTAAGAATTCTACGTCAGCATTACGAAGAAGTTGGTTTAAGAAAAAACTTTCTTATAATCGATACAGATGACCAACTTAAACTTATAAAAAATATATGTGAAGCAGAAAAAATAAATACAAAAGAAGTTTCAGCAAAATACTATTTAAACATAATAGATAGTTTTAAAAATAAAGGAATATATTCACAAGATTTAAAAGAAAATAAATATAGAAAAAATGATGTTGAGCTTAGAAAAATATATAAAATATATCAAGAAGAATTATTAAGATTAAATACTGTAGATTTTGGAGACTTAATCTTGCATTGTATCAAAATATTTAAAAATAATGTTGCAATACTAAAAAAATATCAAACTTATTTTAAATACATCCATGTTGATGAATATCAAGATATTAATCCAATACAACAATTATGGATAAAATATTTATATATGGGTAGTAAAAACATATGTTGTGTTGGAGATGATGATCAATCAATATATTCATGGAGAGGGGCTGATGTTTCAAATTTACTTAATTTTGAAAAAAATTTTTCATCTACAAAGATTATAAGATTAGAGCAAAATTACAGATCTACTAAAAATATTTTAAGTTGTGCCTCCGCTTTAATTTCAAAAAATAAAGGGAGATACGGAAAAACATTATGGAGTGAAAATGAGTTAGGCGAAAAAATCACAGTAAATGGTTTTTGGGAGACAAAAGAAGAATCAATTTATGTCTCTGATCGTATTGAAAAGTTAATCAGAATGAAAGTTAAATTAAGCGAGATCTCAATTTTGTTTAGAATTTCAGCTCATACAAGATCATTTGAGGAAAGACTAATTAATTTAGGTTTGCCTTACAAAATTATTGGAGGTTTAAGATTTTATGAAAGAAGAGAAATAAAAGATATTATTGCTTATTTAAGATTAGTTAATAATTTATCTGATGATTTAGCATTTGAAAGAATAGTAAATGTTCCAAAAAGAGGTATCGGCAAATCAACTATAAGTAAGATTAGTTCTTATGCGAGATTAAATAATATTTCTATGTTTGAAGCAACTAGTCAAATAATATTCAAATCAAATTCTAAAGCAAAAACAGAATTGTATAAATTTGTAGATAATATTAATAAGTGGCAAAAGGTGCAAAAAAACTTTGACCATGTAGAACTGGCAAAGGTTGTTATAGAAGATTCGGGCTACCTGGATTTTTTAAAAAATGAAGAAAAAAATAATAAAAATCCAGATAATTTATCAAGAATAGATAACGTAAACGAGTTTATTGAAAGCTTAAAAGACTTTAAGAATTTGGAAGGTTTTTTAGAGCACGTGTCTCTAGTGATGGAAAATTTATCTAATACATCAAATGACACAATAACATTAATGACAATGCATGCAGCAAAAGGTTTAGAATTTGATTATGTTTTTCTTGCTGGATGGGAAGAAGGAGTTTTTCCAAGTCAAAGATCTATTGAAGAATTTGGAAATAAGGGTTTAGAGGAAGAAAGAAGATTAGGATATGTTGCTTTAACCAGAGCTAGAAAAAAAATACACATTACTTACGTTAATCAAAACAGATATTCTTATGCATCACATGATCACAATCTCCCTTCAAGATTTATTAAAGAATTGCCTGAAGAAATGATTGAATTGCATGATTCAACATACATACAAGAAAACAATTTTTTTAAAGATTTCTTAGAAACAGACGAATTTGCTGATAAAATTATTACTCCTGGTAGAAAAAGATTGATAAATAATACAAAAAAAAATCAAATTGATTGGGAATTTAATCAAGACTATTCATTTGATAGTGAAATAAACACTGGCTCAAAGGTATATCACAAAAAATATGGAAAGGGTAAAATTCTAAATATGGATAATGATAGAGCTATTGTAGAATTTGAAAATTCGGACTCTAAAAATATTTATATCAAATTTCTTATTCTTATTGATTAATTTTTTTTGTAAATTCTGTTTCATTCATAACTTGAATACCTAAAGCTCTTGCTTTTTGTTCTTTAGATCCAGCTTTTTCTCCCACTATTAAGTAGTCAGTATTTTTACTAACAGTTGATAGTATTTTTGCACCTTTCTTCTTAGCTAAATATTTAGCTTCATCCCTAGAAAGTGTTAATAAGGTTCCAGTAAAGACTAAATTTTTGGAGGTAAAAAAATTATTTTTAATTTTTTTAATTTCATTTTTAATCTGCAAGTATTTTTCTAATTTTTTTAATGATTTTATATTATATTCATTAGAAAAATAATCTATTAAAGAGTCAATAGCCTTTGGTCCCAAACCATCAATATTAATGAGTCTATCTATATTTTTTGTTGCATAAACTAAATTTTCTATACTTTTAAATTCATTTGATAATATTTCTGAATTAATTTCTCCTATGTATCTTATGCCAAGCGAGTATATAAACTTTTCAAGGCTAATGACTTTAGAATTTTTAATTGAATTAATCAAATTGGAGTACGATAATTTTCCCCAACCATCTAAATTAATTATCATATCTTTATAATTTTCTAATTCAAAAATATCTTCACATTTACTAATTATATTTAGTTCAAAAAATTGCTTTACTTGTTTTTCTCCAAATCCATCAATATTTAAACTTTTTTTACTAATAAAATGAATTATTTGTCCAATTTTTTGGGAATCACAATTATATTTATTTGTACATCTTAATACAGCTTCATCAATTTCTTTTATAGTTTTACCTTTACATACTGGACATATTTTAGGCGGCAGTATTTTGTTATTTTTTGAAATATTATTTTTTTTAACCAATTTGGTTATATAAGGTATTACATCTCCTGCTCTTTCTATTTCTACTATATCAGATACATTTATATTCTTTTTATTGATCTCATCAAAATTATGCAATGAAGCATTAGAAACAATAACTCCGCCAATATTTATTGGTTTAAGTCGTGCAACAGGTGTTATTGCTCCTGTTCTGCCAACTTGAAAATCTATTGCCTCTATAACAGTATTCGCCTTTTCGGATGAAAATTTTAGAGCAATTGCCCACCTAGGATTTTTACCAACGTAACCTAATCTAGATTGTAAGTCTATATTATCAATTTTTACTACTAATCCATCAATATCATATTTAATCTCACTTCTTTTATTATTAATATGATTATAATGATTAATTATTTCATCAATCGATTTACAAAATTTAGATTTGTTGTTTGTAGGAATATTCCAGTTTTTTAAATCTTTATAATACATTTCTATTGTACTATATGTTTTGCTGCACTCACCCAATCCATGAGCTATAAATTTTAAAGGTCTTTTATGACTTATTGAAGTATTCAATTGTCTCAGACTACCGGCAGCAGCATTTCTTGGGTTTGCAAATTTTTCTGATGATTTCAGATTATTATTTATTTTCTTAAAATCCTCTTTTTCAATATATATTTCTCCCCTTACTTCAATTAAATTAGGATAATCGTTTTCAAGTCTTGTAGGTATATCTTTTATGTTTTTAATATTTTCAGTTACATTTTCTCCAACAAATCCATTTCCTCTAGTGCCCGCTGATATTAGCTTACCTTTTTTATATAACAAATTTAATGACAGTCCATCAATCTTTGGCTCACATAAAAATTTGTGTTGAGTGCTAGATAATTTATTTAAAAATTTGTTTATTCTATTTATAAATTCCTCAATATCATTTTGATTAAAAGCATTACCTAATGAGTACATTTGAGAAAGGTGTTCAAGTTTCTGAAATTTACTTTTGATTTCACTACCTATTAATTTGTTTGGACTTTGCTTTAATGCTAATTTTGGATATTGACTTTCTAATTTATTGTTTTCTTTAATTAATAAGTCATATTCAGAGTCAGTAATTTGCGGTTTGTCTAGTGTATGATAATAATAATTATGTTTTTTAATTAATTCTGACAATTCTTTAAGTCTATTAATAATTTTTTTATCTTTAATTTCATTCATATAAATTTTTATCTAAAAAAAATTAAAAAAAGATTTTTTATCATCTTTGTCTTCATTCAATATATCATATGAATATTTATACCATTTTGATTCTGGATAATTATACCCTAAAACAGCAGCAGTATTATTTGCTTCAGATATCATACCGATTTGATAGTATGCTTCTACCATTCTATGTAATGCTTCAGGTGCAAATTTGGTCTCTGAAAGATCATTAATTATAATTTTAAATCTACCTAAAGCTGAAATATATTTTTTTTCTTTTAAATAAAATCTCCCTATCTCCATATGTTTGGCAGCAATATTTGATTTAATAAATATAATTTTTTGCGAACTATCTCTAGAATATTCACTTAGTGGAAATCTACTTATAACCTGATTAAAGTCATTTAAAGCTAATACATTGTATTTGCCATCAAGTCCTTCATTATTTATTTGTTCATAATTACACATTCCTCTCATGTAATAAATATAGTCTAGATCTTTGTATGATGGATATTTTCTTATAATTTTATCAAACTGTAAAATAGCTTTTTCATAATTCATATAACTATATTCAATAAAGCCAATCATGACTTCCGATTTAATTGCCTCATTAGACAAAGGATATAATTTTGTAATTGATCTAAATCTGTTAAGAGCCTCATTAAGATTTTGTCTCTCGAAATCAATTAAAGCCTCAGAATATAAAATATCTGGTTTTTTTATTTCTTTTTTTTGACCAATATCTGATATTTCTCTTTGATTTGAACAGCTTATTATGAATAAAATTATAATATATAATTTTGCTATTATTTTCATAATTGATGTTTTAACTATATATCTAATATTTTAAAAGTTGAATGAAATTTATTAATAAATACAAGTCATATTCTTTTAATAAAAGGAATAGAGAAAAAATTAAATATATTATAATACATTACACAGCACTTCCATCCATCGAACATGCAATTAATCACCTTTGTAATGAAAAAAATAAAGTTAGTAGTCACTACTTAATATCACAGAAAGGTGATATTTTTCGTTTAGTATCTGATAAAGAAAGAGCTTGGCATGCAGGTCAATCCTATTGGAAAACCAATACTGATTTAAATTCAATATCTTTAGGAATTGAACTAGATTATTCACTAAAATTTAAAAATAATAGATTTAATAAATCAATGATTAATTCTTTGTGTAAATTAATTAAAATTTTAGTGGCAAGATATAAAATTCCAAAAGAAAATATTTTGGGTCACTCAGACATAGCTCCATACAGGAAAAAGGATCCAGGCCCCTATTTTCCTTGGAAATATTTAGTTAGTAAAAACATTACTTATAATCCTAAAAAAGTAGATAATGAGATTTTAATAAAGTTTAGATCATTTTTAATTAAGAAAAATAGTCCTTTTAAAAAAAAGATGGCTATATTTATGCTCAATTATATTGGTTACAATATATCTATGGCTAGTAATCAATACATGTATAAAAAGCTTTTAAAAACATATCAAATGCGTTTTTTGCAGACAAGCATCAATGGTAGATTATGTGATAAAACTTATAATCATATTATATACAATTATGTTAATTTGTTGTTGACGCACAAAAGATAAATAAATAATGAAATAAAAGATGGTGCGATGATCGCTTGATTTTCAAGAGGAAAGTCCGGGCTCCACTGGAAAAAAAACCAGGTAATTCCTGGCAAGCGAAAGCTTAGGGAAAGTGCAACAGAAAATATACCGCCTTTTTTATTTAAAGGTAAGGGTGAAATGGTAGGGTAAGAGCTTACCGCACTTTTGGTAACAAATGTGGCATTGCAAACCCTTTTTGGAGCAAGGTCAAATAGGAGTAAGTTTCAGTTCCAGCTGTTTACTCGGGTTGACTGCAAGAAATAAACGGTGACGTTTATTCTAGATTAATGATCATCATTTTTTTATAAAATTACAGAACCCGGCTTATGCACCATCATCTATTCTATAATTTGTGTCATAAAAATTTAAATATTTTAAAATTTAAGAACATAACAAGAACAAAATTTTTTAACATACCCATTGACGCCCATATTATCCCATGATAACCCATTTTAAATGGATTTATTTGTTTCTAGTTTTCTAAATAAAATAGATAAAAAGGGCAGGGTCTCATTACCCTCAATATTTAGAAATGTCTTAGCAAATTCAAAAAAAAATGAAATTATTTTATTTAAATCAATTCAATCTCCATCAATAGAGGGTTGTAGTATCACCAGACTTGATGAAATTGCTAGCAGAATAAGCAATCTTGATTTTTTTTCTGAAGATTATGATGATTTTTCAATGTCTGTATTTTCCGAAGTTATTCCAACAAATTTAGACAAAGAAGGAAGATTCCAAATTTCTGAAGACCTAAAAAATTATGCGAATATTAAAAATGAAGTACTTTTTTTTGGACAAGGTTTATTTTTTCAGATTTGGGAACCAGAAGCAGGAATATTGAAAAGACAAAACTCAAAAAATAGACTCTTAAAACAAAAGAAATCTTTAAGAATGATTTTAACACAAAATAAAAATAAATGAAAAATTTACATACACCTGTAATGCTTGAAGAAATAATATCATTTATTCCGAATGATAAGCCAATTAATGTTGTAGACGCAACTTTTGGTGGTGGAGGCTACTCAAAAAGCATATTAAAAAATTGTATCGTTAATCAACTATTAGCAATTGATCGAGATCCAATTACCAGAAAATTTTCTGAAGAAATTTATTCATCATTCAAAAATTTTTCATTAGTGAATGATAAATTTAGTAATATTGATAAAATCATTGAAAATTCTGATTTTGAAGACAAGAAATTTGACATCATAATTTATGACTTAGGATTAAGTTCTAATCAAATAACTGATTCTAAAAGGGGATTTTCTTTCAATGAAAATGGCCCATTAGATATGAACATGGGTTCAACTGAAAAAAAAGCTTTTAAGGTTGTTAATGAATATTCTGAGTTAGAGCTTGCAAACATAATTTTTAAATATGGAGAGGAAAGGTTTTCAAGATATATTGCTAAGGCAATTACCAAAAAAAGAAAAGAAAAAACTATTTCTGATACATTGCAATTATCAGAAATTATAATTAATAGTATTCCTAAAAAGAATTTATTTAAAAAGAAAATACATCCCGCAACAAAAACATTTCAAGCTATAAGAATTTACATTAATGATGAACTTAGAGAATTAGAGATCTCACTTAATAAAAACATAAATATACTTAAAAATAGCGGTAAAATATTAGTAGTTTCTTTCCAAAGTCTTGAAGATAGAATTGTGAAAGATTTTTTTAACCACAATAGTGGTAAACGATGGCGTTCCTCCCGCCACTACCCGGAGTTA
>MDTG01298085.1_pt1 | contig 10078 bp, 8 predicted proteins | sample 811421 | NCBI WGS metagenome assembly MDTG01 (sample SAMN05326645, study PRJNA326480) | marine metagenome | isolation source: seawater | place: Pacific Ocean: South East | collected 2011 | reverse complement strand
TGATGAATTTAAGATTAATACTGCTAAAAGCGTAAATGATGTTTACTTATTTCTAGGTGTTAATGATGATTTTCAAGCTAACCTAAAGAAGAAATATAATACATTTAAAATGCCTAAAAACTCATTAATACGTTACATTTATTCTGTAAAATTTCTGAGAAAAATATTGAGAAGAATAATGCCTAATTATATTTTAAAAAAAATACCATCCATTTTATTTGAAAATCAAATTAAGCCTAAGATTTCATATAAGAGTAGACAGTTTTTAAATAATTACTTTAAAGAAGGAGTTCTTGAATTAGGAGTTATATTAAATAAAGATTTTACAAAATGGATAAGATAGGACTGGTAACTATTACTTTTAATTCATCTGATGTTTTAAAATCTTTTTTAGAGTGTGTTTGGAAACAGACACATACTAAAATCATACTTTATATCGTCGATAATGCATCAACTGATGATACTCTTAATATTCTTATGAAGGAAAAAGATATAAGATTGAGAATAATTCAAAACAAAAAAAATCTTGGTGTTGCTAAAGCAAATAATCAGGGTATAAGTAAAGCGTTGGAGGATGGTTGTGATCAAGTTTTAATTATTAATAATGATGTAGAATTTGAGATTGCTTTAATAGAAAGATTGCTGCATGTTCAGAAAGAAAAAAACTGTAGTTTAGTTATTCCTAAGATGATGTATTTTGATAATCCTGATTATATTTGGTACGCAGGTAGTTGGTTTAATAAAAGTAAAGGATACCTACCTTTACATAGAGGACAGAAGCAATTAGATGAGGGTCAATTTGACGAAACAGTTGAAGTAGAATATGCACCTGCTTGTTGTTTGCTAGCGAAAAAAGAGGTTTTTGAAAAAGTTGGTATGATGAATGAGGATTATTTTGTTTATTTTGATGATACAGATTTTTCATATAGAGTTATGAAAGATGGAAGTTTTAAGATGTATTACTATCCATTTGTTAAATTTTATCATAAAGTTGGTAGCTTAACTAAATCATTTAATAAAGTTCAAGAGAGAGTTTATAGAGGAGATTTTTTTCTCAAGCAAAATATTAGAAATCATATTTTTTATTTAAAACAAATTGGTGGATTATTTGCTTATTGTTTTATTTTTTGGTTGTTTTTTAAAAATAATATTAGATTTATAATTAATCCTATGATTAGAAAGAATTTTGCTACATGGTGGCTGATTAATAAATCTTATTTTGAGGGGATATTAAAATGAAAAGAAAAATAGCAGTTATTGATCCTTTAGGAGCTCATGGGGCTTCCTTTCATTATTATACTTTTGGCCAATGTAAAGGATTACTAAATTCAAATACCCAAGTAAGTTTGTATTCAAATAGTGAGACCCCAAAACCTGATTATTCAGGTCTTTTGTTTTTTACATTTTATAGAAATATCTTTTCTTCAAAGTATAAAATTGTAAGTGGGTTAAGATGGTTTATTGGATCGGTAAAATCAATTTTACATGCAAAAGTTAATGGTGTAAGTATCTTTCATTTTCATTTCTTCCATTCTAATTTATTAATACTATTTGACTGTTTATTAGTGAAATTATTATTTGGTAAATTAGTTGTGACAATTCATGATGTTGAATCATTTTCTGAAGCAAAAGATTCGTCTTTTATAAGTACGATCATCTATTCATTAATAGATTTAATATTAACTCATAATGAGTTCAGTAAAAAAGAAATTATTAAAGTGTATAAATTTAAGAAAAATGATATACATATTATACCGCACGGTAATTATACTCCTTTTATTAATATTCAGAATGATAAAGCAAACTCTCGCAAGATATTAAAATTACCTATACACAAAAATATTCTACTTTTTTTTGGTATGATAAAAAAAGTAAAGGGTTTAGAGGTTTTACTTTATGCATTTAAAGAAGTTATTGATAAGAATCCAAATACAGTTTTATTGATTGCAGGCAAACCCTGGGAGAATAATTTTACTAAATATCAGCAAATAATTGATAAAAATAATCTTAATGGAAGTGTGTTTTTACATACTAAATTTATTCCTCATAAAGATGTAGAATATTATTTTAGTGCTTCAGATTTAGTTGTTCTGCCATATAAAAAGATTTATCAAAGTGGTGTTCTGATGATGGCATTAAGTTATGCACGACCAGTCTTAGTTTCAGATTTACCAGCGTTAAAAGAGGTTGTTATGGATAATAAAAATGGATTTTTGTTTAAGTCGGGAAATATTGCTGATTTATCAGAAAGATTAAATCAAATTCTTAATGACAAACATAATCTTGAAGAGGTAGGAAAAAATGGGAATTCTTTTATAAATAAAAAATTTTGCTGGGATGATATCGGTAGATTAACAAAGAAAGCCTATCAGAATTTATAATTTTGTAATTTAGCCAAAAATCTGATTATGAAAAGAAGAATTAATAAAATTATTAGAAGTTCAGTTGAGAACTATCAAAGAGTTTTAAATGATTTAAAGCTGCAGGAAAATATTCAGAAAATTTCTAATGCTGCAATACTTACTTTTAAGAATGATAAAAAAATGCTTTTTTGTGGAAATGGTGGTAGTTCAGCTGATGCTCAACATATTGCATCAGAATTAAGTGGTCGTTTTTATAAGGATAGACCACCGCTTAATGCTGAAGCTTTACATGTAAATTCTTCTTATATTACAGCTGTTGCCAATGATTACGGTTATGATGAGACTTATGCTAGAATTATTGATTCTTGTGCGAAAAAAGGTGATCTTTTAGTTGCAATATCAACTTCAGGAAGCTCATTAAATGTACTGAAAGCAATCGATAGAGCAAATAAAATTGGTCTTACAACTATTGGTTTTACAGGAATTCAAGGTGGTAAGATGAAAGAGATTTGTGATATTATGATTCAAGTCCCATCAAACGATACTGCAAGAATACAAGAGGTTCATATTTTAGTAGGTCATGTTATTTGTCAAATTATTGAAGAAGAAATGTTCCCAGATGCATAATTTTGACACCCTTTTCTTAGATAGAGATGGAGTAATAAATGTGAAGCTTGATGGAAGATATGTAACGAATTTTACTGAGTTTGAATATATGCCTGGGGCACGATCTGCAATCTCAAAGCTTACTAAAATATTTAAACGTATTGTTATTATTACTAATCAGCAAGGGATTGGTAAGGGTGTAATGTTGGCATGTGATTTAGAATTGTTACACGATTTAATGATTTCAGATATTGAAAAATTTTCAGGCAAAATAAACAAGATTTATTATTGTCCACATTTAGTGAAAGTAGCTTGTAATTGTAGAAAGCCTCAAACAGGTATGATTAAGAAGGCTATTAGAGATTTTCCGAATATTATAATTGATGACTCTTACCTTATAGGGGATTCTGACTCTGATATTTTAGCAGGAAAATCTATGAAATTACATACTGTTAAAGTAGATGGGGAGTATACATTAGCAAAATGGACTAAAGAATTAATGGCAGTTTTATAAGAATTTTTTAATTTTACAGCAAAATAAAAAAGTGTTAAATTCTGAGTATAATATTTTATTTGCCTCTCTTTCATCATTTTTGATTACTTATTTGGCAATCCCAAAGATTATTTATTTTGGCAAATTATTTGGGCTGAGTGATGTTGCAGGTATTAGAGCATCACATTCGGGTAGTGTCCCAATTTTTGGAGGTGTAGCAATATTTTCAGGGATACTTTTTTCTATTTTATTGTGTACTGATTTAGCTAGTATCCAATTTATTTTAGTTAGTTTTTTAATTTTATTTTTTGTTGGGATTATTGATGATGTCTTAGCGCTGACTCCTTTTAGAAAACTGATTGGACAAATCATTGCAATTTTGATTGTTATTTATTTGGGAGAAATTCAAATTGATAGTATGCATGGAGTACTTGGAGTGTATAAATTACCTGATTGGTTGGCTACATTTTTCACGGTTTTTGTTGTGATTGTAATTACTAATGGATTTAATTTAATTGATGGGGTTGATGGTCTTGCTGCTGGTATAGGCGTTATTTCATCATTTGGTTTTGGTCTAATTGCATATTTTATGAATCAAATGGAATTCGCTATTATAGCTTTTTCATTATTTGGAGCATTACTTGCTTTTTTAAAATTTAATTTTAATCCAGCACAAATTTTTATGGGTGATACTGGATCTTTGTTAGTGGGTATGGTTTTATCAGTTTTGGCTATTAATCTTATAAAGAGCGGTTTGGTCACTGAATCTATACATTTACCACATAAAGGCCCACTATTGGCAATTGTTTTGTTAGCAATCCCTCTATTTGATTCCCTAAGAGTTTTTGTAGTAAGAACTAGTAAAGGTCAAGGACCTTTATTGCCAGCAAGGGATCATATCCATCATGCACTGTTAGATTTAGGATTTGGCCACAGAAAGACCGCTTTGGCTCTTTATATTTTAAGTTTAAGTTTAATTGTATTTTCTTATTTTTTATTAGAGTTTGATCAGAATTTAAGTATTGCTTTACTAGCAATTTTTAGTTATATTATATTAATTATTCCCTTCTACATTTTAAGAAAAAGAAAAAAATGAGATATTTTTTATTGTTAATTTTTTCTTTTTTTTCGTTATTATCTTTTGGACAGAATACTAGTCTTATGCTTGGTAGGAACTATAATAATTTTTTTAACAAAATTATAAGTGAAGAGGAAGATTTTCATACATCATTCAAACCAATTATAAAATCAAATTTATCACTAAATTTAGATTCAATTATTGATAAAACATATTCATTTAAATATAAAAATTGGTATTTAAGAAAAATATTTTCGGATTATTTTATTATTCTAGATGGAGATGGTTATAGAGTTACAGCCTCACCAATTTTTAATTTTTCAAATGGTATAGAATTGATAGAAGAAAAGAATACTTTTACTAATACAAGAGGATATTTTATAGAAGGTAATCTTGGTAAAGCAATTTCCTTTTCTTCTTCCTTTTCAGAAAATCAAGCAATATTTCCAAATTATTTAGATGAAAAAATAAGGAAAATAAATATAGTGCCAGGTCAAGGTTATGCTCGAGATTTTAAAGAAAAAGGGTTTGATTATGCTATGTCATCAGGATATGTAACTTACAAAGCAAATGATTTATTTGCTGTGCAATTTGGACATGGTAAGAATTTTATAGGAGATGGATATCGATCGTTACTACTATCAGATAATACCTTTAATTATCCTTATTTAAGGCTTAATACTACTTTTTGGAGAGTACAATATACTAATCTTTATGCTGAATTAATGGATATTAATTATTTTACAACACAGAATATTCCTAATTGGGACCAAATGGGTTATCCTAAAAAGTATATGTCAGCACATTATTTAAGTATAAATGCTACAAAAAAGTTAAATATTTCATTTTATGAAACTGTTATTTGGAGAATGAATCATAGCCCTGGAAGCAGTGGTTTTGATGTTAGTTATTTAAATCCAGTAGCACTTTTAAGACCAATTGAATATTCATTAAACTCTCCAGATAATGTACTGGTGGGATTAAATTTAAAGTATAAACTTCGATTATCTTCTTATTTATTTGGACAATTAATTTTAGATGAATTTAGTATTAATGACATACGAGAGAATAATGGTTGGTGGGGAAATAAATTTGGATATCAATTCGGTTGTAAAATATTTAACCCTTTGAAAGTTGAGAATTTAATTTTACATGCTGAATATAATCTTGTAAGACCTTATACTTATGCGCATCATAATCCACAACAGAATTATGCTCACTACAATCAGCCTTTAGCACATCCTTTAGGAGCTAATTTTTCTGAGTTCTTATTTATGACTGATTATAGATGGAAAAGATTAACAATTGCTATGAAATTAATAATTGCAAAGTATGGAGGAAAAATTAAAGATGATTCTAGATCATATGGCAATGATCTGTATTTGTCTACAGGAAATTATGCAGAAGAACAAGGTTTAATTAGTATTGGAGGAGGAAGACCTTCTGATTTTGGTATAGAAATGTATCAGGGTAATTTAAATACTATAAATTATAAAAGTATGGATATTTCTTATATTATCAATCCATATACTAATCTAAAAATAAATTTAGGTTTTACGTTGCGTGATTCTTATAATTCTGATCAAGATGAAAAAACACAATTCATCAATTTTGGCCTTATTAGTGATATGTTTAATCATTATTATGATTATTAATGATTTTTATATTAGCAATCGAAACTACTACAAAAAATTGTTCAATAGCCCTTTTTAAAGATGAAGAATTATTGCATCTAGAAGAGAGAAAATCTGATAGATATTTACATGCTGAGCAACTTACTGTATTGATAGAAGATGTAATTATAAAATCAGATATTTCTTTAAAAGATTTAAGTGCAATAGCGTTAAGTAAAGGTCCAGGTTCATATACAGGTCTTAGAATTGGAACCTCTACAGCTAAGGGATTATGTTATGCTTTAGGGATTCCACTGATAGCTATCTCTACTTTAAGGGCAATGGCTTGTCAGATGGCAAAGATTGAGAATTTTTCACTTTACTGCCCTATGATAGATGCAAGAAGAATGGAAGTTTTTGCGGCTATTTTTGATAAATATAATAACCAAGTTAGAAATATACATGCAGATATAGTTGATGTTGATACTTACTCAAAGTATTTAATTGATAAAGTATTATTTTTTGGAGATGGTGCTATTAAATGTGAAGAGATAATTAACGATAAGAATGCATTCTTTAAATTAGATATCTTACCATCAGCTAAAAACTTAGCTATTTTAGCTTTTAAACAATATAATAACAAAGAATTTGAGGATATTGCTTACTTTGAGCCGTTTTACCTTAAAGATTTTATTGCTTATTAAGAATTCTACCTTCTTCTTGCATTAAATCTAGCTTTAAATGAGCTAGAATCTTCAATTAGATCCTTCCCTAATTTTCTTGATTTTATTTTTTTTGAAACTGTTTTTTTTTCTCTTCTTACCTCATTCCTTGAATATTTTTTTTTTGATGATATTCCTTTTTTTCCTCTAAATCCTGTTCTTATTTTAGATTTAGTTCCTGGATTTTGTGATACTTCAACAGTAACTTTGTTTCCGAGCCAGAATGAGTCAGACATCCCACTTAATATGTCTTTTTCAAAATTAGATGGCACCTCAAAAAATGAAAAATTTCTCATAATATCAATTTTTCCAACGGGTATATTTCTGTTTCTTGTGCACTCATTTATTAACCCAATAAGATTATGAGCTCCTAATTTTTTTTCTTTTCCAAGGTTGATAAAGAATCGTGTATGACCTGATTCTGCATGTCCAGTTCTTCTTCCTTTTTCATTTTTTCTTTTATTTTCTTTACCTTTCCTTTCTTTATTTTGACTTGAAATAACGTTTAAATCTGTAGAATTTTTATAAAAAGATAAGAATCTATTAAATTCAGTAGAAACAAAATGCTTTATTAATTCTTCTTTTTCTAAATGAGCTAATTTTTCTTCAATTGATGGTAAATATTTGTCAATTTGATGGTTTATGTCAGTAGCGACAACTTTATCAATTAATTTCATCAATTGTATTTGACAGATCTCATCCCCATTTGGAACTTTTTGAAGTTTTAAATCTCTTTTAATCATTTTCTCAATTGACTTTAATTTTCTACCTTCACGGCTATGTGCTATAATTATGGAGGTGCCTTTATGTCCAGCTCTTCCTGTTCTTCCAGATCTATGCACATATACTTCGTTGTCGTCAGGTAAGTTATAGTTGATAACGTGAGTTAATTCATTGATATCAATTCCTCTTGCAGCAACATCTGTTGCAACTAATAGTTCAATTTTTTTCTTTCTAAATCGCCCCATTACATGATCTCTTTGAGCTTGTGATAACTCGCCATGAATAGTATCTGCATTATACCCATCCCGCATCAATTTATCTGCGATTTCGGCTGTTTCTCTTCTAGTACGGCAAAATACTATTCCAAAAATATTAGGATTTGCATCGCAGATTCTTCTCAATGCTTTGTATCTGTCACGAGCATTTACCATATAGTAGTGATGTTCGACATTTTTTGCCCCTTCATTTCTGCTAGCAACTTCAATAGTTTTTGGACTATACATATAGTTTCTACTAATTCTCATTACCTCTTTAGGCATTGTTGCTGAGAATAAAAGAGTTTGTTTATCTTCATTTGTTTCGGCTAAAATTGTATCTAGATCATCTTTAAATCCCATATTTAGCATTTCATCTGCTTCGTCTAAAACTACAAAGTCAATCTCGTGTAATTCTAGGACTTTTCGGTTTATCAAATCAAGAACTCTCCCAGGAGTTCCTACTATAATTTGAGTTCCAGCCTTTAAGGATTTTATTTGAGGGACTATACTTGCTCCTCCATAAACAGCCGTTGTTTTTATTTTTTTCATATATTTTGAAAAACTCTCTATATCTTTAGCTATTTGTAAGCAAAGCTCTCGTGTTGGACACAGAATAATTGCTTGAGGTAGCCTTTTTTCAGCTTTAATTTTCTGCAAAACAGGAAGCCCAAATGCAGCAGTTTTTCCTGTTCCCGTTTGAGCGAGTGCAATAAGGTCAGTTTTACATTCCAATAAATATGGGATTACTTCTTGCTGAATTGGTGTTGGTATTTCAAAGCCTAAATCATTAACTGCTTTTTGGATGTTTTTATTTAACCTTATATCTAAAAATTTCATTCTGTAATTTTTTTTGCAATAATACTCTTATATGAATATAATAATGCATTAAATTTGATAATTATATAAAATAAAATATTTAATTCCTTAAAAACTAGTTGTTTTGAAATTTTTTAATGTATGTGCAAACGTGTATTTTTGTAATAAAAAAATAATTAAAAACTATGAATAAATTTTCTGATCGCCATATAGGTCCGAGTAACTTTGAAAAGGTAGAAATGCTAGAAATTGTTAAGGCAAAATCAATTAAAGAATTGGTTGCACAAACTATTCCATTAAAAATTCATTTAAATAAAGAAATGAATTTGCCAGATCCATTATCTGAAATTAGATTTATTGAACATATGCAGTCAATTGCAAGAAAGAATAAAAATTACAGATCTTATATTGGTATGGGTTATTTTAACACGATTTTGCCTGGGGTCATACAAAGAAATATATTGGAAAATCCTGGTTGGTATACGGCTTATACTCCTTATCAAGCAGAAATTGCTCAGGGGAGACTAGAGGCGTTATTAAATTTTCAAACTATGGTTAGTGACCTAACAGGTATGGAATTAGCAAATGCATCGTTATTAGATGAGGGAACTGCTGCCGCGGAGGCAATGGTAATGCTTTTTGGAGCAAGATCTAGGAAACAGAATAAATCTAATGTTGTTAAGTTTTTTGTGTCAGATTTATGTTATCCGCAAACGATAGAGATAATGAAGACTAGAGCAATGCCAATTGGTATTGAATTAGTTTTTGGTGATCATAATGAGATTGAATTAGATGATACTTTTTTTGGATGTTTATTACAGTACCCTGTGAACTATGGGGCAGTATATGATTATTCTAATTTTGTTAATAAATCAAAAGAAAGTGGAGTTGGTGTAGTTGTAGCTGCTGACTTATTAAGTCTTACCTTTTTAACTCCCCCTGGAGAATGGGGTGCGGATGTTGTTGTTGGAACAACTCAAAGGTTTGGAATTCCAATGGGATATGGAGGTCCTCATGCCGCATATTTTGCCACTTCTGAAAAATATAAAAGAAATATACCTGGAAGAATTATTGGTCAAACAAGAGATTTGGATGAAAATCCAGCTTTAAGAATGGCTCTGCAAACAAGAGAGCAACACATCAAGCGGGACAGAGCAACTTCAAATATTTGTACTGCACAAGTATTATTAGCTGTGATGGCTGGTATGTATGCTGTTTATCATGGTCCAAAGGGATTAAGTCATATTGCTGGTGAAATTCATGGGAAAGCATGCCGGCTAAATACAATTCTTGGTGACTTAGGAATAATTCAAAAAAATAATAGCTTTTTTGATACACTTCAAATTGAAGTTGATTCAAATAAGATAAAAAATATTGCAGAATCTAAGAAGCTTAACTTCTATTATG
>MDTG01103518.1_pt1 | contig 10078 bp, 9 predicted proteins | sample 811421 | NCBI WGS metagenome assembly MDTG01 (sample SAMN05326645, study PRJNA326480) | marine metagenome | isolation source: seawater | place: Pacific Ocean: South East | collected 2011 | reverse complement strand
TTTGGCCCGCGCCGCGACCGGATGCTGCGACAGGCGCAGGGCTGGGGGGCGGAGAAGCTGCAACAGGGGCTGACGATCCTCACCGACACCGACCTGCAACTGCGCTCGGCGGCGCAGCGGGCCCCCGAAATGGCGCTGATGGAACGGGCGCTCATCCGGTTGGCGATTCTGGCGGGGCGGTGAGCGGGCGAATCAGGGTTAACGCGTTGGAAAACGGCAAGAAACCGGGGCGGTATCGCGTCGGTATCCTGTCGGTATCGCGTCGGTGTGGAGTTCGCCGGAGGCGGGGTTAACGCCGCGCGCGCTGGACAGCGGGGAACGGGCGGGGCAGGGTTCGGGGTGATGAGTGAGCGTGTGGATATAAAAGACCAGGAGAGCCTGAAGGCGTGGCTGAAGGATCAGCCGCGCGAGGTGGTGCTATTTATCAGCACTAGAGCCGCCCTCAGGCTAATTCCAGTAGTATGGTATTGGGCAGGATTTGACAAATCCGGGCGGGTCGATATTGGCTCAAAGCTATCATTTGACGAGCTTCTTCTTGAATACCTTCATGCAGCTTTAATCACCCATATCGGGTGCGCACCTAAAGATATTTCAAATCGTGCTCAATTTTCCGGGATAAAAATCGCCACGATCGATCCAGAATCGAACTCTGTCCTGATGGCGCATGATGCCGTGGCTTTGAGCTGTCTTTTGTTCGAACAGGATGAGCCAATTCGTGAGGTGATAAGGACGCTTATGGCCTCCTCATCATCACTGCAACAATTGAGTGATGTTGTAACAAATAAGACAGGCGGTCCTTATCTGAAAAACCTTGAGGAAAGCGATATACTTTCGGAATGGTTGACTGATTATGATAGCTTGTCGCTCCAAGAGCTAAAGCTCAACTTGCGCCTCTGGTTTGCACATAACCCTCTTAATGGCCTGTGGGATATAATTCGGCAAGAAACCCGTCACGCCAGTCCAAATGATGACCTATCTTCTTCGAGTATGTCAGACTGGCAATTCTGGATCGACTGGTACGATGCCCTGCTCGACGGTCGCCCGATGTTGGGGGATGCGGGGCGGACGTGGGAGATGCTGGAGCAGATCGCCCTCATTGACCCCGAGACATGGGACAAGGGGCCGGAGGTGGTGAACCCGGTGATCCGGGGGATTTGGGAGTTGCATCGCCTGCGCGCGGAGGTGGCGGCGCTGCAGGCCGAGAAGGCGGCATTTCTGGCGGCGCGGGCGTCGGAGGCGCAGCGGGGTCATAATCAGCCGCCCGAGGGATTGGTCGATGACGCGCCGGAGGTGGCGCGGCAGATCACCATCATCTGGGATGGTCTGGACGAGGCGAGGGACGAACTGGAGCGGAACGCACTGGACAAGGGCGTGTTGCGGGCCATCGCGGAGCGGATGCTGGCGGCGCTGAACGCGGTTGTCGCCTATTGCGGCAAGGTCGGGGATGCGGCGGTGATGTCGGCTGCCAAGATTGGCGGTGGCGCGGTTGGCACGGCGGTGCTCGACCATGTGGCGAACAACGGGCGTCTGATGCAGTTTGCCAAGGACTTGCTCGCCTTTGGCGGCGGGTGATTGGCGCGGTGGGTTTGCACCCACCCTACGCCACCTGCATCGGGTGGGGGTCCAGTTCCCCCTTTGCGTTCAAGCGTGTCTTGGCATGGGGTGAGGTGTGGTCTGGAGCGGACCATTACAGTCAACGAGATGAGCCGCGCGAGCGACCGACCGCGGGTGGGCGCTGCTACGGTCGTGGGGCGCGCTTTATGGCAGCCAAATACTGCAACGATTACGCAGGTTTGCGACGTTGCAAAAGCGCCCGCCCTCGGGGGCGGTCGGGCGCTCGCGCGGCGGCGTGCAAGCACGCCTTGATTCCGCGCGGGGGCAAAAGTCGAATGGCAGCTCAAAGCCCATTCATAACCACGCTTGCACAGGCTCACATGACCCGTCCTGCCGCCGTTGCCATCGCCTGATCTTTGCGCAATGCTGCCGCGACACCAACCGAACGGGGACCGTTCCATGTATGACGTTATCGGATCGCGGGCCAGCCGGGCCTTTCGTGTGCTCTGGCTGCTGGAGGAAATGGGCATCGAGTACAATCACCTGCCGGTCGCGCCGCGCTCGGCGGAGGCGCTGGCGGTGAACCCCTCGGGCAAGATCCCGGCGTTGCGGGAGGGTGATCAGGTGCTCACCGATTCCAGTGCGATCATGACCTATCTGGCGGACAAGCACGGGCAGATGACGCATCCCGCCGGTACGCCCGCACGGGCGCGGCAGGATGCGCTGACGCATCAGATCCTCGATGAGGTCGATGCGGTGCTTTGGACGGCGGCGCGGCATTCCTTCGTGCTGCCCGAGGAGCACCGGGTGCCTGCCGTCAAGGACTCGCTCAAGTGGGAATATGCGCGCAACCTAAGCGCGCTGGAGGCGGCGCTCAAGGGGCCGTTCCTGCAGGGCGAGACCATGACCATCGCCGATATCCTGCTGGCGCATTGCCTGATGTGGGCGGGCAAGGCGGGCTTTCCGGACCCGCCTGCGCGGCTCGCCGGGTATCTCGATGCGATGATGGCGCGGCCCGGGTTTCAGCGGGCGGCGGCGTTGCCCTGAGCGTAGGCCGCCGCGTGGCGGCCGGCCCAGAGGCCGGTGGCGAGGCAGGCGGTCAGCAGGTAGCCGCCGGTGGGGGCCTCCCAATCAAGCATTTCACCGGCGGCGAAGGTGCCGGGGCGGGTGCGCAGCATCAGGCCGTCGGTCAGGGCGTTGAGGCGGAGGCCGCCTGCGGTGGAGATCGCTTCGTCCATCGGGCGGGGGCCGATGAGGGGGACGGGCAGCGCCTTGAGCGTGGCGGGCAGGTCGGGGGTGGTGCGGGCGAATTCCATCACCAGCGCGCATTTCACCGGATCGAGGTTCAGCGCCTTGCGCAGGCGGTTTTTCAGGCTGTCGCGGGGGCGGGCGGTGGCCAGTCGTTGGGCGATCTGTTCTGCAAACAGGTCGGGGGCGAGGTCGAGTGTGAGCGGGGCGCCGTCGCGCAGGGCGGCGCTGATCTCGTAGATCCCGCCGCCTTCGAGGCCGGTGGCGGAGAGGACGAACTCGCCGCGCGAGCGGACGGGGCCTGCGTGGAGTTCCACGCCTTTGACGGGCTGGCCGAAATGCGGGGTCATGTGGTCCGACCAGTCCACCAGAAAGCCCATATTGGCGGGGCGGAAGGGGGCGAGGGCGTCTGTTTCGAAAGAGGCGCTCCATTCGCCATCCGAGCCGAGCCGCGCCCAGCTTGCGCCGCCGCAGGCGAGCACGGTGACGGTTGGCGTGAGGCGCTGTGGCCCGTCGGGGGTGTCGAAGAGGACCGTATCGCCCTCCCAGCCGGTCCAGCGCCAGCGGGTGCGGGTCTCGACCCCCAGGCCGTGCAATTCGGCCATCATGCTGCGCAGGAGCGGCGAGGCCTTCATGACGGTTGGAAAGACCCGGCCGGTGGAGCCGGTGAAAAGCGTTTGGCCGTGCGCGCGCGCCCAGTCCTGCACTGCGTCCGGTCCGAAGGCGGTGAGCATCGGGCGCAGGGCGTCGGCGCTGGTGCCATAGGCTTTGAGGAAGGTTTCAAACGGTTCGGATTTGGTGAGGTTGAGCCCGGATTTGCCCGCCATCAGGAATTTGCGGGCGACCGAGGGCTTGGTGTCGGTCATCACCACGCGCTGACCTGCGCGGGCGAGTTCGCGTGCCGCCATGAGACCCGCAGGCCCGGCCCCGATGACGAGCGCGTCGGTCATGCAGCGGGCGGGAGGCCGACATGATGCAGCACGCGCTGCGGGAAGGGGATTTCGATGCCCTCGGCCCGGAGCGCGTTCCAGATCGCGAAGAGCACGTCGGATTGATACTTGCCGGTGACGTCCTCGATCCCCTCGACCCAGTATTCGACCGAGAACGCGACCCCGCTGTCGGCGAAGGCCTTGAGCTCGCATTCGGGCGCGCGGGCGCCTTCGGTGAGGACGAAATCGAGCGCGGCAACGGCGGCTTCGATCAGGGCGGGGATGCGGTTGATGTCGGTGTCGTAGCTCACGGAGAACTCGGCCTCGTAGCGGTGTTGCGCGCCCGCGTCGGAGAGGTTGACGACGCGCGAGGTGATGAAATCCTCGTTGGGGACGACGATCCAGCGGCCATCGGGGGTCTCGAGGATGGCGGCGCGGGCGGTCATCTTGACGATGGTGCCCTCGGAGCCGTCATCGAGCACGACATAATCGCCCACGGTGGTCTGCCCCTCCAGCAGCAGGATCACGCCGGAGACGAAATTGGCGGCGATCTGTTGCAGCCCGAGGCCGATGCCGACGCCGAGCGCGCCGCCGAGGACGGCGATGGCGGTGAGGTCGATGCCCATGATCGACATCAGGAGCAGGAAGGCCGCGCCGAAAATGGCGATCTGGCTGGCCTTCATTGCCAGTTCGCGGGTGGCGGGACGCAGGTCTTCCTGACGGCGGATGAAGTCCTCGGACTGGCTGTTGGACCAGCGGCCGAGCCAGAACAAGAGCGCGCCCGAGACCGCGCCACGGATGAGGGCGAGCGCCGAGAAGCTGATATTGCCGAGATCGACCGATATGGCCGAAAGCCGGTCGTTGGCGAGCCCCAGAAGATCGAAGAGGTAGAGCAGCGCGACGGGCATGAGGATGAAGCGGCCCAGAACCTTGAGGAACGGGTCGGTCAGGATATCGCGCACGAAGAGGCGGGCGGCGAGGACCATGAAGAGCCGCTTGCCGAAGGCGATCACATCGCCCGAGCCGAAGACCTGCCGCGTCACGCTCTCGCCGATGCCGGTGAGGGCGTAGGCCAGCAGCGGCATCAGCAGCGGCAGGAACATCAGCACGAAGCGGCGGCCTGAGGCGATCGGTCCCTCCTGTCCGGCGGCGGGGGTCAGCAGGCGGGTGAGCACGGGGCGTATCCGCCCGGTTATGAGCACGGCCAAGAGCCACGCCACCACCAGCAGCCCGAATTGCGACCAGGCGGCGGGGCTGAGCAGCCAGACCTTGGCCATGTCCCAGCCCTGCAGACCGTAGCCGATGGCCGTCTGCACGATCTCCGGTTGCCCCTCCATCACACACCCCTTGTCATCTTGACCCTTTGTGCCAGTCTCTTGCCCGCACTGTCCGAAAGGATCAAGACAAACTGACCGAGGACCCGATTTGCCCGCTCTGCCTGCGGCCCATTCCGCCCGGTGCCCGGCAGAGCCTGCATCACCTTGTGCCCAAGCTGAAGGGCGGCAAGGGCGGGCCGGTCGTGCGGTTGCACCAGATCTGTCACAACGAGATCCACGCGACGCTGACGGAAGTGGAATTGGCGCGGGAGTTCAATACGGTCGAGGCGCTGCGTGGGCATCCGCGTCTGGCGAAGTTCATCGCATGGGTGGCGCGGCGCCCGCCGGAGTTTCATTCGAAAACGCCGGGTCGCAGGCGCAAGCGGTGAGGCGCGTCAGTGCACGTGCCAGAGCGACAGCCCGCCCACGAGAATGAGGCTGAGCGCCCAGACCAGATCGAGGTTGAACCAGCTTTTCGACAGGAATTTCAGGCCGAGCCATCGGTAGACGCCATAGGCGAGCGCGCCGCCCGAGAGCATCATCGCGGCTGTGTGCAGCAGCGCCACGGCGGCGGCGATGGTGACGTTGCCGCCGATCAGCGTGTCGGCGGCGGCGTGGCCGGTGTCGGTGTCGACCGTGCCGCAGATGCCCAGATAAATGGGCACCAGCATCAGCCCCGCGCCATGCGCCATGGCTGCCAGAAACGACCAGAGCGCCAGCCGCGAGGGCGGCACACGGGCGAGGAAGCGGGGGTGTCTTCGATTGATCAGCAGGTAGAGCCCGAGGCCGATCACGAGGCAGGCCGCGCCGATCTGGATTTCGCGCTGCCATGCCGCGAGGGCCATGAGCGCCGAGAATGGAAAGAGGATCGCGGCCATGGCGAGCAGGTGCCCGCCCGCCAGTGCCAGCAGCGCCCTCCACAGGCTGCCGCGCTTGCGTTCCATCAGTGCCGCCGAGACCGCGAGCGGCCAGCCCATGCCGGGATTGACCCCGTGATAGATGCCCGAGGCGACGACGGCCCACCACAGGGCCGCCGTGCTATTGAGATCGGCCACGCCTCAGACGGAGGGGTAGCAGAAACTGTCTGTGGAACAGTCGCCGCCTTCGAGCCGGATCTGGTGGGCGCGGTAGCCCTTGGGGAAATCGACGTAGAACTCCGGGTCGAGCGTCAGCCCGCCATCCTCGCCGACATGGGCCATTACCATCTGTCCGCCCTCGTCCTCTGGGTAGAACTGATCGTCCCAGGAGGAATAGAGTGAGTTGGTCCAGTAGACGCGTTTGCCGTCGCGGCTGATCTCGACCATCTGCGGTCCATAGGCGAAATCGCGGCCGTTGGGATGTTTGGTGTCGGCGACAATGCCGCCCAGTTCGACCTTGCCCGCTAGCGTGGGGTTCATCGGGTCGGAGACATCGTATTGGTGCATCTCGCCGGTGCCCCAGCAGGCGACGTAGAGGTATTTGTCGTCCAAGCTGAGGTCGATATCGGTGACCAGCGGCGGCACGGCCTCGAACCCCTTGAGCAGATCGGGCAGGTCATCGGCGGCGGCGGGGTGCGGCGGGATGGTGACGGTCTTCTTGGCGTCGAACGTGCCGTCGTCGTTGCGCCACCATGTCCAGATCGAGCCTTCGAGATTGGTGGTGTCGACTACCACGCCGCAAAACCCGTATTGCTTGGCCGGATCATGGGCGGGCCGGATTTCGAGCGCCATCTGGTGGTTTTCGCCGAAGTCGATGGTCTGCACGTTCTTGCGCGCGCGCAGGTCCCAGAAATGGATGGAATGGCCGTATTTGTTCGACAGCAGATCCTCGGGGACGATGCCGTTTTCATATTGCGGCGGCAGGCCCCATTCGGAGCTGATCATGTAATTGCGCGGCAGGTTCCACCAGAAATCGTATTGCTTGTCCTGGACGCCGCGGTCCATCTCGTAGCGGCCGAGGATCTCGAAGGTCTCGCAATCCATGATGAACATGCCCGGCGGGCCGTCGGTGCCGTCCTTGCCGCCGCCGCCAAGGGTGGAGACATAGATGCCCTCGGGGCCGCAATGGATGGTGTGGGGGCGCGAATAGCCGGTCTTGGCAAAGACCTCCTCGGGTTCGATGATCTTGTGGATTTTCGCGTTGAGCGGTTCCTTGACGTCGATGATGTAGATGCGGCTGGAGCGGATGCCGGGGATGATCAGGTAGCGCCGTTCGAGGAAGGCGTGGCCGGTGAGAGGCGACAGCGCCGAGGAACAGGCGTTCCAGCCGAAATGGTGAAACTCGTCGCCGGTGTTGGGCATGAACAGGCTATGGACGATTTGCCCGTAAGTCTTGGATTTGGGGTCCACGTCCACCACGGCGAGCCCGTCGGGCTGGCTTCCGTCGGGACTGAGCATCAGGGTGAAGGCCAGCGTTTCCGCCGGGGCCTCCATCGCGAGTTTGGGTGTGGCGTGAAATGTCGGATCGGGCCGCAAGGTCATCTGGTTGTCCTCCCTGAACTACGCGCCTGCCCTCCGCAACAGGCGCAGTGTACCCTGTCACGGAATGCGTGATGCGGCAAATCTTTTGCAAGACGGTGCGCGGGTCAGGGGCGGCAGAGGGTCTTGATCCCCGCGACATGGGCGGGGTCGGCGGCGAGCGCGTCGGCGGCGAGCGCGCGGGCTGTGTCGAGCACGGTCTCGGTGTCAGGGGCGATGCGGTCGAAAAGGCCCCATGTCAGTGCCGTTTCGGTGTCGATCTTTTGCCCGGCCATCAGGATCATTTTGGCACGGGCCGGGCCGACCAGTGCGCTGAGGCGCGCGGGGTCGCTGGGCTGGGGCAGAAAGCCCAGTTTCATCACCGGGTAGAAGGCCCCGGCCCCCGGCACGGCGATGCGGATATCGCAGGCCAGCACCATCCCCATGGCCCCGCCCGCCACCGTGCCGTTGAGCGCGGCGATGCTGAGGCCGGGAAAGGCGGCGATGGCGGTGGAGAGCCGTTCCCAGACCGGGCTGGTGGCGAGCCCTGCGCGCGCGGCCTCGAGATCGGCCCCGGCGGAGAACACCTTGCCCGCGCCGGTGAGGATGAAGATCTGCGCCTCAAGTGCTGCGGCCTCGGCGATGTCGGCGAGGCCCGACAGCATCGCCTCGGTCAGGGCGTTGGCCTTGTCCGGGCGGTCGAGCGTGGCGGTCCAGAGCGCGCCGTCCTTGTCGAGCCGGATCATGCGAGGCCGATCCGGCGGCGGATATCCGCGTCGCGCAGGGAGATTTCCTGGCCGAGGAACTCATCGGCCTCGGCGCTGCACATCCACAGGAGCGCCCTGGCGGGCCAGTCCGCGGGGATGTGGTCGGACCAGTCGAGCGCGCTGACGGGGTTGACGCCGCTGGCCTTGATCTCGCGCTGCATGTCGGTGGCGACGGTGCCGGGCGAGAGGCCCATGATCCGCAGCCCCGCGCCGCGCGCTTCGTGATCGGCGCAGCGGGTGAGCATCGCCGCCCCGGCCTTGGAGGTACAATAGGCGCTCCAGCCTTCCAGCGGGTTGTGCGCCGCGCCGGAGCTGACGGTGAGGATGGTGCCGGAGCGGCGCGTCATCATGCCGGGCAGGGCGGCGTGCATGCCGTTGAAGACGCCCTTGAGGTTGATGTCGATGGCATGCGCCCACGCGCCGGGGTCGACCTCGGACAGCCCGGCGATGGGCTCGATCACGCCGGCGTTGTTGATCAGCACGTCCAGCTGGCCGAAGGCGGTGTGGCAGGCCTCGACCGCGGCCTCCATTTCCCAGTAGCGGCTGACGTCGCAGGGGATGGCGATGGCGCTGGGCCCGATCTCACCGGCGAGATCGGCGATGGCGTCGCGGTTGCGCGCCACAAGTGCCACGTTGGCCCCCGCCTCGGCGAAGACCTTTGCGGCGGCGGCGCCGATGCCCTTGCTCGCGCCGGTGATGAGAACGCATTTGCCCTGCATGGTCATGGCTTGCCCCCTTTTGGCCCTGTGATACGGGGCCTGCATAGCGGGGTGGGGCGCGAAGTTCCAGCGACATCCTCCCTTGACCCCGCGCGCCCGAGGCCCGAAGTTATCGGCAACCCGGATTTCGAAAAAGGTGCCTTGCATGTCTTATCTTCGCCCGCTGGCCGCGTCGGCCCTTGTCCTCGGTTTCAGTGGCACGGCCGCGCTGGCCGATCTGACCGCAGATCAGGTCTGGCAGGACTGGACGACCTATCTGGAGGATTTCGGTTACCGGGTCACCGCCGACGAGAGCCGGTCGGGTGACACGCTGACGATCCGTGATCTGGCGATGGAGATGGCCCTGCCCGAGGCCGAGGGTGCGGTGTCGATGCGGCTGGGGCAGATGGAACTCGTCGAGAATGGCGACGGCACCGTGTCGGTCGTCCTGCCCGAGATCCTGCCGATCGCGATTGCCGCCTCGGATGACGAGGCGCAGCAGGTGACGATGACACTGGAGATGACGCATCAGGCGCTTGAGATGATCGTCTCGGGCACGCCCGAGGCGATGCAATACAGCTATGATGCGGAGGCGTTTACCATGGCGCTCACCGATCTTCAGGCCGGGGAGGAGACGCCAGAGATTCGCGCGGCGCAGGTCCGCCTGGAGAACCTCAGCGGCACGAGCCGGACCGCGATTGGCGAGATGACGCGTGCGGTGCAACAGAACATGACTGCGGGTCCGGTGACATATGATCTGGATTTCACCGATCCGACCGAGGGCGGCACGCTGGTGTTTTCCGGCTCGCTGGCCAATGCGACCTTCGCAGGGACCGGGGCGATCCCCGAAACGTTTGATTCCAATGATATCGCCGCTGCCCTGCGCGACGGGTTCCGGTTCGACAGCCGGATGGAATATGAGACCGGCAGCACCGTCTACCGGTTCGAGGATGACGGCGATGTGCTGGAAGGGGCGAACAGTTCCGACAGTGGCACGCTGACCACCACGATCGGTCCCGATGGTCTGCGTTATGGCGGCGCGAGCGAGGGGGTGACGATGGCGATCAGCGCCAGCGACATGCCGTTCCCGGTCGATCTGAGCATGGCGCGGATGGCGTTTGACATCGCCAT
>MDTG01006651.1_pt1 | contig 10079 bp, 8 predicted proteins | sample 811421 | NCBI WGS metagenome assembly MDTG01 (sample SAMN05326645, study PRJNA326480) | marine metagenome | isolation source: seawater | place: Pacific Ocean: South East | collected 2011 | reverse complement strand
TTGTACTAATTCTTGTCCAAAAGGATTAAATCCAGCAAAAGCTATTGGATCTATTAAGAAAATGCTTGCAACAAGCTAAAACCTTATTTATTCAATATCATCATGAAAACAATTGAGCACTTTGTTGGAGGAAAATTATACAGTGGAGATTCAAGTAGAACAGGGAAAGTATTCAATCCAGCAACTGGTGAACAAAGTTCAGAAGTAAAACTTGCTTCTACAAAAGATGTAAATCAAGCCATTGAAAATGCTAAAAATGCATTTGAGCCTTGGGCAAATACACCTCCTCTTCAAAGAGCAAGAATAATGTTTAAGTTCAAGGAATTAATTGAAAAAAATTCTGATGAGCTAACAAAAATTATAGTTGCCGAACACGGTAAAGTATATGAAGACGCAAGAGGTTCATTGACCAGAGGTTTAGAAGTTGTTGAATATGCTTGTGGCATTCCTCAAATGCTTAAAGGAGAGTTTACAGAAAATGTTGGTACCAATGTGGATAGTTGGTCCATACGACAACCGCTTGGAGTTTGTGCAGGAATAACACCTTTTAATTTTCCTGCAATGGTTCCAATGTGGATGTTTCCTATGGCAATCGCTTGCGGAAACACTTTCGTTCTTAAGCCATCAGAAAAAGACCCATCATGTTCAATGAGATTAGCGGAACTACTGAAAGACGCTGGTCTACCAGATGGAGTATTTAATGTAATAAATGGGGATAAAGAAGCTGTAGATGCTTTAATAAATAATAAAGATGTAGTCGCTATGAGTTTTGTTGGTTCAACGCCAATTGCTAAATATATTTATGAAAACTGCGCAAAAAATGAAAAAAGAGTCCAAGCGCTTGGTGGTGCAAAAAATCACTGTGTTGTGATGCCTGATTGTGACTTGGATCAGGCTGTTAACGGACTGATGGGAGCAGCTTATGGATCTGCTGGAGAAAGATGTATGGCTCAATCTGTTGCAGTTGCAGTTGGCGGTATAGGAGATAGACTTGTAGACTCTTTGGCAAAAAAAGTTGAAGCATTAAAAGTTGGTCCTGGTATGGATAAACAATCTGAAATGGGGCCACTGGTAACCAAAGAACACCTAGCAAAAGTAAAAAAATATGTAGACATCGGAGAGAAAGAGGGAGCTAAACTAGTTGTAGATGGTAGAAACTTTAAATTGCAAGGTTATGAAAATGGTTATTATATTGGAGGATGTTTATTTGATCATGTAAAAAAAAATATGAGAATTTATAAAGAGGAAATTTTTGGTCCTGTATTGTCAGTTGTAAGAGCTAAAGATTTTGACGAAGCTTTACAATTAGTTAATGATCATGAGTTTGGAAATGGGGTAAGTATATTCACTAGGGATGGAGACTCTGGAAGAACTTTTTCTAATAAAGCAAAGATAGGTATGGTGGGCATTAATATACCAATCCCAGTTCCCATGGCTTTTCATAGTTTTGGTGGTTGGAAAAGATCATTGTTTGGTGATCAGCATATGCATGGTCCTGAAGGTGTAAGGTTTTATACGAAATTAAAAACAATTACTTCTAGATGGCCTTCAGGCTTAAGATCAGATCCAGAGTTTGTAATGCCAACAATGAAATAATTGGGAGGATAATAACTTTATGAGAAAAAAAATAACTTTGATAGGCGCAGGACAAATTGGAGGAACTTTAGCCCATTTAATATCAATGAAAGGGTTAGCAGATGTTGTTTTATTTGATGTTGCAGCAGGTATCGCAAAAGGAAAAGCATTAGATATTGCACAATCTTCACCGGTTGAGGGTTTCAATGTGAATCTGACAGGAACAGATAATTACGAACATACAAAGGATTCAGATGTAATAATTATTACAGCCGGCGTTCCTAGAAAACCAGGGATGACGAGAGATGACCTATTAGGAATTAATCTTAAAATTATAAAACAAGTAGCTGAAGGAATCAAAAAAACATCACCAAACGCCTTCGTTATTTGCATAACCAATCCGTTAGATGTTATTGTAATGGCTTTACAAAAATATTCTGGTTTACCTAAAAACAAAGTAGTAGGAATGGCAGGTATTTTAGACTCGTCAAGATTCATTTATTTTTTATCTCAAGAATTGAAAGTACCGGTAGGAAAAATCAAATCTTTCGTTTTAGGCGGACATGGAGATAGCATGGTAGCAATGCTTGGATCAACCACAGTTGACGGAAAAAAAATTACTGATTTAGTAAAAGAGGGTAAATTATCAAAAGAAAAATTAGATCAAATTGTTGATAGAACAAAAAAAGGGGGCGCAGAAATTGTAAAATATCTTGAGAAAGGTTCAGCTTTTTATGCTCCTGCTGCTTCCGGTGTTGAAATGGCGGAATGCTACCTAAAAGATCAAAAAAAACAACTGCCTTGCGCTGTATATCTAAGTGGAGAATATGGAACTAAAGATATATATGCAGGTGTTCCGGTAATAATTGGTTCCGCAGGTGTTGAAAAAATAATAGAGCTTGATTTAAGCTCTGAAGAGAAAAAAAATTTTGATAAATCTGTCGAAACTGTGAAAGAATTATATAAAGCTGCACAAAAAATTGATAAATCACTTTAGAAAATTTAATATTTCAAAAGTAAAAACCTCTATTGTTTTTACTCTTTTTATATTCGCTTTTACAATAAATCAATTTTATGGAAATAAGGGATTATTTCCACATGATAGCGCTTCTCACTTCGATAACGCATTCAGAATACTAAATGGACAACATCCTGTAAAAGATTTTTGGATCATTTCTGGATTTATAATAGATTATATTCAAAGTTTTTTTTTTCTAATTTTTGGTAATAATTGGCAAATCTATGTAGCGCACGCTTCTTTATTTAATGGCTTACTTACAGTTTTTTTATTGTATTTTTTTAGAACATTAGGATTAAATTTTTTATACTCTGTAATTATTTGTTTTTCTTTTTCAATACTAGCTTACCCCTCCAGCGGCACACCATTTGTAGACCATCATTCTTCCTTTTTTTCATTGGCCTCTTTTATTTGCTTAATTGTAGCTATGAGGAAAGAAAAAAAAATTTTTTGGTTTTTTGTCCCAATTTTTTTGTCACTAGCAATACTATCAAAAGCAGTACCTGCATTATATTTTATTGTTGCATCCATAATATTTTTAGGAGCTAACATTATAATAAAAAAAAATATCACAGCCTTTAAATATCTGCTGTTAGGTAGTGTCACGTCACTTTGTTCATTTTTGTTAATAATGATTATAAATAATATCAACATTAACGACTTCTTTATTCAAAATTTTTATTATCCTAGCACTATTGGCTCTGAAAGATATGTAAATTTTTTAAACATAAATTTTATCAAATTAATTATTCAATATAAATTTATATTTTTACTTAACTTAATTCTTCTTTTTCTATTATTCAGAAAAAATAATAACGATAAATATCCTACCATTGAGGAAACTTTAATACTTATTATTGTGACATTAATATTTATTTTTCACCAAGAATTAACTAAAAATCAAATCTTTATAAATTTTCTTATACCGATACAAGTAGGCTACATCTTGCTATTTTTGAAAAGTAATAAAATTATTTCTTATTTTATCATTTTGACTATGCTAACTTTAACATACAAATACCATGTGAGATTTAACCAAGAAAGAAAATTTCATGAACTAAACAATGTTAACTTTCAAACTGCTCTTTCTGCCAACAAAATAGATGAAAGATTAAGAGGTCTTAAATGGTTAACACCTGAATTTCCAAATGACCCTGAGAAGGAAATAAATAATTTAATAAATATAAAAAATATTCTCGAAAATGAGAATAATTTTATTCTAATGTCTAATTACACTTTTTTTTCAGTAATTCTTGACAAAAAAACAAATTCACCCACTAGGTGGTTTACGTTTGATGGTACTGACTTTCCTAGGAAAAATGATAAATTTAAAATTAAATACGTTCAACTCTTTAAAAAAATAATAAATGAAAATAATATAGATAAAATTTTTATAATTAAGCCAGTTACTTTAAAAGAAGTATACAACTACTTCGACAAACAATGCTTTAAGGAAATTAACTACAATAATGAAATGACGAAGTTAGAGATATTAAATTGTGATGAAATTTAATTTTTTTTTGTAGATGATAGATCAGACTTTACCTTATCGATAAATTCTCTAATAAGTATTGCATCTTCATTGCTCAAATAATTATCTTTTTTAATAGCATTTCTCATTTCATCCCGGATTTTGCTTTTAAAAAATTCTACTTTTTCTCTATTAAAGTTTTCATAAAATTTTTTTTCATAACTATTAATAGTTCTTGAAATAGTTAATTTAAAGACAATGATTGCTAAAAAAGATATTATTAAACTTTTATAAATAAATGTTCTCATCTTTTTCTTTCTAATAATTCGTTTATTAAAATATTGCCTTTTTTTATTTGTTTACTCATCTTGAAATTCTCAGGATATTGGTATTTTTTTGTAAATTTTGGATTATGAACATAAATTTTATTAGAAATGATATGAGAGCATTTTTCAAAATCTTGTCCTTGAATTTCAATTTTTTTTCTATCTTCCTCATTTAGCATTTTTTTACTTGAAGTTAAATCCATAAGCCCAAGATTACACACATTTATATTATCTCCTTCTTTAATAAGCTGTTTCAGAGCATCTACGTTAGATAGACCCCAATAGTCTATCTCAAACAATTTATTTGCATAATTATCAAACACCTTATTAAAAAAAACATTCTGATAAGGATGGTATTTTATAAGAGAATGTAAATTAAATACTAAAAAGGAAACTAAAATAATATTCATAATTTTTTTGTATCTTAGCTTGAACAATGATTTGTTAATTAAATCTAGGAAGTATACAACAAGTATTATTATACTTGGGTAAACAAAGTAAACATGTCTCCATCCAGAATAAATGGTAGAACTATTAATTATTACTAAAAAAATTGGAGAAAAAATGATAGCAAAATTAAGATATGAAAATAATTCATTATCACTTTTCCATAGCGAGTTTGAATAATTTCCTTCTTCGATCTTTAACAATCTTTTACCTAATCGGTAAGCCACAAAAAAGAATGATATTAAAAAAACCAACATTATACCGGTTGGATTTGAAGCTATTATCCAGACTAAAAGATAATGCCATGGAAGATATGCGCCTTTATGATATTCACCCAAGTAAAAAACTGAACCTCCCCATGGATAATTAATCATATTTTTAAAAGAGTATAAAAAGTTGTTAAAAGGATTTTCCCAAAGCAAAGGCCAAAAAATATAAGTAAATAAAATATATAAAATTATTATTTTTAATATTTCAAACAAATTGGACTTATTTTTCTTTTTTTCAAAAAACTCCATTAATAAAAAAATTAAAAATAATATTAACAAATATATTCCTATTACCCTTATAGATGTTAAAATAGCTAGAGATAAAGAGACTAAAATTAAATTTTTTGTATTTTTCTTTTTAAAAAAACTGAAAATGTAATAAATACAAATAATAAAAAAACTTAAAAAAATTAAATCTTTATTGTTATAAAAACTATTAGCGAATATACGTGGTGTAGTATAAAGGATTATACTTCCCCATAACGAGAAATTTAAATCTCTTGTAAATTTAAAGATAACCTTCGCAAAAAATAAAGAGCTAAATATAAAAAAGATGTTTGTAATTAGATGTCTTAAGTAAAATATCTCTCTAAAATCATTTAATTTGAAAATTCTCTCTACAGTTATAGCAATAACTTCAAAAAAAACACCATAGTCTCTATATTCGTAGCTTTGTAAATTTGGTAAATTTTCATTTATATCGAAATTGAAAAACAAAAATTTATTTAGAAGACCAACTATATAATTGAACGAAACAAGCCCATGAAATCTTGTACTAGGTTCATCTATTGAAATTCCATAATCTTTGTAAATTGAAAAAGAAAAAAAGAGATAGGTAAAAAAAAGAATGATTAAACAATGATTTAATTTATTTTTATACATAAATATTTTAGTTACAAAATTAACTTATTTTAATTTCCTAAGTTACTTTAAATATTGTAGGGTTACTAATCGAAATGAAAAATAAATTAGAACTTGCTCTAGTAATTCCAGTTTTTAATGAAGAACAGGTAATAAAAACTGTAATAAAAAAGTGGCTTAAAACAATTAAAAAAATTAATTCAAAAATAATAATCATTAATGACGGTTCAACAGACAAAACAAAAAAAATCATAGAATCAATGTTAACAAAAAGAATTATTCTTATAAATAAAAAAAATTCTGGGCACGGACCAAGCATTACATATGGTTATAATGAAGCTTTAAAACTAAAACCAAAATATATCTTTCAAGTCGATAGTGATGACCAATTTCATTCATCTGACTTTGGGTATTTTTGGAAAAATAGAACAAATTATGATTTTATAATAGGACACAGATTAGTTAGAAATGATCCAGCACACAGATTGATCATCACAGAAATATTAAAATTTATAAATTTGTTTTTTTTTGGAGTATACGTGAAAGATATTAATGTACCTTTTAGATTAATAAGTTTTAATTTGCTGGAGGATTCTATGAAAATTATCAAAAGTCAGGATAATATACCTAATATATTTTTAAGTTTATTTGCATTTAAGAATTTTAATTGTCATACCAAAACTATAAAACATAAGAAAAGAGTTACTGGCCAAGTTGTATTGGTAAATTTGAATTTAATTAAATTTTGCGTTAAATCTTTTTTTGAATTAATAATTTTCAGAATGACTAAATTTTAATTATGACAGATTTTTTAATTGTAGGGTCAGGTTTTTACGGATGTGTATTAGCCGAGAGGATAGCAAACGTTTTAAAAAAAAAAGTTTTGATCGTAGACCAGAGAGATCATATTGGAGGTAATTGCTATAGTAAAATTGACCAGGAAACTGGTATTGAGTACCATGTCTATGGCACACATATATTTCACACATCAAATTTTAAAGTATGGAAATATATAAATAAATTTACCGAATTTAATAATTATAGACATCAAGTTTTAAGTAGTCATAAAAAGAAAATTTATCAAATGCCAATTAATCTTGAAACTATCAATGCTTTATTCAAAAAAAATTTTTCACCAAAAGAAGCAAGCTCTTTTTTAAAAAAAATTACAAAAAAATATAAAAAAACTAGTTATAAAAATTTTGAGGATAAGGCTAAATCTCAGATAGGCGATCAGTTATATTCTGCATTTATTAAAAACTACACAAAGAAACAGTGGAAGAAGGACCCAAAGCACTTGCCGAGTAGTATTTTTAACAGATTGCCAATAAGACTAAGTTACAATGAAGATTATTACGAACAAACTCAATGGCAGGGTATTCCTACAAATGGATACACCGATATATTTAAAAACTTATTAAATAACAAAAAAATCAAAGTTTCTTTAAATGAAAAATATAATTTAAATTTCAAAATTAAGCCAAAGTATTTGACAATTTACACAGGTGCACTAGATAAATTATTAAATTACAAATTTGGAAAATTAGACTGGAGATCTCTCAAATTTAAAAAAAAAATACTTAAATTAAATGATTTTCAAGGAACTTCAGTAATAAATTTTCCTGATTTAAATAAAAAATATACGAGAATTCATGAGCCAAAACATTTACATCCTGAGAGAAATGTTTTTAAAAAAGAAAAAACTTTAATAATTGAAGAATATCCATCAGATAATATAAATGAACCTTATTATCCAATTAATGATGAAAAAAATAGGAACTTACACAGAAAATATAAAGAATATTTAAGTAATAAAAAAAATTTTACATTTGGAGGACGTTTAGCAGATTATGCATATTACGACATGGACATGACTATATCTGCTGCATTAAAAAAATTTGAAAAGATTAAAAGAGAAATATAAAAAACAAGTACTCGTTACAGGCGGAGCTGGTTATATTGGTAGCACTGTTTCTCACGATTTAATTAAAGCTGGTCATAAAGTAACAATTATAGACAACTTATCAACGGGGTTTAAAAAATTAATTCCAAAAAAAGCTACGTTTATAAAATCTGATATAAATAATATTAAAATTTTGAAAAAGTTATTTAGATCAAAAAAGTTTGACTTAGTAATGCACTTTGCAGCTTATATAAAAGTTGATGAGTCCGTAAAAAAACCAAAAAAATATATTCAAAACAACTTCACTAAAACAAAGATCTTTCTTGAATATTGTTTGAAGAATAATTTAAATAAAATTATATTTTCTTCTACAGCATCAGTTTATGGCAATAAATTCAAAAAAATTAAAGAAAAAGATGCTTTGTTACCAAGTAATCCATATGCTTTATCGAAAATGAAATGTGAGAATTTTATTATGAAAAGAAGAAATAAAAATAATTTCAAATATATCATATTGAGATATTTTAACGTAGCTGGTTCTCCAGTAGGCCTAGAAACAGGGATGATTACAAAAAAAGCCACGCACTTAATAAAAAAACTTTGTGAATTTCTGCTTGGAACAAGAAAAAAATTTTATATTTTTGGAAATAATTATCCTACAAAAGACGGTACTGCTATAAGAGACTTTATCCATGTTAGCGATCTATCTAAACTTCATATTTTATCAATGAATTATTTAATAAAAAGAAATAAATCACAAATATTTAATTGTGGCTATGGAAGAGAGTTTAGTGTTCTAGAAATTGTAAAGGCTGCATTTAAAAGTTCAAAGAAAAAACTAAATTATAAGTTTTCTGGAAGAAGAAAAGGTGATGTTGCGTATGCTGTCGCTGATAATTCTAAAATAAAAAAATTATTAAAATTTAAACCAAGATATAGTAATATAAATTTCATAATAAATACTGCTTTTAAGTGGGAAAAAAAAATTTATAATAATCCATTTTATTAGATTTAATTTAAAATTATTTAAGCTAATATACCGCAAAAATTAATTATGAACATTCACGAACATCAAGCTAAAGAAATCCTTAAAGAGTATGGAGCGCCAGTATCAAACGGAATAGTTATTTTCTCAGTAAATAAAATTAAAACAGAAATTTCGAACCTTAAAGGCAAAGAGTTTGTTATTAAAGCTCAAATTCATGCGGGCGGTCGAGGAAAAGCCGGAGGAGTTAAACTCGTGAAAGATGTAAAAGAATTAGAGAAAGTTGCTAGGCAAATGATGGGAAAAATTTTAATTACTCATCAAACTGGGCCAGAGGGAAAAGAGGTAAAAAGATTATATATTGAGGAAGCATCAGAGATTTCTAAGGAATTTTATTTATCATGCTTAATTGATAGAGAGACTTCTAAAATTGCATTTATTAGCAGCACAGAAGGAGGAATGGATATTGAAAAAGTCGCTTCAGAAACACCTAATAAAATAATAACTAACAAAATAGATTTTAAAAAAAATGGCCCTGATGAACAAGAAATTGAAAAAATTATATCTGTTTTTAAATTAAACGAAAATCAGAAAAAAACGGCCTTTAGAATTGTAAAATCACTTTACGAGATAATTATAAATAAAGACGCAAGCTTAATTGAAATTAATCCATTAATTATCACAAAAAGTGGGGACTTAATTTGTCTAGATGCAAAAATGAATTTTGATGATAATGCAATTTTTAGAAGACCGGAAATATTAAAGTTAAGGGATCTAAATGAGGAAGATCCAGCCGAAATTGAGGCAAGCAAACATGATCTTGCTTACATTAAGTTAGATGGTTCAATAGGCTGTATGGTTAATGGTGCTGGGTTGGCAATGGCGACTATGGATATAATTAAGTTATATGGTAAAGAACCTGCAAATTTTTTAGATGTAGGAGAAGGTGCGTCAAAAGAAAAAGTTGCAGCAGCTTTTAAATTAATTTTGTCAGATGAAAATGTAAAAGGCATTCTGATAAATATTTTTGGAGGAATTATGAGATGCGATGTTCTTGCACAAGGTGTATTAGATGCAGCAAAAGAAATTAACCTATCTGTTCCATTGGTAGTTAGGCTAGCAGGCACAAACTACAAAGAGGGAAAGGAAATATTGGAAAAATCAAATTTAAAAATATTATCTGCCTCAGATTTGAATGATGCTGCTAAAAAAATAGTCGAGGCA
>MDTG01383777.1_pt1 | contig 10080 bp, 8 predicted proteins | sample 811421 | NCBI WGS metagenome assembly MDTG01 (sample SAMN05326645, study PRJNA326480) | marine metagenome | isolation source: seawater | place: Pacific Ocean: South East | collected 2011 | reverse complement strand
GTACTCCACGCTGTCGGCGATGATCTCGCGCGAGGGCAGCGAGTAGAGCATGCCGTCGTGGCCCATGGCGATGCCGTCATCCACCGCGATGGTGTTGAATTCCTTGGCGACGCCGCCGGCCTTCTCGACCTCGCGGGCGACCATCTGGCCGAGATCCTTGAGGTGCACGTGGCCGGGCACGAACTGGGTGAAGCTGTTGACGATGGCGATGATGGGCTTGTTCCAGTCGCCGTCCGTCATGCCGGTGGCGCGCCAGAGGCCACGGGCGCCGGCCATGTTGCGGCCGTGGGTGGTGGTGCGGGAGCGATAGGCGGGCATGGGTCATCCCTTCGTTTGCAATGTCGGGGCTGTTTACCGTTCCGCGGCCCTTGCGGCAAGGGCCGCGGCATGCGGGGGCTCTGCCCCCGTCGCCCTGCGGGCGACTCCCCCGAGGGTATTTGGAAAACCGGAGAAGGGCCGGACGGGGTCGCGGGTCAGCGGGCGCTGCGCTTCGTGCGGCTGCGGGGGCGCGGCGGCCTTGGGGCGACCTTGTCCTCGATATGGGCGATCACCAGGCCGGCGATGTCCTTGCCGGAGGTCTTCTCGATGCCCTCGAGCCCGGGCGAGGAGTTGACCTCGAGCACCTTGGGGCCGTCCTCGCCACGCAGCAGGTCGACGCCGGCCACGTCGAGTTTCATGGCGCGGGCGGCACGGATGGCGGCTTCGCGCTCGGTACGGGTGATGCGCACCGTCTCGGCGGTGCCGCCCTGGTGCAGGTTGGAGCGGAAGTCGTCGGGCTTGCCCTTGCGGCGCATGGCAGCCACGACCTTGCCGCCGACGACGAAGCAGCGGATGTCCTCGCCGGCGGCTTCCTTGACGAAACTCTGCACGAGGAAGTCGGCCTTGAGGCCCTGGAAGGCGGAGATCACCGATTCCGCCGCCTTCTTGGTCTCGGCCAGCACGACGCCCTTGCCCTGGGTGCTTTCGAGCAGTTTCAGCACAAGCGGCGCGCCGCCCACGAGGCTGATGACGTTGCCCGAATCCTTGGGGCTGCGGGCGAAGGCGGTGGTCGGGGTGCCGATGCGGTTGCGGGCGAGCACCTGGTGGGCGTGCAGCTTGTCGCGCGAGGTGGTGATGCCCTCGGAGCCGGACAGGCAGTAGGTGCCCATCGTCTCGAACTGGCGCACGACCGCTGTGCCGTAGGAGGTGACCGAGGCGCCGATGCGCGGAATCACCGCGTCGTAGTGCGGCAGGCGGCGACCGTCATAGTGCACCTCGCCGCCGACGGCGTGGATGTTCATGTAGCAGCGCGAGGTGTCGATCGCCTCCATGGTGTGGCCGCGGGCCTCGGCCGACTCGATAAGCCGGCGGGTCGAGTAGTTGCCGGGTTCGCGGGTGAGGATCGCGAGGCGCAGCGCGCGGCGGTGGCGGGCGTTGCGCGGGATGCCGCGATATTCCTCGAACGACAGCTCGGGCTGGCAGAAGCTGTGGCTGGGCTGCACGATCATGTCTTCGGCGAGCGCGGTGCGGCCGAGCAGCATCCGGTAGGCCATGCCGCCGCGGTCGGTCAGCGTGACCTCGATCGGCCAGCTGCGGTCGCCCATGGTGATGGTCGTTTCGATCACGAAGCGTAGCTCGGTCTCGCCGTTCGACGAGGTGACTTCGCGCCGGTCCTTGAGCGGCGCCGAGCAGATCATTTCGAGAGCGGGGTCGGTCGGATCGGGATGAATCGCGAAGCGCACCATCGGCTTGTCGGAGGAGCCGAAGGGTTCGATGGCGAAGGCGTGCAGCGCGGAGGTCCGCGCCCCGGTATCGACCTTGGCACAGATCGCGGGCAGGCCGAGGTCGGGGAGGGCAAGCCATTCCTCCCATCCGAGCGTGAAACGGGACATGGGCGATTCCTTTCCGGCGTCAGGTCCAGCGCTTTACCGTCCCGTCGTGACGGGCTCAATACGGCCGGCAGTTGCCGGCCATGCTGGCACGAAATGTGGCGCGGGGTCACGTGCTGTCCAGAAATTGCCCCCGGGACGTGCCGTTGCCAGAGCCGACGCACGCGATGCGACGGGAGAAATACATGCCCTCGGTGGTCTCGTGCGGAGGGGCGACCGTTCCCACAGGCCGGAGCGCGCGCCGGTTTGTCCTGACGGAATGAGGCGCAATATCGACGCCCGAGAAGGCGGGAAGGAGGCAGAGTGTGACGATGCACAGGCCGGACCTGCTCATCGGTCCGTGTCGGGTCGGGCGCGCGGAGGTCGCGCAGGCGTCCGGCCTCTTGCAGGGAAAGCAGGCCCGGAAATGCTCCGGGCCCGCTGTCTTTTGTTGAGGAGGATGGCGCGCGGGCTCAGTGCCCGGCGATCATCTCGGACTGCTTCACGATCACCTCGGCCTGCTTGATCGAGGCGATGTCGACGAGCCGGCCCTTGTAGACCGTGGCGCCTTCGCCCTTGGCCTTGGCCTCTTCCATCGCGGCGAGGATCTCGCGCGCCTCGGTCACGGCCTTTTCCGAGGGGGTGAAGACCTCGTTGGCGAGCGTCACCTGCTTGGGATGGATGGCCCATTTGCCGACCATGCCCAGCGTCGCCGAGCGCAGCGCCTGCGCGCGGAAGCCGTCGTCGTCGGAGAAGTCGCCGAAGGGGCCGTCGACCGGCAGCACGCCGTGGGTGCGGCAGGCGGCAACGATGGCGGCCTGCGCCCAGTGCCACGGGTCGGACCAGTGCTTCGCACCTTCGTGCAGCATGTAGTAGTTTTCCTGCGTGCCGCCGATGCCCGTGGTCGCCATGCCCATCGAGGCGGCGAAATCGGCGGCGCCGAGGCTCATCGCCTCGAGCCGGGGCGAGGCGGCGGCGATCTCTTCCACGTGGGCGATACCGGCGGCGGATTCGATGATGACCTCGAACTTGATCGGCTTCGTGCGGCCCTTGGCGCGCTCGACGGCGGTGACCAGCGCGTCGACGGCGTAGAGATCGCCGGCGCAGCCGACCTTGGGGATCATGATCTGGTCGAGCCGGTCGGAGGCCTGTTCCAGCAGGTCCACCACGTCACGATACCAGTAAGGTGTGTCGAGCCCGTTGATCCGCACCGAGAGGGTCTTCTTGCCCCAGTCGATGTCGCCGATTGCCTGGATGATGTTTGCGCGCGCGCTGTCCTTGTCGTCGGGGGCGACCGAATCCTCGAGATCGAGGTTGATCACGTCCGCGTCGGAGCCGGCCATCTTCTCGAAGATCGCCGGGCGCGACCCCGGGCCGAAAAGCTGGCAGCGGTTGGGGCGTGCCGGGGGGCTGGGCTGGATGCGGAAGCTCATGGTTTCTCCTCTGACGGCCATAGGCTCGTAACTATGTTTCGTTTTCCTCACGTTACGGGTTATTAAATGTCCCCATGCTGCGCAAGCAAAAAGCGGTCCGATGAATGCGGCGGCGCGGCGAAGGTCTGCGGAGATGATGCACGATTCTTCGGCGGCGGAGCGAAAACGCATGAAAATTCGGCGTCCGCGCCGGCGGATCGGTGGTATTCGCGATGAATTTGCGTCTGATGCAGGGCAAACTGCCGCGAATCCTAACGACAGGGAAAAGACATGATCGAGACCCCCTATCTGCTCTTCCTCGGAGACGCCCCGGACCCGCTCGCCGCCAAGGTGGCGCAGGGGATCAAGGACTGGCGCCCGGAGAACTGCGTGGGCCAGTTCCGCCTCGAAGGCTGCAAGGCCGACCTGAAGCTGCCCGACATGACGCTTGCCGAGGCCAAGGCCGCGGGTGCCAAGACGCTGGTGATCGGCGTCGCCAACCGTGGCGGCGTGATCTCGCAGAAGTGGAAGAAGGTGCTTGTCGAGGCACTGGAAGAAGGCTTCGATCTCGCGTCCGGCCTGCACAACCTGCTGCGCGACGAGGAGGACCTTGCCGCCGTCGCGAAATCCTGCGGGCAGACGCTGCACGACGTGCGCATCCCGGAGGTCAAATATCCCATCGCCAACGGCGAGAAGCGCAGCGGCAAGCGGCTGCTCGCGGTGGGCACCGACTGCTCGGTCGGCAAGATGTATACCGCGCTCGCGCTCGATGCGGCGATGCGCGAGAAGGGCATGAAGTCCTCGTTCCGGGCGACCGGCCAGACCGGCATTCTCATCACCGGCGACGGCGTGCCGCTCGACGCGGTCATCGCCGACTTCATGGCGGGCTCGATCGAGTACCTGACCCCGGACAACGACGAGGATCACTGGGACATCATCGAGGGGCAGGGCAGCCTGTTCCACGTCTCCTATTCCGGCGTGACCATGGCGCTGGTGCACGGCGGTCAGCCCGACGCGCTGGTGATCTGCCACGAGCCGACCCGCACCCACATGCGCGGCCTGCCGGGCTACAAGCTGCCGACGATCGAGGCGGTGCGTGACGTCGCGCTGCAGCTCGCGCAGGTGGCCAACCCCGACTGCAAGGTGATCGGCGTGTCGATCAACACCCAGCACATGGGCGACGACGAGGCGCTGGCCTATTGCAAGGAGGTCGAGGAGCGGCTCGGCCTGCCGACGGTCGATCCCTACCGCCACGGGGCCGAGCGCCTGGCCGAGGCGGTTGCCGCGCTCTGAGCCGCTTGGCACAGTCGACATGACGACAGACCGGCGGCGGCGCGTGCTGCGCCGCCGCCCCGATTCCACACGACGAGACACGAAAGGGCAGGGGCTGTGAGCATCGAGGTCACGCAAGACACCTTCCGGCTGGCGCAGGTCTTCACGATCTCGCGGGGCAGCCGCACCGAGGCGCGGGTGCTGACCGTGAAGATCACCCGCGACGGCGTGACCGGCTGGGGCGAATGCGTGCCCTACGCGCGCTACGACGAGACGCTCGAGAGCGTCACCGCCGAGATCGCCGGCCTGCCCGAGGACGTGACCCGCGAGACCCTTCAGGACCTGCTGCCGGCCGGGGCCGCCCGAAACGCGGTCGATTGCGCGCTTTGGGACTGGGAAGCCAAGACCACCGGCAAGCGGGTCTGGGAGATGATCGGCGCCCCCGAGCCGGGCCCCGAGATCACCGCCTACACGCTGTCGCTCGACACCCCCGAGATCATGCAGGCGCAGGCCGCCAAGAACGCCTGGCGCCCGCTGCTTAAGGTGAAGCTCGGCACGCCCGAGGACATGCCGCGGCTCGAGGCCGTGCGCGCCGGCGCGCCGGACAGCACCATCATCGTCGACGCGAACGAGGGCTGGACCGCCGAGGTCTACGCCGATCTCGCGCCGCACCTGGTGCGGCTCGGCGTGGCGATGGTCGAGCAGCCGCTGCCGGCGGGGGACGACGAGGCGCTCATCGGGATGGATCGGCCGGTGCCGGTCTGCGCCGACGAAAGCGCCCACGACCGTGCCTCGCTGCCGGGGCTCAAGGGCAAATACGACATCGTCAACATCAAGCTCGACAAGACCGGCGGTCTGACCGAGGCGCTGAAGCTGCGCGAGGCCGCCGAGGCCGAGGGCTACGGCATCTTCGTCGGCTGCATGGTCGGCTCGTCTCTGGCCATGGCGCCGGCGGTGCTGCTGGCACAGGGGGCGGCCTTCACCGATCTCGACGGCCCCTTGCTGCTGGCCGAGGACCGCGAAACGCCGCTCACCTTCGACGAGGCGGGCGTGCATCCGCCGGTTCGGGCCCTCTGGGGCTGAGGGGCGTCAGTCGATGGTGGTCCGGATGCAGGCCGCGTCGTCGGTCAGGGCGATGCCGTATCCGACGACCGCAGGCGGGAATTCGACCATCGTGCACAGATCGAAGCTTCTGTCCGACACGCGCCGATACGTGATCCCGGCGGCGAAGCCGGTGAGCTGGCCCGCGTTGCGGGCGCATTCGAGCGGCGACAGCGTTTCGGGAAGGCCCTCCTGATGCCCTTCGAAGCAGATCGCCACGTCGCCCGAGAGCGTGCGCAGGTCCGAGATGCGGGCCGCGTCGCGCTGCTCCATCCGGCCGCGCTCCGGGCCGCCGGTCAGCGGAAGGGCAAGCGCGGTGGCGAGGACCGCAAGGCCGATCAGCACCCATCCCGCCGGAACGGTGCCGTGGCGGCGTTGCCAGCGTCCTTGCCTGAAATAGCCGAGCACGACCGCCGCGATCAGCGCCACGGCGGCGGATTTCGCGAGGAACCGCGCGGTGATCTGGCCATCGAGGAAGGTGTAGATCAGCGACAGGGCGTCGCCGAGCAGGGTGATTACGGCGATCAGCATCGCCAGCGCCGACAGCCATCTGCGGATGGTTCCGGTCAGCCGCGACGGGTCGGCCCGCACGGCCCGCGCATCGGCCCGGTCGAGCAGCCAGAAGGTCGGGGTGAAGACCACGAGCGCGGCGATCGACCAGCGCAGCCCGCTGACCGCGTAGCGCACCGCGCGATCCGGGTCCGGCAGGCGGTGCTCGATCTGTCCGAACAGCAGCGCGAGCACGTTGCCGGCGACCATGCCGAACGTCACGAAGAGCAGCGCGTAGAACAGCGCGTCGCGCGCAGCGGTGGACTGCACCGGCTGCGGCACCGGCCCGGCGGGCGTGATCCGGTCCGACCAGCGCGCCAGCGCGGCCTCGGTTTCGGTCTCGCTCCAGCCCGCATCGCGCAGGGCAGCGCGGATCTCGTCGCGGGGCAGGCCCGCGGCCAGGGCGTCCTTGATGAAGCGCGAAAGCTCTCGGGGCTCGGCCATGAGATGCCGCCTTTGCTCGGTGTCCTGCGCCAGAATAGACCCGCCCCCGCACCGTCGCAATGCGGCGCCGTGGTTGACATGGCGCGCCGGGGGTTGTTCCTCGATCGCGACAGCCGACACCCGTTTCCCGGGGGCCGCAGCGGCCTCCGCCCGCATGACAAGGAGTAAGCCATGACCCGCACCGTCTATCTCAACGGAGACTTCCTGCCCGAGACCGAAGCCAAGGTCTCGATCTTCGACCGCGCCTTTCTCATGGCCGACGGCGTCTACGAGGTGACCTCGGTGCTGGGCGGCAAGCTCATCGACTTCGACGGCCACCTGAAGCGGCTCGAGCGCTCGCTGAACGAGCTCGACATGAAGAAGCCCGCGGCCTTCGACGATCTGCTCTCGATCCACCGCAAGCTCGTCGAGCTCAACGACATCGACGAGGGGCTGATCTACCTGCAGGTCACGCGCGGTGCGCCGGGCGACCGCGATTTCGTCTTCCCCGACCCCGAGACCACCGAGCCGACGCTGGTGCTGTTCACGCAGGCAAAGCCGGGCCTGTCGAACAATCCGACCGCGAAGACCGGCATCAAGGTGATCTCGATCGAGGACGTCCGCTGGGGCCGCCGCGACATCAAGACCGTGCAGCTGCTCTACCCGTCGATGGGCAAGATGATGGCCAAGAAGGCCGGCGCCGACGACGCCTGGATGGTCGAGGACGGCTTCGTGACCGAGGGCACGTCGAACAACGCCTATATCGTCAAGGACGGCAAGATCATCACCCGCAACCTCTCCACCGACATCCTGCACGGCATCACTCGTGCCGCGGTGCTGAAGTTCGCCCGCGAGGCGCAGATGACCGTGGAAGAGCGGCCCTTCACCGTCGAGGAGGCGAAGGAAGCCGACGAGGCGTTCTTCACCTCCGCCTCGGCCTTCGTGCTGCCGGTGGTCGAGATCGACGGCGCCAAGGTCGGCGACGGCACGCCCGGCTCGGTCGCGGGTCGTCTGCGCGAGATCTACCTCGAGGAAAGCCTGAAGGCCGCGGTCTGATCCGCAGCTCTGCGGGGCGGCGTCCGGCGCCGCCCTGTTCCCGGCGCTAGGACGCCGGGCCCCGCCCTGATGACAGGAACGCCGCCGCGTGACGGCCGGCCCACAGCCCCGTCGCAAGGCAGGCGGTCAGCAGGTAGCCGCCGGTGGGGGCCTCCCAGTCGATCATCTCGCCGGCGCAGAAGGTGCCGGGCCTGCCCTTCAGCATCAGCCCCGCGTCGAGCGCCGCGAAGGGTACGCCGCCGGCGGTCGAGATCGCCTCGTCCAGCGGGCGCAGGCCCCGGTGCGGCACCGGCAGCGCCTTCAGAAGATGCGCGAGCGCCGACGGGTCCGACGGCAGCGGGCGGGCGCATTCCATCAGCAGGGCACGGGTTGCCGGCGACAGCTTCAGCACCTTGCGCAGATGGTTCGACAGGCTCTGCTTGCCGCGCGGCCGTGCCAGCCGCTCTTCCAGCGCCTCGGCGGTCAGGTCGGGCGCAAGGTCGATCTCCAGGCCCGCGCCTTGCCGCAGGGCGGGCGAAAGGGGGTAGAGCCCGCCGCCCTCCAGCCCCCTTGCCGAGATCACCGCCTCGCCGCGCGAGACCAGTTCGCCGGCGCGGAAGGTCACGTTCTTCAGGGGCGCGCCGAAATGCGGCTGCATGTGGGCCGACCAGTCGACCAGCAGGCCGGCGTTGGCAGGCTCGAAGGGCGCGACAGAGACACCCGCGCGCTGGAATGTCTTCGCCCATTCGCCGTCGGACCCGAGACGCGCCCAGCTCGCCCCGCCGAGCGCCAGCACGCTCACCCGTGGGGCGAGCTGCATGGTCCCCTCGGGCGTGTCGAAGGTCAGGGCATCGCCGTCCCACCCGGTCCAGCGCCAGCGGGTGCGGCGCTCGAGCCCCATGTCGTCGAGCCGCGCCATCCATGCGCGCAGCAACGGCGAGGCTTTCATCGCGGTCGGAAACACCCGGCCGGTGGAGCCGGTGAACGTCGTCTGTCCCAGCCCTTCGGCCCAGGCCTGCACGGTTTCGGGGGTGAAGCCCTTGAGCATCGGCCGCAGCGCCGGCTCGGCGCCGCCGTAGGCCGCGAGGAAATCGCCGAAGGGCTGCGCGCGGGTCAGGTTCAGCCCTGACTTGCCGGCCATCAGGAACTTGCGCCCGACCGAGGGCTTGGCCTCGGCCAGCAGCACCCGGTGCCCGGCAGACAGAAGCGCGTCGGCCGCCATCAGCCCCGCCGGTCCGCCGCCGACGACCACCGCGTCGGGCGCGGCCGCTTCGTGATCCCGCGTCATGGCTGCCCCTTGATCCTGCGCGTTCCGGTGCCAGTCTCTACCTGCGCCGAGACCCACCGCACAAGAGGCCGCTCTTCCGTGTCCGATCCCGTCTGCCCGCTGTGCCTGCGACCGATCCCGCCGGACGCCAAGCAGAGCCTGCATCACCTCGTTCCCAAGCTGAAGGGTGGTAAGGGCGGGCCGGTCGTGCGGGTGCACCAGATCTGTCACAACGAGATCCACGCCACCTTCACCGAGGCCGAGCTTGCGCGCGACTACAACACCCCCGAAGCGCTGCGGGCGCATCCGCGCATGCAGCGGTTCCTGTCGTGGGTGGCGAAACGGCCGCCGACCTTCCATGCCCGCAGCAGCGGCGGGCGGCGCAAGAAGCGCTAGGCGGCCCGTGGGGTGGTCGGCTCGGGGGCCGAGAAGCGCCGCCGCAGAAGCTCGATCGCCGGGATCAGCAGGAAGGCGAGATGCGGCATCATGTGTTTCTCGAACTCGTAGAAGCCGTCGCCGAGAATGACGAAGAGCGGCGCCGCGCCGAAGGCGTAGATCGCGACGATCACCCCCGATGGGCTGGCCGAGACCAGAGCGACGATCAGCAGCACCGCCAGCATCACCGGCGCCAGCCGCGCCAGCAGCACGCTCTGCAATTTCCCGATCAGGCTGTTCTCGCCGCGCGGCCCGCCCAGCGCGATGTATTCCAGACGGTAGTCCGAGCCCATCGCGACCTCGAAGGTGGTGGCGAGGTATTCCGCGGGCGATGTCACCTCGCCGAGGCAGGCGGCGAACTCCGACAGTCCCAGCGACAGAAGGGTCTCGGCCTGCGTGGCGGCGGCGTCAGAGGTCTCGGCGGCGTCGAGGATCTCCTGTCCCGTCGGCCAGAAGGTGGTGCCCATCAGGCGCTGGGCGCCGGGCACGCAGGTCACCGGGCCGGGCAGGGCAAGCGCCTCGCGGTTCGCCGAGAAGTATGCGAGCCGCTGGCTGAACTGCGTCGCGGGCCAGTCCTCGACCTGCATGGCGGTCCAGCCGAGCCCGTTGAACAGCCGGTTGTAGGAATTGGGCACCGGGTGGGACTTGTGCAGCGTCGCCCCGATGGCCGCGCCGCAGAGCAGCAGGAACACGAGGCCCGTCCAGAGCGGCCGTCCGCGCGCGCGGATCCCGCGCCAGG
>MDTG01333030.1_pt1 | contig 10080 bp, 5 predicted proteins | sample 811421 | NCBI WGS metagenome assembly MDTG01 (sample SAMN05326645, study PRJNA326480) | marine metagenome | isolation source: seawater | place: Pacific Ocean: South East | collected 2011 | reverse complement strand
TTTTCTTAGAGATAAATATTGTGGATCATTAGGGTATGAGTACATGCACATTTCAAATCCTACTGAAAGAAAATGGTTTAGAGATAGAGTTGAAAAAGCTGATGACTTTAAATTTACACAAAATGGTAAAGAGGCAATCCTTAACAAACTTATTCAAGCAGAGGGGTTCGAAAAGTTTTTACACACAAAATATGTTGGTACAAAAAGATTTGGTCTTGACGGAGGTGAAAGTTTAATACCTGCACTTGAACAGATTATCAAAATTGGAGGTCAGTTAAAAGTTAAAGAAGTAAAAATAGGAATGTCCCATCGAGGCCGATTAAATGTTTTGGCAAACGTTTTACAGAAATCATACAAAAGAATATTCAATGAATTTGCAGGTGAAATAAGTTCCAAATCTGAGGATGACACTGGTGACGTGAAATATCATCTTGGTGCATCTTCAAATAGAGAATTTGATGGTAACTCTGTTCACGTTAGCTTAACTGATAATCCATCTCATTTAGAAGCAGTCAATCCAGTTGTTCTTGGCCAAACAAGAGCTAAACAATATTTTCATCAAGATAAAGAAAGAAAAAAAGTAATACCAATATTGATACATGGAGATGCTGCATTTGCAGGACAAGGTGTTGTTGCAGAATGTTTTGCAATGTCTGGACTTCCTGGACATAATACTGGTGGAACAATTCATATCATAATTAATAATCAAATAGGCTTTACAACAAGCCCAAGATTTGCAAGATCTTCTCCCTACCCTTCAGATGTAGCAAAAATGGTCGAAGCTCCTATAATTCATGTAAATGGAGATGACCCAGAGGCTGTAGTGTATGCTGCGAGAATAGCGACTGATTTTAGATTAAAATTTAATAGGGATGTTGTGATCGATTTGATATGTTACAGAAGGTTCGGACACAACGAAGGAGATGAACCTTCATTCACCCAACCTTTAATGTACAAAAAAATTCGCTCACATCCTTCACCAGTAAAAGTTTATGGTGAAAAACTAATCAAATCGAGGTCAATCTCTAATGAATATTTAGACAAATCCATTATAAAATTTAAAAATTTATTAGACGAACAATTCAGAAATGCAAAAAATTATAAACCAAAAATAGAGTGGTTTGAGGGCACTTGGTCAAGATATAAACCTGAGAAAGGTAAAGATAAGAGGGGAGTAACAGGCTCAGATATAAAAGAGTTAAAAAATATTTCTGATAGAATAAATACTCTACCTAATGAAATTAATATTCATAAAACTATTTTAAAAATCTTAGATAATAGGAGAAAGTCTGTTACCGATGGCAAAGGTATAGATTGGTCAACTGCTGAGTCTTTAGCCTTTGGATCATTATTAAATGAGGGATACCCTGTGAGATTAGTGGGTCAAGATTCTGGAAGGGGGACTTTTAGTCAGAGACACTCTGTTTTAAGGAATCAAATAGATAATTCAAGATATATTCCTTTAAACAATATTTCAAAAAAACAGAAAAATTTTGAAATAGTAGATAGTTTTTTATCAGAGCTTGCCGTTCTAGGTTTTGAATATGGCTATAGTTTAGTTGAGCCAAACACTCTTACTTTATGGGAAGCTCAATTTGGAGATTTTGCAAATGGTGCACAAGTTGTTATAGATCAATTTATAGCCTCTGGTGAAAGAAAATGGTCTAGAGCATCTGGATTAGTAATGTTATTACCACATGGTTATGAAGGGCAAGGTCCAGAACATTCTTCCGCAAGATTAGAAAGATTTTTACAATTATGTTCTAATGACAATATGCAAGTTATGAATTGCACAACTCCAGCTAATTACTTTCACGCTTTGAGGAGACAGATGCATAGAGACTTTAGAAAACCTTTAATTATGATGACGCCCAAATCTTTATTAAGGCACAAGTATTGTGTATCAAATATAGATGATTTCAGTAAACAAAACTCTTTTCATAGAGTTCTGTGGGATCATGCAATAGATCCAAAGATTCAGGGCTTCATAAAATTAAAAGCCAAGAAAGATATTAAAAAGGTAATTTTATGCTCTGGGAAAATATATTTTGATTTACTTGAGGCTCGAGAAAAATTTAAGCGCGATGATTTAGTCTTTTATAGAATTGAACAACTATATCCTTTTCCAGCTAAAAGTCTTGTTAAAGAACTCAGACCATATGCAAAAAAAGCTAAATTCTATTGGTGCCAAGAAGAACCTAAAAATATGGGTGCATGGTTTTCTGTAAGAGATTATATCCAATGGACATTAGACAACATTAAGGCTAATAATAATAAAATTTCTTATATTGGAAGAATTCCTGATGCATCACCTGCAACAGGATATGCTAAAAGACATATTTTTCAACAGCAAGAAATTATAAAGAAAGTTTTTTATTAATAGAATGAGTGAAAAAATTTTAGTTCCTGCACTTGGTGAAAGTATTACTGAAGCAACAGTTTCAAAATGGTTAAAATCAGAAGGTGAAAAAGTTGATGTGGATGAACCAATTGTTGAGTTAGAAACCGACAAAGTAAATTTAGAGGTTCCCTCGCCAGTTTCAGGTGTATTGATTAAGATTAATTCAAAAGATGGTTCAGTAGTTGAAGTCGGAGCTCTTTTGGGTTCAGTCTCAGAAAATGAAACAAGCTCATTTAAAATAGAAAAAGTTGACGCTAAAATTGAAGATAATAATGTAATTAAATTAGAACCACAAAAAATAGAGGATCCAGAAATTTTTGAGAAAGAAAATGATGAAGAAAAAGAGGAAGAAAAACCTTTAATTCTTACTGAAGAAGTTGAAATTGATACAAAAATAAAAACTTCAATTAAAGAAGATCCAACATTATCTCCGGCAGTAAGAAAAATCGTTACAGAAAATAATATCGATCTTAGATCGGTAAAAGGTACGGGAAAAGATGGGAGAATTTTAAAAGGTGACTTAATTAATTTAATGGGAATAAATCCCCAACCATCAGAAAGAAAAATTAAATATGGTCAGGAAGAAAGAATAAAAATGACCAGGCTAAGACAAACTATTGCAAAGAGACTTAAACAAGCACAAGAAAATGCTGCGTTGCTCACTACTTTTAATGAAGTAGATATGACAAATATAATTGAAATGCGAAAAAATAATCAAGAGGACTTTAAAAACAGATATGATGTAAAATTAGGTTTTATGTCATTTTTCGTAAAGGCGAGCGTTGTTGCATTAAAAAACTTTCCTGCAGTTAATGCTGAAATTGAGGGTAATGAAATTATATATAAAAATTACTATAACATAAGCTTTGCTGTGGGTACTGACAAAGGTTTGGTAGTTCCAGTTTTAAAAAATGCAGATGAACTATCTTTTGCTGACATAGAGAAAAATATAAAACAAATCTCCGAAAAAGCAAAAGATGGTAAACTTACAATTGAGGATCTTCAGGGAGGAACTTTTACTATAAGCAATGGAGGAGTTTATGGGTCAATGTTATCAACGCCTATCCTAAATTTACCACAATCTGGCGTACTGGGAATGCATAATATAGTTGATAGACCAATAGTAGTAAATGGAGAAATTAAGATAAGACCAATTATGTACTTAGCTTTATCATATGATCATAGAATAATAGATGGTAAGGAGTCAGTTTCATTTTTAAAAATGATAAAAGAAAATTTAGAGGATCCAAGAAGATTATTTTTAGATATATAGATGGCAGAAAAATTTCAAGCTACAGTTATAGGAGGTGGACCAGGAGGATATGTTTGCGCAATAAGACTTTCACAATTAGGCTTCAAGACAGCATGTATAGAATCTAGAGGATCGCTGGGTGGAACTTGTTTAAATGTCGGATGTATACCCTCTAAAAGTTTATTAAACTTATCAGATGATTTTCATAAATTAAAAAATTTATCTAAAAAAGGAATAGAAATAGGTGAAGTAAAACTTAACCTACAAAAAATGATGAAAAGTAAAGACAAAGCAGTAACAGTATTAACAAAAGGAGTTGAGTTTTTATTTAAGAAAAATAAAGTAACATATTTCAAAGGTAAAGGTAGTTTTCAATCAAAAGATAAAATTTCAATTAAAAACAATCAGGGTCAAGAAACTATTATAGAGACTGAAAAAACTATTATAGCAACAGGCTCAACTCATGTTTCTTTACCAGGTATTAATTTTGATGAAAAAGTTATTGTCTCCTCAACAGGTGCATTAAAACTGGAGCAAGTTCCAAAAAAAATGGTTATTGTTGGAGGAGGCTATATTGGACTAGAGATGGGATCAGTTTGGTCAAGATTAGGCTCTGAAGTGCATGTATTAGAATTCTTAGATCACATTACACCAGGCATGGATAAGGAAATTTCCTCAGAATTTATGAAAATTTTAAAGAAGCAAGGAATAAATTTTCACATGAACCACAAAGTAGAAAAAATAGAAAAAAATAGAGGTGGAGCAAATGTTTTGACAACTAATAAGGAGGGTAAAAAAAATAATTTTGAATGTAACGTTGTACTAGTTTCAATAGGTAGAAAACCAAATGTGAGTGGTTTAAATTTAGAAAAAATTGGTGTTACTCTCGATTCAAAAAAAAGAATTAAAACAGATAAAAACTTCAAAACAAGTCAGAGTAATATATATGCTATTGGGGATGTGATAGATGGGCCGATGCTTGCACACAAAGCAGAAGATGAGGGTATAGCTGTAGCAGAAAATATCGCTGGCCAATCAGGCCATGTGAACTACGATACTATACCTGGAGTAATTTATACAACCCCAGAGGTAGCATCAATCGGAAAAACCGAGGAACAACTTAAAGAATTAAAAATTGATTATAAAATAGGTAAATTTTCTTTTATGGCAAATTCTAGAGCCAAAGCTATTGATGATACTGAAGGATTTGTAAAAATTTTAGCAGATAAAAAAACTGATAAAGTTTTAGGTGCTCATTTAATAGGTCCTCATGTAGGGGAATTGATTGGTGAAATAGGTGTTGCTATGGAATTCGGTGCTAGTTCAGAAGACATCGCCAGAACGTGCCATGCTCACCCAACTTTTTCAGAAGCAGTAAAAGAAGCAGCACTATCTGTAGACAAAAGAGCGATACACTCTTAGTTTATTTACATATTATGATAATATGAAGTTTCCTATTCTTTTACCTAATATATTTAATCATCCATTTACCTATGAAAGCGAACTTAATCTTAGTATCGGTGAGTTTGTTGAAGTTCCTTTTGGTAAGTCAAAAATAACAGGTGTGGTTTGGAATGAATTTGAAAAAAATGACAAAAAGAATTTTAAGATAAAAAAAATAATTAAAAAATTAGAAACAACAAAGTTAAAAAAAACTACAATAGATTTTTTAAATTGGTTTTCAGAATATAATATTGTTCCAAAAGGCATGGTTTTAAAACTTCTTTTACTGAGTGGAAAACCAGTTGAGAAATTTAAAACAGATTTTTATGATAATTATAAATTAAATATAACTAAAAATTCCTTTAAATTAACGGAAGAGCAAGAAAATTCATTAAATCGAATTAATAAATATAACACTAAATTTAATGTGCATGTTCTCCAAGGAACAACAGGATCTGGAAAAACTATCGTTTATTTTCAAGCTTTAAAAAAAAAATTGAAAGAAGGATATCAGGTCTTAGTAATGTTACCCGAAATAGGACTTACAAATCAGTTTGAAAAAAAATTTATAGAGTTTTTTAATTTTAGACCTGCAATTTGGCATTCAGGTATAACAAAAAAAAACAAAGAAATTATTTGGAGTGGAATTTCAAAAGATAAAATTAAAGTAATAATCGGTGCAAGATCATCTTTATTTCTTCCATTCAAAAATTTAGGATTGATAATTGTTGATGAGGAACATGATCAATCATACAAACAAGATGAGGGGATAATCTATAACGCTAGAGATATGGCAATAGCTAGAGCATCCTTTGAGAATATTCCAATTAATCTAATCACAGCAGTTCCATCTGTGGAAACTTTCGATAATATAAAAAAAGGTAAATATCAGGTATCCAAATTAGAGAACCGATATCAAAATGCGTCTTTACCAAATTATCAAATAATCAACCTAAATAAAACAAAGTTAGATAAGCAATCTTGGATTTCAAAAGAAATAATCCAAAAAGTTAACTCTCATCTAGAAAAGAAAGATCAAGTTTTATTTTTTTTAAATAGAAGAGGATTTTCACCAAATGTTTTGTGTAAAAAATGTATCAGCAGTTACTCTTGTCCAAATTGTTCAATAAATTTAGTTTATCATAAAAATAAGAATAATTTGTTATGCCATTATTGTGGATTCAAAACATTTCTAAAAAGAGAATGTCAAAAAGGAGCGGAATGTGATTTTACATTCAGCGGACCTGGTGTTGAGAGAATTTCTGAAGAGGTTAAAAAAAATTTTCCTTCAAAAAAAATTGAAATCTTTTCGAGTGATACAATGAATAAGAAAAGTTCAAAAGAAAAACTAGAAAAAATAACAAACAATGAGATTGATATATTGGTTGGGACTCAATTAATTTCAAAAGGTTTTCATTTTCCAAGTTTAAATTGTATTGTTGTAGTTGATATAGATTTATCAAATCAAGGACATGATTTAAGAGGTGCAGAAAAAAATTTACAGTTATACCATCAACTTTCAGGAAGAGCTGGGCGTGCAGGTCAATCATCAACAATTTATTTTCAAACATATAATACAAATACAAAAATAATTTCAGATATAACTAATAAAAACCCAGATATTTTTTTGAATACAGAGATTGCAATAAGAAAAAGAAATAATTTGCCTCCGTTTCAAAGATTTATATCATTAATCTTAACTGGCAAAAATGAGAAAAAATTGGAAGAGGAGTCATTAAAATTTAAAGCTTTTATTGAAAATAAAATTATAGGAAAAATACTAGGACCAGTAAGTGCTCCAATATTTAAATTAAAAAAAAAATATAGAATAAGACTACTTATTAGAGGACCAAAAACACTAAAATTGCAAAATTCCTTGGCATCAGCAATACTAAATTATAAATTTTCTTCTGGAATAAAACTTTCAGTTGATGTTGATCCAATTAGCTTCAATTAGACGCTAAAAAAAAGACGTTTTTAATTAATGAGTTACTTGAAGACCATTTGGTCATATGTTAATTAAAGCGAGATTTATTAAATAATCATCAACATTTAAGGAATTAAATTGAGTAAAAATAAAGGATTTTCCAACACATCAGCTGATAGATACTCATTAGCTTTGTACGAGCTAGCGAAGGAGTCAAATTCATTAACTCAAGTAGAGCAGAATTCTGATGCATTACTAGATTTAATTTCAAATGACAAAAATTTCAAAAATTTCATCAAAGATCCAAGTATAAGTCGTGACATTTTGATAAGTGTTATTAGCAAAATATCTGCAGTCTCAAAATTAGATAATTTATTCAATAATTTTTTAAATTTTTTGATAATAAAAAGAAGATTCTTTTTTGTAGAGCAGATACTTAAAAGTTTTATTGAAATTTGTTCAAAAAAAAGAGGTGAATTAAAAGCGGAAATTAAATCAGCTAAGAAATTGACAGAAGATGAAATAAGCAGAATAACAAAAGAATTATCAGAAAATTTTAAATCAAAAATAAAATTGAACTATAATCATGATGAAAGTTTAATAGGAGGTTTAATAGTGCAGGTTGGGAGTACAATGATTGATACCTCTATAAAAAATAGATTACAACAAATTGAAAATAAGATGTTAAAGGCCTAATATGGAAATTAATCCCTCAGAAGTAACAAAAATTTTAAAAGAACAAATCAAAAATTTTGGAAAAAAAGTTGAAATCTCTGAAGTTGGTCAGGTACTTTCAGTAGGGGACGGTATTGCGAGAATTTATGGTCTAGATAGCGTGCAGGCAGGAGAGATGGTCGAATTTTCAGATGGCTCAAAAGGAATGGCTCTTAATTTAGAGAGTGAAAACGTTGGAGTCGTAATCTTTGGCGATGATCGTAATATAAAAGAAGGTGATGTTGTAAAAAGAACAGGAAGTATCGTTGATACACCGGTTGGGAAAGAATTATTAGGAAGAGTTGTTGATGGACTTGGGAATCCTATTGATGGAAAAGGACCTTTGAACAAAGCAATAAAAAAAAGTAGGGTCGAAGTGAAAGCCCCAGGAATAATCCCAAGGCAATCAGTCAGTGAACCAATGCAGACAGGTTTAAAATCAATTGATAGTCTTGTGCCGATTGGCAGAGGTCAGAGAGAACTTATCATAGGTGATAGACAAACTGGAAAAACCGCTGTAGCAGTTGATGCAATAATAAATCAGAAAAAAATTAATGAGTCAGACGATGAAAAACAAAAACTTTATTGTATTTATGTAGCTGTTGGTCAAAAAAGATCAACTGTAAGACAAATTCAAAAAACTTTAGAGGAAGCTGGTGCAATGGAATATACAACAATTGTTGCTGCAACTGCGTCGGACTCAGCGCCTCTTCAATTTTTAGCGCCTTATACAGGTTGTGCAATGGGTGAATATTTTAGAGATAACGGGATGCACGCGTTAATTATTTATGATGACCTTTCTAAACAGGCAGTAGCATATAGACAAATGTCATTAATATTGCGAAGACCACCAGGAAGAGAAGCGTATCCTGGTGATGTATTTTATCTTCATAGTAGACTGCTTGAAAGAGCTGCAAAATTAAGCGATGATCATGGAGGAGGTTCTTTGACTGCGCTTCCAATTATAGAAACACAAGGTGGAGACGTTTCAGCTTATATACCAACAAATGTAATTTCTATAACAGATGGCCAAATATTTCTTGAGACAGAATTATTTAATCAAGGGATAAGGCCAGCAATTAACGTTGGGCTCTCAGTTTCAAGAGTAGGATCTTCTGCTCAGACTAAAGCAATGAAAAAGGTTTCTGGGTCAATGAAACTTGAGCTAGCTCAATATAGAGAAATGGCTGCTTTTGCTCAATTCGGTTCAGATTTGGATGCGTCAACACAAAAACTTCTGAACAGAGGGTCGAAATTGACTGAACTTTTAAAACAAAAACAATACTCACCAATGACTGTAGCTGAGCAAGTAATATCCGTATTTTGTGGAGTTAATGGTTATTTAGATGATATAGATTTAAAAGATATTTCTGATTTTGAAAATAAGATTATTGAAAGCTGTAAATCTAACAAAATGGAAATAATAGAATCTATTTTAAGCTCTGGAAAATTAGAGGAAAATACAGAGAAAAGCCTTATTGATGTGATTACCAATCTAAAAAAAAATTTTAAATCTTAATAAATTTATGGCTAGCTTAGACGATTTAAAAAAAAGAATTACAAGTGTCAAATCAACACAAAAAATTACCAAAGCTATGAAAATGGTCGCTGCAGCGAAACTTAAAAAGGCTCAAAATAGTGCCGAAAAAGGAAGACCTTATTCAGAAAAAATGAATAATATTATTCTTAATTTGTCAAGTGGAGTATCTGATAAAGAGAATGCTCCAAAATTACTCCATGGAAATGGAAGAGATAAAATACATCTCTGTGTGGTCATGACGTCAGATAGAGGTTTATGTGGTGGCTTTAATACAAATATAATTAAAAAAGCAAAAACCTTTTTTAATGAATTATTAAAAGATAATAAAGAACTCAAGATTATTACTGTTGGTTCGAAAGGGAACGATCAGCTAAAAAGATTATATGGAGACAAAATAGTTGAAAGTATATCCTTTAAAAACTCTAAAAACGCAAATTTTTTTGATGCGGAAAAAGTTGGAAAATTAATTATAGAAAAATTTGGTAAAGAAGAATTCGACATTTGTACAATTTTTTATAATCAATTTAAAAATGTAATAACTCAAATACCTCAAGCCCAACAAATTATTCCATTATACGCGGAAACAAGTGATTTAAATAAATCTGATGAAAGATATGAATTTGAACCTGATGAAGATGAAATTTTAAACAACTTACTTCCAAAAAATATATCTACTCAAATATTTAAAGCAATGTTAGAGAATTCAGCTAGTGAACAAGGTGCAAGAATGAGTGCAATGGATAATGCAACCCGAAACGCAGGTGAAATGGTTGACAAGCTTACTATTGAGTATAATAGAAGTC